>OLVZ01002376.1_pt1 | contig 14057 bp, 10 predicted proteins | sample 1673341 | NCBI WGS metagenome assembly OLVZ01 (sample SAMEA3178944, study PRJEB25190) | human gut metagenome | biome: human gut; feature: human-associated habitat; material: faeces | place: Austria | collected 2013 | reverse complement strand
ATTTAGTAATTATGCCAGCTATGGCACAGCGTAGAGAATCATTAAACATGGGTGAGTTTGCAGAAGAAGCAATCATTGTAGAAGAAGTTACAGCACCCAAGAAAGTAAACCATTTCATTGAAGCGAATACACAGGAAGTAACCTTACAGCACTTACAACAAGACTGCATCGTTCCAAGTTTTGCATCAATGGAAGAAACCATTAGTCACCAATCCTTTATAGGTGCAGTAGTGGATGCAGCTAAGGATTACTTTCATGGAGAGCAGTTTGATATGCCAGAGATTAGAATCTCACACCCTATCAATGGTAGAATACCAAGTGCATTAGGTAAGAAAGCATCTGAATTGACAGATGAAGAGAAAACTTTGTTCTATCAGAGAATGTGTTTCTGCTTTGAAATTCCATCCATTGTACATGATGAATACGGTAATCGTTTAGCATTATCCATTGGTGGAGTGAGAGCATATAACGAGATTAACCTATACAGTAAGAAATCTGTGGAGAGATTTAAAATCTTCATAGGATTTCGTAATCGTGTGTGCTCAAATTTAATGCTCACCACTGACGGTTTACAGGATAAGGTAGAAGTCCTAAGCGTACAGGAACTATATGCAGCAGCATTAAATCTGTTCCATGCTTACAACCCATCCAAAGACCTGCATTTGTTAAGAACACTTGGACAGATGTCAATCTCAACAAGCGAGTTCTGCCAGATAATAGGCAGGATGAGATTATATCAAGCTCTTACACCCAACCAACAGAAACGTTTACCTCGTCTATTGTTGGGTGACAGTCAGATTAATGCAGCTTGCAGAGCATTCGTTTCTGATGTGAACTTCAAGAGTACAGGGGACAGCATTACAGGCTGGCAGCTCTTAAACCTGCTCAATGGTTCTGTAAAGTCAAGTTACATTGATAACTTCTTGGAGAGGAATCTTAACTGTACAGAGTTTGTACAAGGCATTCAACGTGCCAAATTAGGAGATAGTGAATACGCTTGGTTCTTAGGCTGAGTGGATTGTTGATTGAGGGAGGAAAGGGCATCATTAACTTGGTGTCCTTTCTTTATTTCTACCAACTTATTAAATATTGTACATTATGGATATAGATTATACTGTGGGTGAAGTGGAACTGTCTTACAAACCCAAATTCAAGAAACTGCATAAGGTAGTCAGTTCAGAGGATGCTTATAAATATTTGCTTCCTACATATAAAGAGGGAACTATCTGTTACAAAGAATATTTCAAAGTCTTGTTCCTAAACCAATCCAACCAAGTTTTAGGCTATACTCTCATATCAGAGGGTGGAATTACTGAAACTTGTGCTGATGTAAGAGTAATTCTACAAGCTGCATTGCTCACCAATTCAGTAGCTCTTATCCTTGCTCATAACCATCCAAGTGGTAACATGAAACCAAGTAGGCAGGATATGGAGATTACTAAGCAGGTCAAAGAAGCTGCAAGACTTATGAGAATTACAGTTTTAGACCACCTCATATTAACAGATGCAGGATATTACAGCTTCGCTGACGAGGGAGAATTATAATAAGGTAGAGGGCACTCAATTTCCAAGTTGGGTGTCCTTATCATATTCACTTCTACTATTAGTGAATGTTCCTTTAGTAATCAATGAGTTAGTAAATCCAACTCAGAATTAATATTCACTTCTATTCATTTCATTATAAAACAGAACATTATGTCACTTAAATATTCAAGCACAACGGCAGACTATCTTATATGGTCTGATGCAATGAACCTCATAAGGAAGTTAGCCAAAGACGAGAATTATAAAATCTCACTCCTTATTAGTTTGGGATGCTTCACAGGATTAAGAATATCTGATATTCTATCTCTAAGATGGAAGCAGATATTAAATACCAGTGAATTTACAGTAATAGAGAAAAAGACAGGCAAAGTAAGAACTATCAGACTGAACCCCCAATTACAACATCATATTAAAGAGTGCTACGAGCATATAAATCCTATTGGAATCAATGCGCCAATTCTTATAAGTCAGAAAGGCACTATCTTCACAGTCCAGAGAATCAATATCATTCTTAAAGAGGTGAAGAAGAAGTACAGGCTAAAGATTAAGAACTTTAGCTGCCATTCTCTTAGAAAGACTTTTGGTAGGCAGGTCTATAACATGAACAGTGATAACGCAGAGTTGGCATTAGTAAAGCTAATGGAACTGTTCAACCATAGTTCTGTTACCATTACTAAAAGATACTTGGGGTTAAGGCAGGAAGAGATTCTACAGACTTATGACTGTTTGAGCTTCTGATGATTGGAATATGGGACAGGATTGTTAAGATTCATCTTTATAGTGGTCTGAATGGTTCTGTCCCAAACAGTAGTTAATCGGAGTTCAGATATACATAAAGTTCATAATTCAAGGTTGGTGAGAATATTCTGAATAGAGTTCTTACAAATGTAAAGGTAGATTTACTACTTATCTAAAGTACCTGATTTTAGGCTTATCTCAACATTTTATAAACAATAAGTTCTTGCCATTCAAACGAATTTCTTAACTTTGCATCATAATCCCTCATATCTAAAACGTTAGGTCACTGTTGGAGGACATATTTAGTTAACGAAGAGCGTTTAACATATTATCCTATCGTGAAATCTCGACAATTTCAATCTCTAAGGATAATAGGCAAGAACGCTCACGTCAGTGCTATATACCTACTTATTGTAGTCTATATAACAGGCTGGCGTGAGCTATTGTTTATTACTTAGAGATGGGCAGTCGAGAGCCTCACGATAGTAATATTCAATAGTTTCACGCCTTCATTGTTTTATGCTGATTAATTAACTAAAAACATAATAAGATGAAATCAATTAGATTATTAGTAACCTCATTATTGGTTACATTAAGCATGGGAGTTAGTTCCTGTGGAGATGATGATTTGGATGTTACCCCTGTACCCCCTATCAATAACATAGAGGATGAATACACCAAAATAGATAAGATGTTTGATGAATATATAGGAGATTACTCCAATATAACATGTAGATTTTGTCAAGCTGGTGAATCATCTATTCTCTTTACAGGATTGAAGAATAAACATTTATGGTTTGCTGAATATGGAACGGCAACTAAAGGAATCAGATTTGAATGGACTGATATAGAAGAAACTGATACCATTCAGAAAGTTTATAAGGGATATGGAGAATATGAAACCATCAAATTGAATAATATCCTTCCTTTATTTCATAAAAAGACTACTGTAGGCAATATTGTAACATTGGCTTTAAATGGATACTTACGTCAGAACATCTTTACTTTTAATGGTAAGACAAAACGTAATCAGCTTCAATCTGACCACTCAAAGAACAAAACTGCTTATAGTTGGTTTCAAGAATCTGTGTTTATAGGTAATTGCTGTTATTCAAATGAAGGAGATACTATCTATGTGGCTAATCAGCCACCTCAATTTGACAGTCAGGGTATGCCTGTTGATACGGAGCTGATTTCTTATGAAGAAGGAATAAGATTTAGAACTGGTTACTTTGAGGATGTCTCTGCCGAGAATATCTCAATTAGTAGATACAACTATAAGGATACTAAATCTGTTTGGGCAACTCGGATTGTTCCTCCCTTTGATGTAACTTCTGATGCAAAGAGAGTTCTTACATTAACTGGTAACACAACCAATATTTGGAATTATAAATGTGAAGTGACGTTTTACGATGGCACTAAGAAGGACTTTACATTTAAAATCAATATAGATAATGGCAAGATTGTTACTGACGAAGTAAAGGTTACAAGCATATCTATTAATGAGCAATCTGTTAATCTAAAGCAAGGTGAAACATTCCAATTAATAGCTACTGTACAGCCCGATAATGCTACTAACAAGAAAGTTATATGGAGCAGTTCTAATGAAGCTGTTGCAAGTGTAAATCAGGATGGTTTAGTAACAGCCAATTCAGCAGGTGAAGCTAATATTACCGTAACAACAGAAGATGGCGGTTTTAGTACGACTGCGATTGTTACTGTGACAAAGAAGCAGGACAATTACACTTCTTTGATTGTAGGTAAATGGAAGCTGACAAGTGGTGATGCCAATGCCACTCATGTAACTTACAAGAGTGACGGTACATTTGAGTGTACAAGTACCGAGAACCCTTTATATAATGAAGTGGGCAAGTACAAGATAGACGGTAACAAGCTCTATGAAATGTACAGCGATGAAGAAGAATGGATTATCAGTGATATTCTGTTACTTAATTCAATGACCTTATCAGTGCAGGAATTGGAAGCAGACGGAGTTACACCCAGTGGTAAGAAGTTTGCTTATCAACGAGTGGAGTAACGAGTTTATAACTAAGACGGAATAGAAACAGCATTTGAGGAAACTCTTATGCTGTTTTTTTTCATTATAAACCAATCTTTACTACCTTTGCAGTACAAATAATGTGTTCTTTGATTTAGTGTACATTAATTACTGCAAGACCATTAGCAGCAAACGCTTGATTGTGCATAAGAGCATCTTTAAACGTTACAAGTCCATATAACAGCACTTATACGAGTTATGAGAATTGTTAAGAGGTGGAATCGTGGTCTGTTGATAGGCACATATCATAATCTAATTAATAATTAACGATTAATAATTAAAAATCAACAATTAATAATTAACTATTAAAATAAAAGATTATGACAAACAATAAACAATCAAGGAGAATGTTCGATAGAACTAATTCCTTCATTATTTCAGCTAATATGCTGTCTCAAATCTCTAATGAAGAGATTGTTAAACTCTTAGTAAAGGGATTCTTATTTTGTAGAGTTACATATACAAAGGCGTTTAATGCTATATACGATAATATTGAAAACTTAACTAAGGTTGAGTTTGTAAAAGTTACTGTAAATAGAATGGAAGACACCATGTTTAAGCTGGACTTTGAGAAAGTTACCTCGCTAAATGAATTGGCTAAATCATATTTCATCATTCATGATGTCAATACTGCTATAGCTGCATTCATTTATAAGGAGACTTACTCTTACCTATCAATTAACGCATTCTTCTACAGGTGTAGTTATATTGGTTTTATGTCGGACATAAGTGGAAAGGTAACACTCCCATTAACTCCGAAGATTATAACAATACCTGACGAAGATACTTTAGAAACCTTACGGGATGAATATGAACGTAAGCAAGAGGAAGCTATGAATATAGACCTTCCCACAGACTACGTAGTTGAAGCGACAGAGGATGCAGGATATAATCTCTTGCCTGATAATGTCGAAGAAGCTATCATCGTAGAATAATTAAAGTCAGAGGAATTTAGAGGCAACTCTAAATCAAAGTAACGCAAGTTACATAATGTACACATCCGAGACACATTATTTGTTCTTACCCAATCGATAGGAATACCGAATAAGATTAAATAGGTAATTATACTCCCAATCAGAACTCATTAATATACAGATTATCAGACTATTGATTTAATATTTGGTTTGGTTGTACCTGCTAATGTTAAATCTTCGTATTGGTATGACCGAGCATCTTAGACACATTTTCCAATGATACATTGTTAGCTAGCGTAACGACAGTCGAAAAAGTATGACGTCCTGTATGAGTGGTTAGGTTCTTCTTAATTCCGCAGAAATCAGCTATTTCCTTCAAATAACTGTTTGCCTTTTGGTTGCATGGAACGGGTAATAATGTACCTTTCTTTTCACAAAGCGGATAGCCCTTATATTTATCCAATATAGCTAACGGAATATCCAAGAGTGGAATGTTACACATGATTTTTGTCTTTTGGCGAGCCTTTCTTATCCAGATGTTACCTTCATTATCTGTTACCAAATGTTCAGGCTTCAATTCGGATACATCTATGAATGCTAATCCAGTCCAACACTGAAATAAGAAAATATCACGTACCAACTCCAAACGTGGCACATTGAAAACTTTAGTCCGTAAAATTTCTAATTCTTCTTTGGTTAGAAACTCCTTATGTACTTCCTGCTCATGAAAATGGATATTCATAAACGGATTCTTATCTATCCAGTCATTTGCAAGAGCCATGTTAGTAATCTTCTTGACTACTTTCATGTAGCGGATAACGGTATTTTCTTGCAGATTCTTTTTTGATTTCAAGAAATGAATATAATCCTGAATGATGGCATTATTTATTTCTTTCATTGGAATATCCTTTAGATGATACTGTTTTAGAAGCATTTCTTTAAAATACTTCAAGCATGTATCAAAACGGGAGATAGTGACCTTTGCGTAATCCTTGCCGATCAGTTCCCTGCATTTGTTGTTATGTTCTTGGAATACTTCAAAGAACATCTTATGCTTTTCATCCAGTCCGAGAAAACGTCTCTTAATTTCCATTGGGTTAATAAGTTTGTTTTCATCTTCCAAAGTTCGATGAATATCATACAAGCGTAATTTTACTGATTCCAGATAACGGTTTACTTCTACAGATTTAGAATCTTTACCTGTACACCGTTCTTTGGCTTGCGACCAAAGTTCAGGCTTAACGGTTCGTTTTAGCTGCATTTCAGCTAATTGACCTTGAATAGTTATCCGCAACATGATAGGTGTTTCACCTGATTTTACTGTTCTTGTTTTGCGGATGAAGAACAGTACGTTGAAAGTCTGTCGTTTCATACTCTAAAAATTAATGTTTAAAGTTACTGAATCGTGCAGAATAGCAAGAATCAAACGATAAGACAGTCAGTGACTTACGGTACAATTCGTGGACATCTTTTTCGAGACTAAAATTGTCCACGATTTAACACTACGCAAGTGCGTTATTTTGCCAAAAATCTGCGGATTAGGAGAAAAAGAAAATCCCTGAAATGTTTAATTTTCAGGGATTTACCAAATTTGAAGTCTTTTAAAAGTGGTACCACCAGGAATCGAACCGGGGACTCATGCTCTCAAACGATGTCTACAACTTATTAATAGTATGTTGTAAGATGTTGATAATTAAATACATACAAGTTTATTGAATATTAAATTCGGGTTCAATTCCTGCTTAAAATATGTAAGCTACCAATAGTCAATGGTAAATGGGCCTAAACTTTGGAAAAACCATTGAATTAGCCATGTACATACTTCGTCATTGCGACACGTATACCTCTATTTGTATAGGTTGAACAAATATAAGCTATAGTTTTCATTTATTCAAGAAATCGTAAGAAAATGGTTGATGTTTTGCTTGAAAGATGTAAAAATCATAAAATACGAAATTGATATGTTGAATGTAAAGTCGGCAGATGCCTTCTTTATTCATGTTTATGATGATGACAACGGTAAAGACGTAAATAAACGGACTGTAAGGATGGTAGAGAGTATTACTTTGATGAAGACTGGTATTATTCTTGCATATTCAGCCAAAGATTTCGTTTTTCTGAATTATAGAAAAGGCTTGATAGCTTATTACGAAACAGTAGATTATACCGAATACCTGACTGTTTCTTGAATAGACAGATTGAATGGATTATGAAAGTAGAGTAATTGCGTTTTGTTATCTGTAAGTTATAGCTTATTATGTTTTTTAGATGATTTATTATCAATCATGCTTATGACAGATAAAAAAAGTGTCATAATAAGGTTTAGCCAGAACTGCCAATTCTTAAAGTCAATGACTAATGCGATATTACAAAAGCAAAAGCATATCCATAATATAGCAAGACTTCTTTATTCAGGATAACTTACTCGAATACTGAATTTTATTGTTTGTCTTCGATTAGCAAGGTTCCGTATTCAAAACGATAAAGTGTTCGTTCTGAATATCCTTTTCAGTCTTTTAAATTCGCTATTTTTCAAAATCAATATACCCCTTTACCATCGCTACTAAATCATTCGTTTCCTCTTCTATCCATTTATTCGTCTTTACCAGTTCATCAATCAAACGAATTTCCTTGGGAGTAAAATAAGATTGTTCTAAGCCAGACAATGGAAGTGTCGTTTTCCATTTGCTTTTATGTTTTTTCATATTGACTGGATATTTCTTTATTGGATCTGAAGGATAGAGAAGTTTTATATCATATCCTTTCTCTTGAAAAATCTTTTTTAATCGAATATAGATTTCTAAGCCATTACAATCCCAATCACAAGAATAGAATAGGAGTTTATCCATTTTCTTTTCATCAATAAAATGAATTCCTTTCGTATTATTTCCACCTACATACCATAACTCGATTTTGTGTTCACGGACAATACGGGGAATTTTTAGGAAATTAAGATTTTCGCAAAGTACTATGCAACGGGGATCACCGACATCTACAACAAATCTCCATTGGTGCATTTTAGGATCTTCTTGTGGATAATCCTCTACTCCCAAGATGGAGAGCACCAAATTGTTCAGACTTTGATAAGTATCCAGATGCTTGCTTCCACCATGTTCAAAGAAGTCTTCACTAAATGTATGTCGAGTCGTGAGAGAGTTTCGAATTTGCTCCTTGTTATCAACGATAAACTGTAAGGAGCGGATATCATTAACCGTATATGTTTGTCTACCAGTTACATCTGGTTGGACAGACTTCAAAAAACGGTCATATTCCAAATAATCTTCCAAGTAACGTTTAGCAAAATAAGCATCATACTTTTCACTTTTAATCAAGTAATTATGATTGCCTGGCTGATATTGCACCAACTTTCTGCCTATCAAGTTTCGGAACTTATTATCGTTTTTTTTTGTTGCCGGTATTTTATTTCCCTCGTAAAGGGAATACATCGCAGTGAGTGTTCGCCATGTCAGATCAGCTTCCATAATCACTTAAATTTATAAATTTTGCCAATTCCGGATCAATATCATTTCGACTACATATCTCTATAGGAGCATAATTTACGTCTTCTTCTGCGTCCAGATTACGGTTAAGTATATACACATGTTGTTCGCTATATTTACCCAAAGGATTGATTGAAAAAGTTAAGATCTGATAATCGTACTTTTCGGCAATATCGCTTAGCAGGTCAAAATTACTTCCTAATCCTTCTGCTTCATCAATAGGCATGAACCGCAATCCTTCTTCTTGTGCTTTGTTCTTGTTACCGATGATGGAAAGGCGAGCTATACACAACAGAGCAATGGCAGCATACGTCTGTCCTGTACTTCCTTTATTGTTTCGTCCAAAATGGTTTTTCATATCAAGACTCAGTTCTATATAGGAATTAGGATTCAACAGATCTTCTAACGTTATGTCTTTGGAATAGTTATTAGTTATTTCACAGAAAGCTTTCATTATTTTTTCACGAATGGATACTTGTGTATTTAGTTCGTTTAAAATGGAACCTTCGAATATATCTTCCATATTCTCCAAAGATGTCTTATATTTGAATTGACTTAACCAGCTAACGGGAAACTGCAAAGATTCTGTTTTCTCAAGTTTCATATTATATACGCCGGATATTTTTTTTCTACCACTTGCAAAGAAGCGATTTATGCGACGAATTTCATCCCATTGTGCTTCGATTTGTCGTTTTACTTCGGTTAATAAGTCCTGAATTTTACTAATTTTCTTATTATTCAATTCCCTGTTTTTTTCATTTATATCTTCGAGTTTTTTCTTGATTCTGTCAACGACTTCTTCCTCTATGATCATATCTTCAGGAAATAAATCTGGTAATAGATTAGCTATTAACTCTTTGAAATCATGACTGGTTTCAAATTTGTATTGTTCATTTGGTATGAAATCTTTTACAATATTGGTATACTGGTTAATATAGGCTATATTATTTTGAATATGAAGTTTGTTGGCTTCTTCTACCGACTCTTTACTTACTGCCGAATAACTATTAATGGAGGGTAGATCCGTATAAAGTGATATGTATTCGGCTTCAATCATATTAAGATGATTTTTTTGATTCTTTAAGTTGATTACTGACTGCATTAATTCATCGCATCTACTCAATGCGGTACTTAAAACAGTTAATTCATCCTTAGAGAACTCTGTTTTATTATCTGCATTTATATAATCGTCTTCTTTATAAGCTTGAATAGTTTGTGTCAGCAAAAGGGTGTTCCAGTCTGCTTTGTACGGTTCTATTTTTATTGATATTCCGTTTAATAAACTGGATATTCTTTGTATAAGACTAGGGAATGTTTCAATTATAGCCTTATTCTGTGTAAACTGTTCATACCGTAATGCTAGTTCTTCTTTCGCCTTTTTCTCCGATTGTTCTATTAAGTCTTTTTCTGCTAAACTTTTTACAGAATGTTGTATTTGTTCGGGAGAGATATTTAAAACTGCTATTTCCTGAAATGTTTTTATCTCGGGCTTATGGATATATACTTCTATCGAGCGGGCTGGTGCATCAAGGGAATTTACTATATCATAGAGTTTGTTCCACTGCTCTAATTCTTCTTCAATTGCCTTTTTTTTCTGTTCTATATTAGCTACCTGTGATTGAAAATATTGTAAAATCGTCTCCCTATCATTATTGAGACACAACTGTTCTTTTGTTATGTAGTTTACAAATTCGTTTACACCACCGAGGTTTATCCAGAATCCTTCTGTATCAGGTTTTATATTTTTGTTTTTTAATAATTTTTCTGGGAAACAAACATAGCGGTCAAGCGGTTTAGGTTGATTAGGCTTATCCATTCCATACCTCTGAAAATGATAAATCAGACTTTCTTCTTCCTTTGTGAAATTACGTTGCACCGACAGGGCCCAACGTATAAGTGAATTAGGATTGTTTATATCGTGAAACTGCTCTACTATGTGCAATTGCGATAAACGGTTACGTAATTCATCTATCTTTTTGAGGTAAAAGCCATTTCCCGCAGCTAATCCATCTTTCCAGCCTGAATTTGTAAAAAGATCAATTATACGGGAGTTAACCAATTTATCCTTCAAATGTTTATAGTAGATATAGTCTGTTTTTTGTATTTTGTATTGTTCATAATAGACCGCCAAATCTTCAGGAAGAATCTTTAACTGTTCAATCATTTTGTTGGCACTATTCAGCAAATTTTTCTTTTGTCGCCATTCATGATAAATATCACTTATTTCTTCGTAAGCTAACTCTTTCTGATCCCGATTTTTTTTTGCCTCTTCTAACTCGTGTCGGACTAATATATGCAATCCGGATAAATCTTCTAGAGCTTGTAAAAAAGTATAAAGTTCCTTTTGGAGACTTTTTTTATTCGAGTTGTAGTCTTTTAGCAAAAAAACATATTGACAAGTCCGATATGTTTTTTCTGCTTCCTTTTTTTTTATTAACATTTTATACAAATCACTAACTTGAAAGCATTTTTGTATTAGTAAAGTAATTTCATTATTGTTTTTCCCATAGTCTATTGCATTTTTTTCTATTTCTTCTGCAATTGACTTGTATTTATTCATGAACTCTTTTCCTTTTTCCTGCCCAAATAAGAAGTCCAATAAACTGGAACTTTTTGTAGTGTCAAGTTCTTTGCCTCTTGAAAATGATTGAATTATCTTTGCATAATCTTTTAAAGCTTTATCTTTATCGGTGAGGTCAAGTGGGAGTATTTTGTTTTTATAGAGCACTTTATGAAAATAGGAAATACGTTGCCACTCTTTAAAAACTAATTCTTTTTCCTCCATGTATTCAATAATCTCATCTAATGGAATAATATATTCGCCATCCTGAAAATCGATGGCATAAAGAGGCTTAGACATAGGGGCAAACTCATCTTGCTCAATAGTCAGTCCTGCTTGTACAATAAAAGGGCGTGTGGCTTTAGAAGTGCTTTCGAGATAGGCACCTACTGTAATAAATTGTCCGTTGGCTATTTCTATATTAACAAATGCATATCCATAATCTAATGATTTACCGGGCGATCGCAAAACGAGGCCATCAGGTTCTCGTTTATCCTTGACCGGAATAGTTGCGGAACGGAAAGCGGAAGATCCAACAAATATAAGTTGCAGTAAATCAGCTATAATACTTTTGCCAGAACCGCTATCACCAATAAAATCCGTACGAAAGGGATGAAAAATGTAATCATTTGCCTGATGGTGTATGATACCAACGGTAGACAGACTGTAAATACGAGGATATTTTTTCATGTTTATTCTTCTTTAAGCCATTCGTCTATGTAATTAATATAATCAGCAAATTCACGAGTAATACGTTGAAATGCTGGGAGGATAGTAAAATCGTCTTCTTTCAAATTTATCCATCTTAGCTTATGGAAATTTTTGAATGCGCGTTGTACTTCTTGCTCAATGCGGATATCATTTGTTTCAGTAAAACGTTCTTTAGAGCCTTTTGTTTTGACCAGCAGACGTTGTACATGCTTTTTGAGATCAGGCATATCCACACGGATTAGAGCTACGAACTTTTTTACAGAAGTTAGTTCTATGTTGTGATCAATATAATAAGCTTTGTAGAGTAGCAAGGCAATAAGAATATGTTCTTTGGGTAAAGATGACCGCTCGACGGAATAATTACCCCTTAATACAGGATGATAAAGCGTGAAATAATAAAGTTCGTTTCCACTCCCAGCGGGAATGATAGTTATATTCTCATGTCGTTCAAAATAGGCTGTTAGATTATCTATATATTTATTTAGATAAAGAAAAAGTGTTTTATCTCCTTCATATTGTATATGAGCACCTCTTTTTAGAGCCTCTACCAATTGTGAAAACAGCACTGCACCGTCTTCACATTCGAGGAAATCATATTTTTGAGTTATTTTCGTTTCATCCATATATCAGATATTGTATATTTTGAACAGGGATTATCTATTTTTTTACTTGTATCAATCTGTATTTCCCAATATGGGTCTTCCTTATATCTTTTAATACTCTGGTCGATCACTTGTATAGCGAGCTGCAAATCGTTATCATGTTTTTCCAAGATGTCGAAGAATATTTCAGGCAAATGTACAGCATCTGTTTTCAGAGATTTCTGACGAATAAACTCTAGCCACCATTGGATATGAATTTGTCGTATCATTTGCATATGACCTTTCCGATGTGCTTCTTGTTCTTTTTGTGAATCTTTTTTATACTCAAAACGCTGTTTACGTTCTGGAGGAAAAAGATTTTCGGGTCTATCTATAGAAGTAAAAACAGGGGATGAGTCCGCCAATTGAATCGTTCCGTTATAAGGAATTGGAAACTGTATCTGTTTATCTGTAACCTGGCTTTTTTCGAGCAGGAAATACAAGAACTTCTCTACTTTGGTATTAAATATATCACGGTTAAGAGAGGCAAAAAACTGTTTTATTTTAGGCTGTATTCTATCAATACGTGAATCTACCATCGCCAAACGGAGATGAATACCTTCAAAATATGAGATAGCTTCACTAATAAGATCGTCTACTTCTTCACTATCGTCGCGTACTGGATGCGAAATTAGAATATCATTCATTCGGTCAGTTTCTCGGAAAGCTGCTCTTAACTCCCTATTTTGCTGACGTATGGTATCGATTTGCTTTTCTATTTCCTGTAAAGCTACGAGCAAAGTTTCTTTGCGTCTTTTGGCTTTTTCACTTAAAGCCGTTACGGAATGGTCAATCTGCTGATTAAGATAGTTGACTTGTTCCAGTAAAAGAGTTCGAGACTTAAACAAGTCTACTGTAAGCCAATTTTTTATTTGCTCTTCTGTGGCAGCAACTTCAAGCTTTTCATGTAGTTCCGCACAGGTTATTTCTATAAAAGTAGGATTAAAACGCTGAGATATCAGACGGTATATCTTATCGCATATCTGAAAACCAAAATCAGTAAACATATAGGTTTGGTTTTCATTATTATAGATAAGATAAAATTCTTGTAGCTCTAGAATATAAGCTGTATAAGTTACCCATTGTAATCGTATAGGTTCACGTTTGATAAGACTTACTGCTTCAAAAGCATGATGTATATCTTTTTCCTTAAAAATTCCGTGCTCAAATTCTCCATTCTTCACCCGCTCATATAACCAGATGACAGCCAATCCTTTCTTTTTCTCTGGAAAAAGAAGTTCATAGACTTTTTCTATTTTTAATTGTTCGAATAAAGATTGCATTGTAGCAAAGATTAAAGGTTATTTTCAAACTCATTACTACAAATTTACTAAAAATCTCTGGAAAAGACGAATAAAAAGGGACAAATGTCTTCGTAATGCCTGTCAA
>OLVZ01002366.1_pt1 | contig 14127 bp, 19 predicted proteins | sample 1673341 | NCBI WGS metagenome assembly OLVZ01 (sample SAMEA3178944, study PRJEB25190) | human gut metagenome | biome: human gut; feature: human-associated habitat; material: faeces | place: Austria | collected 2013 | reverse complement strand
GTCATTTTTGTGTTGGTGTTTCTGATGTCGAAGCCACTGTCCGCCTATCAGCTTGGTGAATCGTATGCGTTAAATCTCGGTGTGAATGTGAGACTTTTACGAATTGGAATGGTCGTATTTTCAAGTATTCTGTCCGCGTGCGTTGTGGCCTTCGCCGGACCGATCTCCTTTGTCGGGATCGCAGTCCCGCAGTTGGTCAAAAAAATGCTGGGAACCGCAGAACCGATCTGGATGATCCCGGCCAGCTTTCTGGGGGGCAGTGTTTTTTGCCTGTTCTGTGATCTGCTGGCGCGGACGCTGTTTGCACCGACAGAGCTGAGTATCAGCACGGTGACGGCAGTGTTTGGTGCACCGGTGGTTCTCTGGGTGATGGCTTACGGGAAAAAGGAGAGAGTGGACTGATGGCATATTATTTTCAGGCGAAACAGCTTTGTGTCGGATATCAGAACCAGCCGCTGATACAGAATATTGAGATCGAATTGAAAAAAGGGGAAATCCTGACGCTGATCGGTCCAAACGGTGCCGGAAAATCCACCATTTTAAAAAGCATTGCGCGTCAGCTGGAGCTTTTGGGAGGCAGTGTCCTTTTGGAGGATAAAAATTTGCAGAGCCTTTCGGGACGTGAGCTGGCAAAAAAGATGGCGGTTGTCTTTACAAAGCGGCCGCATACAGAGCTGATGACCTGTGAGGATGTGGTGGCAACCGGGCGTTACCCTTATACCGGGCGGTTCGGAGTTTTGTCCGCAAAGGATCATGAAGCTGTGCAGGAAGCAATGGAAGCCGTGCATGTGCTGGAATTCAAGGACCGGGATTTTGCGAGGATCAGCGACGGACAGAGACAGCGTATCCTGCTTGCCCGGGCGATTTGTCAGCAGCCGGAAATCCTGCTGTTGGATGAGCCGACCTCTTATCTGGATATAAAATATAAGCTGGAATTTCTTTCCGTGCTGCAGGAGCTTCAGAAAAAAAAGGGACTGACAGTGATCCTGTCGCTGCATGAGCTGGAGCTTGCCGCGCGGGTATCTGACCGGATCCTGTGTGTGGATGGAGCCTTTGTGGAGCATGTCGGAACGCCGGAGGAGATTTTCAGGCCGGGACATCTTTCGAAGCTGTTTCAGATCACCCAGGGGAGCTTTGAGGAAGAAAGCCAGGAAATGGAGCTGGCGGCAGTGAAAGGGACTCCGGAGGTATTTGTCATTGCCGGGAATGGCAGCGGAAGAAATACGTTTCGGAGACTGCAGCGGGAAGGCATCCCCTTTGCGGCAGGACTGCTTTGGGAAAACGACCTGGATTATCCGGCGGCAAGGGCACTTTCCTCTCAGCTTTTCTCCGCACCGGCCTTTGAACCGATTCCGGAGGAGCTTTTGGAGCAGGCGATGCGCTGCATGGACGGATGCCGGAAGGTGATCTGCTGTCGGGAGTCCTTCGGAACCCTGGAGGATGCTCAAAAGAGGCTGTTGGCATATGCCAAAGCCCGGGGCTTGTCTGAACGGGATGCACAAAATTGTAATTAAAATATATGGATTTTTGTGGAAAATTCTGATAGAATAATATTGATAGTATCGTTAAATTGCAGTCAAATGCCGGTAAGTTGTGTATGTTTGGGATAAGGAATCTGACTGCAGGGAAAAAGGAGGACTTACGTATGGGATTGATAAAAGCGGCAATGGGCGCAGCTGGCGGTGTAATGGCGGATCAGTGGAAGGAGTATTTTTACTGTGAAGCTCTTCCGGTTGATGTTCTGGCGGTAAGAGGGCGCAAGAAGGTATCCGGCAGATCAAGCAACAAGGGCGGTGACAATGTGATTTCCAACGGTTCCCTGATCGCAGTTGCAGACGGTCAGTGTATGTTGATCGTAGACCAGGGTAAGATCGTGGATGTGTGCGCAGAACCGGGTGAATATACATATGATATGTCTACCGAGCCCTCTGTTTTTTCGGGAAGTCTGGGGGAAAGCGTTGGTGCAGTATTTAAAAATATCGGGAAGCGTTTCACCTTCGGCGGCGAGACACCTAAAGAACAGAGAGTTTATTATTTCAATACAAAGGAAATTACCGGCAATAAATACGGGACTCCGTCTCCGGTTCCGTTCCGGGTGGTAGATGAACGGGCAGGCATCGATCTGGATATCGGTATCCGCTGCTTTGGAGCCTACAGCTACAGAATCACTAATCCGCTGCTGTTCTACACCAATGTCTGCGGTAATGTATCAGAGGATTATACCCGTGATAAGATTGATGATCAGTTAAAGTCAGAGCTGTTGACAGCACTGCAGCCCGCCTTTGCAAGGGTTGGGGAAACCGGCGTCCGTTATTCCGGTCTGACTGCCCATACAAAGGAGATCTCGAAAGCATTAAATGATGAGCTTTCTGCAGAATGGAAGGATGTCCGCGGTCTGGAGATCGTTTCCTTTGGCGTATCTTCCGTCAAGGCAAGTGAAGAAGACGAGCAGATGATCAAAGAGATGCAGCGTGAAGCTGCATATATGGATCCGACCCGTGCAGCCGGCGCCCTGTCCCGTGCCCAGGCTCAGGCGATGACAGCAGCTGCTTCCAATACGTCAGCCGGTCCTGCAATGGCATTTATGGGAATGGGCATGGCACAGCAGGCAGGCGGCATCAATGCGCAGAGCCTGTATGCGATGGGGCAGCAGCAACAGATGGCGGCACAGCAGGCAGCAGCGAATGCGGCAGCACAGCAGGCAGCGGCAGCACCGAAGATGGAAGCTCCTGCAGGGGGCTGGAAATGCAGCTGCGGCGCAGTAAACACCGGCAAATTCTGTGCAGAATGCGGTCAGCCCAAGCCTGTTGACGATACCTGGACCTGCAGCTGCGGTGCAGTCAACAAAGGCAGATTCTGTTCCGAATGCGGAAAGCCCAAACCGGCTGCAGTAAAACAGTATAAATGCAACAAGTGCGGCTGGGTTCCGGAGGATCCCACCAATCCGCCGAAATTCTGCCCGGAGTGCGGAGACCCCTTTGATGCAGGAGATGTACAGAACTGATCCAAAGAGATACAGGGATGATTACGATTCTGAGAGGGGATGAGCTGTTATGGCGGAACAAATTACCAATTATCAGTGTCCGGCCTGTACCGGACCGCTGCATTATTCGGAAAGCCTTGGCAAGCTGAAATGTGATTACTGCGGTACGGAGTATGAAGTCGCAGAAATCGAAGCGATGTATGCCAAGAAGGAAGAAAAATCTGTCGAAGCCCAGAAAAAGGCAGAAAAAGAGACGGAACAGAAAAAGCAACAGCAGGCAAAGGCGGCCGAAGAGGGCTGGGATACTTCGGATATCAGTGATAACTGGGGGAAGGATGCAGCAGGCATGAAGAGCTACAATTGTCCCTCCTGCGGCGCGGAGCTGATCTGCGATGAGACGACTGCTGCAACCTCCTGTCCCTACTGCGGGAATCCGACTGTTGTGCCCGGACAGTTTTCCGGTGTATTGAAGCCGGATTATGTGATCCCGTTTAAGGTCAGCAAAAAAGAAGCGATCGAAAAACTGAAAATGCACTATAAGGGAAGACCTTATTTGCCGAAATCCTTTAAGGACGACAACCATATCGAAGAGATCCAGGGCGTTTATGTTCCGTTCTGGATGTTCGACGGCAAAGCCTCCGGAGAAGCATCCTATAAGGCTACGACATCGAAGGTATACGAAAAGGGTGACGAAGAGATTACGGAAACCCGTCATTATGAGGTATCCCGTGCCGGCTCCATCGGCTTTGAGAAAATTCCGGTGGATGCGTCATCCAAAATGCCGGATGATCATATGGATTCCATCGAGCCCTATGATTACAGCGGGTTAAAGGAGTTTTCCACTGCATATCTGCCGGGCTTTCTTGCAGACAAATATGATGTGAGTGTCAAGGACAGCCAGAAGCGTGCGGATACGCGCTGTGCCAGCACACTGGAGGATGCCCTTCGGGGAACGGTAACCGGATATGACTCCTGTACTCTTGAGCACAAGCAGATCGATTTAAAGCGCGGCAAGGTACATTATGCACTGCTTCCGGTCTGGATGCTGCATACGAAATGGAACGGACAGGATTTTTTGTTTGCGATGAACGGTCAGACCGGCAAGATGGTCGGCGACCTTCCGACGAGTAAAGGAAAGTTCTGGGGATTGTTTGCAGCCATTGCAGCACCGATGACGGTTGTGCTGACGATCATTTTGATGCTGTCGTAAGGGGGAGAAAGAGATGAAGAAAAAACCGAACGGATTTGTTTCTGTGCTGCTGGCCCTTTGTCTTCTTCTGGCTCCGATGACAGTTTTTGCAGAGAGCAATGCACAGTTAAATTATGTAACGGATGATGCCGGGATCCTGACAGACAGTCAGTGGGAAGATCTGGAGCAGCGTGCACAGCAGGTTTCCGAAGAATATCAGTGCGGCGTCTATATGATAACGGTTGATGATTATACGGATTACAGCACGGAGAGCGTATATACCGCAGATTATACCATCTATCATGACTATGAGATGGGCATGGGAGAGGACCGGGACGGCATTATGATCCTGCTGAGCATGGAGGATCGGGATTATGCGATGTTTGTATACGGTCCGAAGGCTTCTGAGGTGTTCAACGCGTATGGTCAGGAACAGCTGGAAACCTATTTCCTGGATAATTTCCGGGATGACGACTGGTATGGAGGCTTTGGTGACTATATCGATGCCTGCAGCAATTACTTACAGCTTGCAGAGCAGGGAACACCTGTCAGTGCGCCCGAGGGATACGATTCCGGTGACTATGAGGATTATGAAGCGACTCCCGGAGAAAATTTCGGAGTGAGCTTTTTAATGGCACTGGGAATTTCCTGTGTGATTTCTATCATTATCTGTCTGCTGCTGCTGTTGAAGATGCACACGGTGCATCAGAAAACAGAAGCGAACGATTATGTCTCCGAAAAGCTAAAGCTGAGCCGGAAAGAGGATCGTTACACCCACACGACCCAGACAAGACGCAAAATTGAGAGAGAAAGCTCTTCCTCATCAAGTACCCAAAGCGAAAGCGGTGGAGGAGGCTCAGGACGAAGCGGAAAGTTCTAAGCAGAGCAAATCAGAATAAAAAAAGCGACCGGCGGGAGAATTTCTTCCTGCTGGTCGCTTTGCGTTAATGCTCCTTCATCGGGTGCACTGTCCAAGAAACGCGCAGATCTCATCGATCAGCGCAGCGTTGTCATACTTGTGGTAGTTATCATAAAACGCATAGAAGCTTCCCTTGATGAGCATGGAGAGGCGAATGTTGAACTGCATATTGTCTGTATATTCCGGTTTCAGGCGGTAAATATATTCCCGGATCGACGAATCGACGAGGTCTGGGAGAATATGCGCCTGCGAACCGGAGAACAGAAGCTGGATCAGATTGATCTGAGAAAAGAAGCCCGTTGTGATTTCCCTTGTGAACACATCGGGCTTTTCCAGTACATTTTCCGGTCTGGAAATACTGTTTAAAATATTGGTGAGCACCTCTTTCCCGATCTGCTCGGAAAGGTCGTAAATATCCTGATAATGGAGATAAAAGGTGGCTTTGCTGATCTCTGCGAGGGCGGCAAGTTCCCGGATTGTGATTTTTTCGATCGACTTTTGGGCACGCAGCATCAGAAATGCATTCTTGATGGCGCGTTTGGTTTTGATTTCCCGTTGATCCAAAAGAATTCCTTCCTTTCTGGACAATTTGCCCGAAACGTCCAGTATTGTAACAAGGGGCAGGATTGTCGATTGTGCCGGAAACGCTCCGGCTGGTATGATAATATCATCAGTATACGGTGCAAATAGACACCCGTCAAGAAAATCAACGACGCGTTTTTGCGAATGGCGCGAGGGAGCTGTAACTGCAGATCAGAAAAGCAGGCTGCAAAAAATGATTTTTGCGGACGGAGAGAGAAGAAAGGAAGAAGAACATGGATTTTTACGGATTTTATACCGGACAGGAATTTGAAGCTTATAAATATCTGGGTGCCCATTACACGAAGGAGCGCACGACGTTTCGGACGTTTGCCCCCTCTGCAGCGGGCGTGGAGCTTGTATTAAACGGACAGGGACACGGAATGCAGCGGGTGCATGACGGCAACTTTTATGAAATTACACTGGACCAGGTAAAAGAAGGGGACCTGTATGAATTCCGTATCTGGCACAGGGATGGTTCCTGCCAGGAGCACTGTGATCCCTACGGGTTTGGAATGGAGCTTCGCCCGGCACATAAATCAGTGGTACGGGATCTTAACCGTTATGCATTTACCGATGAAAAATGGTTAAAGGATCGGGAGGATATCAGCACGAAGCCCCTCAATATTTATGAGGTACATGCCGGCTCCTTTAAAAAGCCGGGTACAGGACAGACCGACTGGTATACCTATGAGGAGCTGGGAGAGGTTCTGATCCCGTATCTGAAGGAAAGCGGCTATAATTGTGTGGAATTTCTTCCGCTGAGCGAGCATCCCTGCGATGAAAGCTGGGGATATCAGAATACGGGATTTTTTGCTCCGACTGCTCGGTATGGTACGGCAGAGGGATTACAGAAGCTGGTGGATCAGATGCATCAGAATGGAATTTATGTGCTGCTGGATTTTGTACCGGTACACTTTGCCACAGATGATTACGGTTTGAAACGTTACGATGGCGGAGAGCTGTACGAATATCCGAGCAGGGATGTTGGAGTGAGTGAATGGGGAAGCTGTAATTTTATGCATTCCCGTGGGGAGGTGCGCTGCTTTTTACAGTCTGCGGCGTATTACTGGATGAAGGAGTTTCATTTTGACGGTATCCGGATGGATGCCATCAGCCGGATCATTTACTGGCAAGGGGATGAACGGCGCGGCGTAAACGGTAATGCAGTTGACTTTATCCGTTTTATGAATAAAGGGTTGAAAGAGCGCGTTCCGAACTGTATCCTGGCGGCGGAGGATTCTACGAATTTCCCCGGCGTAACGGCGCCCGCTGATCAGGGCGGACTTGGATTCGATTTAAAATGGAACATGGGCTGGATGCACGACACGCTGGAATATTTTCAGCTCGATCCGTCGGCGCGCACGGAAGCGTACCACAAGCTGACCTTTTCAATGATGTATGCGTATAACGAGCATTATCTGCTGCCGCTTTCCCACGATGAGGTAGTGCATGGAAAGGCGACGATTTTGCAGAAGATGAACGGCGATTACGAACGGAAATTCCCACAGGCACGCGCCATGTACGCCTATATGATGCTGCATCCGGGTAAAAAGCTGAATTTCATGGGCAATGAAATCGGGCAGTTCCGGGAATGGGATGAAAAGCGGGAACAGGACTGGAACCTGCTGGATTTCCCGATTCACGAAGCGTTCTATCATTATATGAAGGAACTGAATCACCTTTATCTCGATCATCCGGCGCTCTGGGAAAAGGATTTTAACCGCGACGGTTTTACCTGGCTGGACTGCCATCAGGAGGGGCGCGTGATCTACGCGATGCAGAGAATGGCGGGCGATCAGACCGTGATCGGCGTATTCAATTTTTCCGCTCAGCCGCAAAACGGCTATGCTGTACCGCTGCAGAAAGACGGCAGCTATCGCGTGCTGCTTAACAGCGATTGGGAGTGCTTTGGCGGCAGCAAAAAACGGGAAGAGCTGGTATATGAGAACGGCTGTGTATTAGACCTCGCGCCCTTTAGCGCAGTGCTGTTAGTTAACGGTTGAAAAACCTGTCTTGCAATGCTATACTAACATTATCTTTTTGTACCTGCAGGCGATCACGCTGCATTCATAACAAAGCACAGGCATTTTCAATGCACTGCAACGAAGGAGAATACACGAAATGGAACAGTATAAACAGGAATTTATCGAATTTATGGTGGACAGCTTGTAAGAATCCTTGAAAATGCCTATATTCCTAGTATTTATGCGGTTTGTGAGATTTCAGCTACTTGTTAAAAGTTATCATAACTTATCACCATTTGGTACAGTTTGATAAAGAAATGGCACAGTAAATGGCACAGTAAACCACAAAGAAAAGCATAGATAAAACATAATATTTTGGACATCTAAATAAGCCCATATCAGTTATAGAAATGTGATTGATATGAGCTTATTTTAATGCCTAAAAAGGTTTACCAAATACAAAATCTAGGCAATCTATTCCTTTCATATATCAAGCCTAATTACAAGCAATGTGAAAAGTGTGGAAAATTGGTTAAGATTAAGAGTAAAAATGATGGAAGCACAAAATATTGCGCTAAATGTCAACATGATAAACAGTTAGAATGGAGTAAAAATACATATTATAAAGGGAAATAAGGGAAAAATTCTTAGTTAGGTTCAAGTCTGAAATCCTTTGATTTTACTGGCTTTGAGGGCACTTTTTGTTATCGGACTTACATTTCTTTATATGGAGAAGAAATGAAAAATATAGAGATAAGGGGAAAATGTTAAGGAAAACTAAATCCCCAAACCCTTTGATTTTACTAAGGTTACAGGACTTTTTATTAACGGTACTCACGTTTCTATATATGGTATAGATAACAAAACTGTTGATAAATAGAAATTCTCTACAAACATTGATTTTACAGGCTTTGTAAGCATTTTTCTTTACGATACAAAGGTTTCTATAAATGGTATAGAAAAACAAATGAGAATAAAGCACTATTGTTAAAGGTTTTATATGACATAAACCCACAGAATGTGTTGCAAATATTCTCAAAAAATGCTTAGAATAGTGCGTTTTTTGTTAGACCGAGAAAGAAAAAATTGCTTGAAGCGCCCATTTTACAAGGGTTTGTGGACTTTTTGTTAAATCCATATGGAATAGAAATGGCGTATTGCCAAAGTAGTTCAACCGCTTTGTCCAAGTGCGGTATAATGTCATGGCTGATTGATAGAGCTTTTGGAAAAAGGCACAAAAACAATTCAATGTATTGATTGCGGTGTTGAATTTGAAGTACCAAGGATGAGCAGAACTTATAGATGTGATGATTGTTTTAACAAACATAAGAAAGAACAAAAGAGATTAGAATTGCAAAGATATAGAACTAAAATAAAAAATGTAGGGGTAGTTCAATCACCCTAAAACCCTTACAACCCCCATAAACACTACATTCTTGCGTTTCTCAAATCTGACTTGTAGGGAATACTAAAAAATATTGGGTTTACCAATATAAATTTTTTTGCAAAATGTATTTAAGCATATCCAAATATATAGAAAGGAGCAACTATGAGCTATCCATTATTTTCGTATAAGATAGGCAAGTTTGCTGATATGATTGGTGTGTCCTATCAGACATTACAAAGATGGGATAGAGAGGGCATCTTGAAAGCTCATAGAACACCAACAAATAGAAGATATTATACTTATCAGCAATATCTTACAATCAAAAATGCAACAGAAGATTCGGTTTAACTCTTCTTTCATTTTTATAAATCCTTTCATACTTCAATTATTTTGTAGGGCAAAAACTTATAAAATAATGTAGGGGTGTACCTTTATGGTATGCCCCTTATTAAATTGGCAATAATTGTACCTTATTAGCCATGGGGTACAATTTATATTCATAAATTCCTTATCAAAAAATCGGAAAAGTCGGTGGGGTTCGAATCCCAATATTGCCATATTGCTAAGGTTTCATCTTGTTTAGGGCTGAATTTTCATTCAGTATTTTTTAGACCTTGCCACCGCAACCAAACATTCTTTCATAGAATGTAGGGGGGAGATATTAGCCATAATACTCTCTCCCCATCTCCTTGCGATTAAAATACCTTTAGAACGCTGTATAAGCCGTTTCTAGGGGCTTTTATTATATAAACAATAATTTTATGGGGACACCAAAAAAGAACTTGTATAAGGGCTTATAACGTGTAACCAGAAAGGAAGAACAATGACTTTAGAAGAGTTAAAAGAGCAATTACAACTAACAGACGAACAAGAGGAACTTGTTAAGAAGTTTCAACAATCAGCAGAGGACAGAGTAAGAACAGACTATAGCAAAAAGCTAAAGGATGCTCAATCTGAACTTGAAAAACTAAAACCTGTTGAAAAGACAGAGGAACAAAAGGAGATTGAAAGGCTCAAAGCTGAATTGAATACGGCTAATTTCAATAAATCCCTAAAGGATATGGGCGTATCTGATGATATGGCTAAATATCTTAGGCGTGATATTGATATGACCGAATTTAAGACCTTTTATGACGGTTTTAGAGCAAAGCAATCACAGGGTAATGATTTTGTTCCAAATGACACAAATATTAACCTTGGTGGTGGTATTACAAAGGAGCAATTCTCCAAGATGGGAATTGAAGAAAGAACAAAACTCTATAATACCAATCCCGAACTATATGAACAACTAAGAAAGTGAGATAGACAAAATGGCTTTAATTATTAGTGAAGTATTCGCAGATGCGGTAAATGAAAAATTAGGTGTTGCCCTTAAAATGGGACAACTTGCGGTAGATTGCACAAATGAGGTTGCTGATATTACTACTTGTGGTGATAAGGTACATTTTCCTAAGTATGACAGAGTAGCTTCTGTAGGGGCTGTAACAAAGGGAACAGCCGTAACACCAACAGAAGTATCTATGACAGATAATGTTGCTGAAATCAAGCAAACAGGTGGTGCAATTCGTGTATATGATAAAGACGAAAAGCAAATTAAGGGAGCTACCCTTGATAACATGGCTGTTCAACTTGCAGATGCTATGGCAAAAGATATGGACACTTCCTTATCTGATACTATGGATGCAGAAGCAACCAAGAAGTCTGCAACAGCAAATGCAAGTGCAATTACCAATGCAGAGCTTATGGATGGTCTTGCTCTATTTGGTGATGATGTTGATTATGATACCTTTGCCGGTATTGCTGTCAACTCCAAACTACTTCCCAGCTTCTTAGGCATGGAAGAGTTTGTATCTGTAGAAAAGACTTTCAGACATGATGGAAACGGTCTAATTAAGAACGGACTTGTAGGCTACTGGTATGGTGTTCCTGTTGTTATTACCAATAATGGTACATGGGATAATAGCAAGAAAGAGTGCAAGTCTTATATGATTAAGAAAGGTGCATTAGGCTACGTTAAGCAACAAGACGTAACTATTGAACTTGAAAGAGAAGCAAAGCTCTTTGCTAATGATATTGTGGCTTCTGACCTTTATGCAACAAAGGTATTAGATGCAGACGGTGTTGTTATCCTTAGAAAGACTATTGCTTAATGTAGTAGAGAATTGATTAACATTTAACCACTATAGGGGAAAATGGGCGTTGATTCGTCTGTTTTCCCCTTTTTTTACTTTTGAAAGGATATAAGAAAAGTTATGACAAGATTAGATAAATTCAAAGAATATATGGACACTTGCGAGATTTATTCATGTTCGGAGCTAAAGAGATTAAGTGATTATCCTTTTTCTGTGCAGTTCCTAAGAGGATTACTAAGAGGGGATTTTCATTTTACGGAGAAACAGGAAAAATTCTGTTATGAAGCTGTAAACATGGCAAGAGCTGTAAAGCAAGGGAAGATTAAGCATGAAGAATAAGACAATGCTGTTAGCAATTCCTAAAGGAAAGAAATCAAGGTTTTATCTAAAGAAGATTAGACCAGTACAGGAAGATGACAATAATTATTATTTCTTACAGGATGAAGCAAGACCTGTAACGTTAGAATGGAGATTATACAATGCAAAAAAGTAATATTTATGTAACGAAAGATTCAAGAGAAATGGCATACTATATTGAAAATGGTGTGCAGCCATACCAATTAAAGGGCTATAAAGGCGTTTTAAGTGCATATTTCCATAGTGAAGATATTCAAGATATGAGAGAAAATTGGTATCCTGCAATTCAGCAATACAGACAGGAAAGAAAGGAGTATAATAATGGAAACGGTAAAAATCGTGAATTTAGACCAAGTAAGTAAATACATACAGCATGGCATTAAGCCTGTAGATATTCAATATACAAACAGGTTGGTCTTTGTGTTTGATAAAGAACAGACAAAAGATGTGTTTAAGAAGTGGAGAAATTATGAATTATAGGTTTTTAGTCACTTTACGATAGGGTAATAAATGTATCACTTTTGCAATTACGATAGGGTAATAAATGTATCATTTTATCTAAAAAGTGATACACTAATTACCCCCTATAATAATCTATATACCCAAAGCCGAAACTTATATTTAACTCCAAAGCCGAAACTAAAACGTGACCCCAAGGGTCACATTTTCTTAAAACAAAAATAAAAGATATGGAGAGGAAAAACAATGGAAGAAGTAAGAATCTTTATTATGAAACAAGCCAAAGGCTATATAGCAAATGGCTTACAACCATTAAGAATTGAATATGATGCAGAACATGACAATCTGGTTTTTGTATTCGACAAAAAGGAATCTCAACCGCTTTACTATAAGTGGGTAAATAGGGATATGAAGTATATAAATTACTAATCAGAAAATAGATATTAAGCCCTGTAAAGGGAATCAGAAAGGAAATTATTTATAATGGAAAATAGAGTTATATTAAAAATGTCAATGTTTAGAGAAATTCCTCAAAGGGGTGAGTATGTGGGGGATGAGATATATCAAAGTGATTATGCTACGGTTGCCTATGTTGCTTTAAGATTCCTATATGATGTGAAGAAGAGTGAAATAAAAATTACTCCTAAGGATATGCTGAAAGTATTGGGCTACGACACATCAAAACGATTACAACGAGAAAAAGAAAATCTTTTATTCGGTTTAGAATTGCTTGCCGACTATGACATTATTGCATATGAGAAGAGCGGAAATAGTTATGTTGTTGATACTACAGGTCTTTACTTGGATATGTGTCCGGGTGGAGATTTAACATTTTCAGTACCTAAAGATTATATACAGGAATTAGCGAAACAGAAAAATTCATTTGCTTTGATACATCACTATCTTTTGCTCTGTTCAACTATCAATGCTAAGGGAAAACATTTTGGCATGATGGCACAAGAATGGTTTGCAGAGAAATTAGGAGTAAAAGAAGTAAAAACAATCAGAACAAGACACCAGTTATTTGAAGCACTTGATTTGATAAAATTTTCTGAACATAGAAATACAACTAATAAAAATGGTGAATTTGTCAACATTCCCAAATTATATACCATGCCCTATAATGCAAAAGAAATTGAAGAATTGGCGAATGAGCAATTAAAGAAATCTGTATCAAGTGCAAATAAAGCAATCAGAGAGGCTAAGAAGCAAGCAAAGCAACAAGAAAAGAATACAGCTCCTAAGAAAAGTGAAAATCCTTTTGGTAATAGTGAAGATTTAAAATCTGACAATAGCACAGAATCTGACAAAAGCAAAGATGCAGAGTTAGAAGATATTTTATCATCTGAACCTATAACAATAAAAAAATCCATTGGTAGGAGATAGAAAGGAAATTGAAAGAATGAGAAAAACTAACGAACTTATTGAAATGAATATTAGGACAATGGAACGGCTGACAGACACATTAAACAGTGTTGTTGCAACAATGATAGAAATGAAAAATGAACTGATAGAAACAAGAAGAATACAGAATGAACTTGTTGAAAGAGTTGGGAGTATAGAGCAATCCCTTGATAATATGAATATGAGGTTATCCAACATTGAAGAAAGGAGTTAAACATGGCTGCTAAAAAAGCAAATAAAGAACAGCTAAAGTCCGAGCATGAGGGCAAGCTGATTGAATTATATAATACTTATTACAAAAAGTGCCTTGATGGAGATACCGCTTCATTAAAGGCATTTTTAGATTGCAGTAAAGAACTGTTTGCAGACAGTGAAGAAAATGAATTATTAAGAATGGTGCAAAATGCACAGATAGGAGAATAATTATTATGAGATTCGGAAGAATGAAACTTGATTTTAACGAGAACAACGATAACATTGATATTTTAGAAGCAATCAGAACAAAAGAGGGGCTTTCTGATGATTATGATTTAGAAACTGTAAATATGACAATCCGTATTCAAAAGGTGTCAGGCACTACTTATTCTGCTGATAATACCTATTGCACAGCCACATTTAACGGTGCAAAGACCTGTGATGTATATGTTAATACACCGCTTGTGGTAAATGTGGAAGTAAAGCAATGCGAGCTTTCAAACCCTGTTAATGCAGTAAAGTCAGTGCTAGTTGATTATGAATTTTAGGGGGTGTT
>OLVZ01002356.1_pt1 | contig 14177 bp, 17 predicted proteins | sample 1673341 | NCBI WGS metagenome assembly OLVZ01 (sample SAMEA3178944, study PRJEB25190) | human gut metagenome | biome: human gut; feature: human-associated habitat; material: faeces | place: Austria | collected 2013 | reverse complement strand
AGAAAGCCAGACAAAGGATTAACGCCCATGGAACAGGAAGTTATGAAGGTTCTGTGGGAAAGCGATACGCCAATGGTTGCATCCGATATTGTCAGGAAAGACGATACATTGAATATCAATACCGTACAGGCATGTCTCCGCTCACTGATTGCGAACCATTCTATTAAAGTGGCAGATATCGTCTACAGCGGTACGGTGCTTACCAGAAGCTATGCGCCAGTCATTTCCCGTGATGAGTATTTTGGCAATACTTGTACAGATATACTCGGAGACGGGCAGAAATCTGCGTTAATTGCTTCATTGATCGATACTGAAACAGACCTGGATGAATTAAAGCATCTGGAAGAGATGATAGCCCAGCGCAAACACATTCTTATCAACGGAGGAAATTAAATATGGCGCTTTCATTTGGACCTTTTTTTACTTGCTTTATCGTAACGCTTTTTCTCACGGTGTACCTGCATATCATCATGCACCACACATCCGTTTTCCACAAACGCACGATACAATTTTCGTTAATCGGTATACTTGTTATTTTAATCCGCATGAGTATACCTTTCAATTTTCCTTTTACCTATTCGTTTCAGTCTTATCAGGTCCTGCCAAGGATATTAGACTTTACAACACAAAATATTGCTGGCTGCCGTCTACGGGTGGATACGCTGATATTTTCAATCTGGTTTACGGTCGCTTTTATCCTGCTGTTGCGGCTCCTGGTTCAGTATATACGGCTGCACCATGCGCTCTCTGCATTTTTTGTTGAAAAAGAAGGCGCATATGCATATCTGTACGAGTTTTTACAGGAATACCTTGCCAAACCGATACGGATTGCCCTTATCCCGGAGCCAATCTCTCCGGCCATCACTGGATTATTACATCCGATTTTGATAATGCCCGATGGGCAAAGCTTTTCCGAAACGGAGCTTAAGTACATCTGCCTGCATGAGATTGCGCACTATAAAGAGCATCACCTATGGCTTGGATTTCTGATGGAAATTATCTGCCGCATACACTGGTGGAATCCTTTTGTACAGCATTTAAAAAAAGAATTTATGCTCTTTCTGGAGCTTTCCAACGACTTTTTCCTGATACAATCCAACCCGAAATTCAGTGTCACCGATTACGCTGAACTGATTGTAAAAACCGCAAAAAGAATACAAAGCGCCAGGCTCGCAGAGCCCAGCCGCATGATGCACTTTGCCGTAAATGATACCTCTGTACTAAGTACACGAATCTACTTTATCTTAAATAATCAGGAAAATACTTCCCGTTTTAAGCGTGTACACGGGTATCTGTGCCATACGGCCATATTTGCTGTGGTCATATTCTCTGTTTTCTGCGTCCCTGAACCTAATTTTCGGGAGCTGTATCCGGTGACAGACGGCGCAGTAGAGCTCCGTAAAGATAACGCTTATATCATTGATCACGGAACCAAACAATATACCATTTATTACGAAGGAAGGTTCTTTGCCGACATCGACCACCTCTCTGAAGACTTAAAAAGATTGCCACGCTACAAGGAAGGGGAACCAATTCATGAAAACGACTAAAACACTATTTATCACTTTAATCTGCAGCTTTATTTTTAGTCTGACAACGCCATCATCTATAGCTTTTGCTAATCATACGCTTATTACTTCAAATGTTTATGCTGCTTCGACGGATGCTACGCCTCCAGAAATCAGTCCGGCTTCGCACACTATTGTTTGGAAATATAAAACCTTAAATGGCGTCTTGTATAAATGTAGATATAATCAAACAACAAGGAAATGGATTGGCAAATGGATTAAAGCTTAATTTTTCTAATATAAGGAAAAGACATGTGAATAATCACCAGATGATGAGAGAAATAATGGAAAACTGCATTTTAAAGATTATTTTATTGTCATTGACATCTCAACTCCCCTGCTCCCATTTTAAGTAATATGCTTCTACCGGTATGCGAAAGATATGGGTAGTATTATGTTTATATGTTTGTTCATAATTTTGAAATTTTACACATGCGTTTGGATTATCGCCATGTGTTCCGGAACCCCCTCCTGAGCATCCAATTGTTTGTCCGTTTCCGAAATAGAAAACAACATGCTGGATACCGTTACAAATAATGATATCTCCTGGCTGCAAATCATTCTTATCATTTACTTCATATTTTGTTCCGGCAAATTTCGCAACAAGACCAAATGTAGTCATATATGGACCTGTTTTAAAACAGATGTCTTACCAGCTCCACAAGGACCTGTAAAAAATGAGATCCTTTCCAAAGAAATTTCCATATCTGGAATTCCTCTAAAATTTTTGATTTTTATTGTATTGATTTTCATGTTTTTTCCTCCTATCATCAATGTATTTTCACTATCAATAGAATGATTGTTTTTCCTCTAAATAAAAAACAGGCTGGAAAAACAGCCTGTTTCATTCAAATAATTACAAAATCTCATGCATAAAAAGGTTTGAGCAAACCTCTTTCACCGGATCCTCAAAATTCGGTTGCTGCATCAATTCCTGTGCTTTCATGTAATTTTCTTCATCCAGCCAGTGGATATACAGCGATACCTTTGTTCTTGTCCCGAAAATTGGTTCTAAAATATGGTTCCTTACAATACGCCAGTCACCTCCTGCGAGACCGCATCCGATCATTCCAGGAACTGCCAGTGTAAGGTGTTCCGTTTCCGCATAATATAAGGCACTTACAAGTGCCTTATAGAGAGCAGCATATATGATATCAACTCCGGACCCTGTAGGAATGTCCTCTCCGAAGAGATTATAAACTTGATAGGTATCCGTTTTCATACGAATTACTTTACCAAGATTTGCACGGCCATATTCCCGACAGATTTCCTGGTAAGTTCTGTATTGTTCTTCTGATAATAACTGATTTCGGATTTGTTTCGCTAATCCTGCTCCCATAACCCCTTTACAGTTCACCTGATGACAGATAACATCTGCTTCCGTATGTAAAATATCTCCAATTTTATCGATAATCATAAAAATCATCCTCCTGTGTTGTAATATCGTATTTTTTCTCCAGCGTTTTCTTGAACTTTGGATCTTGCTCTGTATATGCACGTAAAAATTCCTGTGGTGTGCAACTGCCGTTTTCTTCTGTGATTCGATTAATAATATCCGGATCCATATCTTTTGCATATCGGTTCATCATCTCAGAAGTAATTTCCACATGATCGATCGAATGAATTAATTTCCCATCAACAGTAGGAAGTGTTTCATCTGTAGCATGAACCCCTCCGATTCCCATAAACAACATATAGGCAAATTCTAGCAATAGAATTCCTATTGCGATTCTCATTTTCCGTTTGCATGATTTTGTTTTCTCCATTTTTTCTCCTTATGTTTGCATAGATTTGAACTATTCGAGATATTTTTCCCTCCTCTCATCGAATTCATTAGTTCTAAAAATAGAGTGCTTGAAATAACAATAAATAATTTTGTCCAGAAAATCAGGTATGAAATAATTTCTTTCATACTATTAATGAATATCAATAATATGACTATTTACATACAAGGAGGATCTATATGAATACTAAAGACTTTAAAACCCGCAGTGAAACAATCCATCGTGCAGCACCGTGCCCGGCAAACCATTGGATCATCGGTCTGGATATCGGATATTCTGCAATCAAAGGAATGAGTCCTAATAAAATTTATTCTGTTCCAGCTTACGCAAGGAAAATCCCTGCTGATCGTGTCAGGCTCAATGAACCTTCTGAAACAGATATCTATTATAAAGCAGAAAATGGTGATATCTGGGTTGTTGGCTCTCTGGCTTACAATGAACTCTCTGCATCGGATGTAATTGACAGCGAGCAGGAATTATTTGGCCGTAAAAGATACTATTCTGATATGTTCCGTGTTATCTCGGACACTGGTATCGCCATTGGATTAATGGGAAATGATAAAGGAAATTCGAAAGGAAAGAAACTTACCATTCAGACAGGACTCCCGCCAAAATATTTAAAAGCCGACCAGAATGATTTGAAGGAAGTTCTTTCCGGACATCATCATTTCAGTCTGCGTATTGGACGTGCACCTTGGCAGCAGTTTGATTTTGTGGTAGACAGCAAAGATATTTTTGTTATGCCGCAGCCGCTCGGAGCGTTGGTTTCTGCTCTTGTCGGAAAAGATGGAAAACAGCTTGCCACTGCAGCAAAAATCTTTTCAAAGAATACGATTGTGTTTGATCCAGGATTTGGAACCTGTGATGATTATCTTGTCGATCATGGTAGTGTTGTCGATGAAAACACATTCCCGGATTTTGGGATGCGGGAGGTCTTTTCAAGAACATGTAAAAAAATTCAGGACACTTATGGTGTATCATTACAGATCCCGGATCTGCAGAACCTTTTAGAAACAGGTGAAATACGGATTCTCGATCGAAAGCATATGAAACGCAGCAATGAATCCTTCCGCACACTACTGGAAGATGCATCCAGAGAAGTATGCAATGAAACAATTGAAAAGTTAAAATCAACACATAATTATTTTGCTGACATTGATTACATTGTTGCAACCGGTGGTACTTATGATGCATGGTCCGAACAGTTTAATAATGTCTTCCGTTATATGGATGGACTGCAAATTATTCCTGGTAATATCAATGATCCGGATTTAAGCAATATCTATTCAAATGTGCGGGGATATTATTACCAGCGTGTTAATCAGATCCGCTAGGAGGTGATAATATGAACGTAATCGTTCGTTTATACTGGCAGCATGATCTGGATTTGGTCGCACTTACCTTGCATCCAATGTTTGAAATGGGAAAATGGATGAAAAAGGCCATGATTGCATATGCACAGGGGGATGAGGAATTTCATATTCCGCTTCCTCCAGAAATGCCTCCAGAGAAACCTCTGGAAAATTCTGATGCGCATTTTGCTTTGGATCCCAAAAACGAAATTGAAAATGAGGTTATCAAAATTTTACAGCAGTTTCGGAATGGACAGCGCAATAGTGTAATTAAGCTTATTTTTCGCAATTATCTGGATGAACTTTTTCTGAAACCATATATCGACACAAATACCTATATTGTAAAAGCAAGGGGAAACTATGGTGGAAAGAAAAAAGAAAATAATATATCCATTCCATCCGTAACGAAACGAACAGCCAAGACAATTACAAAAGCTGAAAAAGCATCAAACGCATCCAATGCACAAACTACAACGCCGCCAGAAGAGGAATCCTCTAAAGAGCCAGATCATAAACAGTTGTCCAATCTCTCTTTAAGTAATTCTATTGATAAAAAAGCAAAAAATACTACACCTCCAGATTTAAAACCAGATACTAATTTTATAAATAAAGAAAATATATCGAAAAACACTGAATCTGCATCGTATGATGAAAAAAACATGGAGAAAGATGCATATCACGAAAAAGAAATGCTACCAGAAAAAGAAGAAGATCTTCATACTTCATCTGCTTCTGAAACTTTTGAAAATAGCGGTTCTGAATCATTCGGTGATGATGGATTTGACTTGTTTTCAAGTATCGAAAATTTAATTTAATCAGAGTGAGGGAAAGACAGTGACTGAAAAAGATATTTATGACAAAAGAAAATTTTATAAAACAAAATTGGAGCCATTGATTCATGAATTAAAATTGCAGTGCAATATGGAACATATGCCTATGTTTGTTACGGTAGCCGTAAAAAACGATAAAGCAGGTACAGAATACGCAAGTGACATGGTTCTTGCAGGATCCGGAACTGAATTAGAAAACAATCGAATTTCGAAGCTCCTCTTGGAATTAAATAATATTCATCAAAAATATCCAGATTATATCGAAAAGGATATCCGGGAGCTTTCTCAGTATCTGGAACGGCTTAACACTAACATCTATCCAAATTCCGGTATAGAGCTTGCAGACAATAAAATAAATACATTCCATAAGATTACAGATCCTTACAAGCCATCATCTTGTGAACCAGATGGTTATTCTGATTTAATGGATGTCTAAGAAAAAGTAGCTGGCACTACGGGATAGTGCCAGCCTATTTCTTGTTCTGATGTTTCAGTTTTTCATTCTCACATATGCATTCAAGCACAGCATCCACACCAAATGAAGTAAAATTATGATATAGATGCTGCAATTCCATTTTATCATATTTTTTTAATCGGTTTCTGAGATAATTCGATTCCTCAGAAGACAATTCAAACAATTTTTCAGCACGATTTACGACCAAATTACACAGTTTCTCTTTGGAGATGTATTTATCTCATTCTTCTTTTCCCTGCAAGTCTGTTAATTCTGCGGCTGTCCTCGTCATGCGAAACTCATCATTCATCTGATTAATAGAACGATCTATTTCCTGCTCCATTTCTTCGGAACGTTCTATTTCAATCTCATAAGCAATCTTATCTTCTTTTTTTACCATATAATGCCCTCCTTTTCTTATGTACTGGAATATTCCCTTCTATATATAGTATGACAGAAAAAATTTTTGTTTGCCTTTTCTGGACAAATTCTGTAATACAAATACATATAAAAAAAGCCCTACCATACAGCAGAGCTTTATATTTAATTCAGGAAAAATATATAAATTTGGAAAATATTTACTAAAGTTTAATTTATATGCCCAAAAAGCACAATTGCAATAATTTGCCATTCACAAAATCCATATAATTCATTTGTTTTTACTTATCAATGTTCCTATCTGTTTTATATTGAATTTGAAATATAACTGTTGCATTAATTGTATTCATCTTTTTTCAATGGTGGGAAAAGCAACACTTTTGCAATAAAGAAATCAGCTTTGCAACCTTATTGATCTTTTTTATTCATTATCAATCCTTCCCAAAAATGTGATTAAATAAGGCTTTTTAATACTCTTTAATAATCTTCAATAGCTAAAAAAAAGAAGCCTGAAACAACTCTTGGCAGTGTAAATCTAGCCATTTCAAACACGCTCCTTTTTATGTAGTTGATACATTGCGTATTCTGATAATTTTTCATCAACAATGTATCGTTAATCTTTTAACACGATTGTACTACTAAGAAATCATTTTTTCAAGTGTTTGAACTATTAAATTTTAATATTTTTATATGTATCGGTTTGAAAATTATTTATTTATATGCGTTTTCTATAAAATTTCTGAATATATAGAGGAATTCCAAATAATATTTTTTCTTCCACATCTAAAGTTTGTTAAAAATATTGCGTTTTTTTATTTGTATTTACTTTTATTTATTTTTTTTGGAAGATCACTTCGCAATTTCTTTTATTATTTTTTCTACTTCGGAAATATCAATCTCCAGCATTTCTGCAATTTGTTCGATTGAGAATTTATTAGCCAACTTTCTCGTAAGTTCTTTCTTCTCTTCTAATCTTCCTTCGGCAATACCTTCCTGTTTTATAAGTATCTTTTCTTCCCACGACTGCATATATTTCACCTCTGTCTTTTCACTTGCTTTGATCTGACAAATCCGTCTATGCATCTTTTGAATTCGTTCACTTTTACATACTTCTGACACTTCATCCGTACTATGTTCCATATACTTCAAAAGTTCTATCAATTCTGGTGACACCAGCTCAAAACTTCATTCAATAAATTGAAATCAACAACTCCCGGTGGCATATCGATCTTAATTCAATACATAATTTCTGGTCGTAATTCCGCTCACTCTTCCCTTGGCATTGACCAATACTGCCTTAAAGATGGTCTCTCCTTCCGGCATCTCTACTGGTCCGGTGTACTTCGTAGAAGAAGTCGTCGGTTCTGATTTATCTGTCGTATAATACGCCGTATATCCATCCGGTACTTTAATCTCAATCTCCTGAGCAGTGCTGTACTGTCCGGTTGACGGGGACACTGCCGGTGCATCTTCGATCGGAAGTTCAACGGTATATGATTTTTTCACCGGAAGGCTTGGAATGCCCGCCTTATTTACTGCTATTGCATAGATCGTTGTGTCTCCCTCTTCAATCTGAATCGGACTATTGTACTTATGGCTGCCTGTGGTTGGCTTCTTCTTGTTCTTCGTATAATATATCTTATTTCCCGATTCTGCCGTCAGTTTTAACTGCTGAACATCATCATAATCCTCACCGTCATCCAGACTGAATTTCGGAGTCTTCACTACATATTCCGGTAATTCATCTGTGATCGTCGAAGTCGCATTATCCAGAAGCTCCGGAATCTTCTCTTTCTGATCAGAACGGATATAGAATTTGATGCACGCACGATATAATTCGATATTATCTTCCTGTTTTTTCAGTGCATCCGAGAACAGACGCTCTGCTTTTTCTGTATTATCCTGTGCCTGATAAACTTTTGAAAGGCCTGTGTATGCTTCCGGTCTGGTGTCATCTTTTGCCATGGCATTTCTGAAGCAGTCTTCTGCCTCTGTATAATCATTTCTTTCGAGTGCTTTATTTCCCTTGTTGACCGCACCGATATATGATGTCATATAAGCAAATATTCCAACAATTCCTATGATAAGTAACAGGGACAATGCGAGAAGCAGTGCACGCTTTTTCTTTTTTTTGCGAAGTGCTTTTTGTCTTGCACGCTCACGGTTACGGCGTCTGCGTTCATCCTCATTCATCTGTCTGCTTCTGTTTCTTGTATTATTTCTTGCCACACCTGTACTGCGTCTTTCATTTCCTCTACGGCTGCCGGTTGTAGATCTTCCAGCTGCATCTCTGTTACGTGAAGGCCGGGAATAATACATCTCATCCTCATAGCCATCACTGTCTATTGCACCTTTTATCTGTGCTGTAAGCATATCATCTAATGGGTTGTAGTCCGGAACAATGCGGACCTCTTTTCCACAATGTCTGCAATACAATTCCCCTTCAGGTATTCTCTGACCACAATACCTACATCTCATCTTATGCCATCCTCCTACTGTGAATTCTATCTCTTATCCATTCTTCTCATTCAAATATTGTTCAAATTCTTCCGAAGACATCAGAACTTTTCGAGGTTTTGTTCCTTCCTCCGGTCCTACGGCGCCTGCCTCACATAACTGATCCATGATTCTTGCAGCTCTGTTAAATCCTATCTTAAAAGCTCGCTGGAGCATTCCGATAGATGCTTTTTCCTTCTCAATGATCAGTCTTCCGGCATCTGCAAAATATGCATCATTTTCATTACCTTCACTTCCGCCGGATCCTGATGCCGGATTTCCGGTAGGAATGGTATTCATATGCGTCTCTATATCCTGATTGTATGTAACATCGCCGTTATGTTCACGCAGATATTCTACTACCTGCTGTACTTCCTTATCTGTAACAAATGATCCCTGTACTCTGGCCGGTTTCTGATATCCTGACGGATAAAAAAGCATATCTCCTTTTCCCAGAAGCTTCTCTGCACCGTTCATATCTATAATCGTCCGGGAATCTACACCGGATGATACTGAGAATGCGATTCTCGAAGGCATATTCGCCTTGATAAGTCCGGTGATAACGTTAACTGACGGTCTCTGTGTCGCAAGCACCAGGTGGATCCCTGCGGCTCTCGCAAGCTGTGCCAGACGGCAGATTGCTTCCTCTACATCTCCAGGAGCTACCATCATCAAATCCGCAAGCTCATCAACAATAATAATGATCTGTGGCATAGGCTCCAGTTTATCGCCTTCTTCGGTCTGGACTCCAAGACTTTTGATTTTTTCGTTATATCCTTTCATATCTCTGACATTATATTTGGCAAATGCCTGATAACGTCTTGACATCTCTCCCACTGCCCAGTTCAGTGCGCCTGCCGCTTTTTTCGGATCAGTGACTACCGGAATCAGAAGGTGTGGAATACCATTATACACACTCAATTCTACAACCTTCGGATCGATCATGATCAGTTTTACTTCATTAGGGTCTGCCTTATATAAGACACTCATGATCAACGTATTGATACATACGGATTTACCAGATCCGGTAGCGCCGGCGATCAGTACGTGTGGCATCTTGGCAATATCTGCTACCACAGTCTTTCCGCCGATGTCCTTTCCTACTGCGAAAGATATCTTGGAAGAACTGTTCTTAAATTCCGGCGATTCCAGAAGATCACGGAGCATGACTGCACTGTTTTCTTTGTTCGGTACTTCAATCCCTACTGCCGCTTTTCCCGGAATCGGAGCCTCAATACGGATATCTGCCGCTGCAAGATTCAGTTTGATATCATCGGCAAGACCTACGATCTTACTGACTTTGACTCCCATTTCAGGCTGTAATTCATATCTTGTAACCGAAGGTCCACAGCTTACATTGGTAATGGTAACTTTTACCCCAAAGTTCTCGAGTGTCTGCTGCAGCTTCATAGCGGTCTCTCTTAAATGCGCATCTGATTCTCCTCCGCCGCGTTTTCCTCTCTGAAGCAGAGATAACGGCGGATACTGATACTCTTTTTTCGGCTTTACAGAATCTGCGGCAACGCTTGCAGCAACATCTGCTACTTCATCTGCCATTCCTGCCGCCCCCATCTTCGGATTCTTACGTCTTGCAGGTTTTTCCTGTGTCTTTGGATCATTTTCAGATTCCGGAGTCTTCTGTTCCGGTTCATTCGTCATGTCTTCTTTTCCATAATCTGCCGGCTCAGGATCCGCACGGTGTATGATAAATTCCGGTTTCTCCGGTCCTTTTGCTGTCTTTGGATCGATTGGAAGTTCTCTTACTTCCGGAGATTTCTTAGCGATAGACGTATCGAAAGATACTCCTTCCACATGCTTGTCTCTCCGCCTGTGCATGCCGCTGTCTGCCGCAGCCGCAGCACGTTCCTTTTCACGTTGTTCACGCTGTTCCATGCGTTCACGTTTTCTGACTTCTGCATGCTCTTTATGTCTTCTTGCATCTTCTTTTGCCCTTGCATATGCTTTATCACTGCCGGCCTTCACACCTTTTAATGCAGACTTTCCTGTAATGATCACCAGACAGATGATCATAAGGATCACTGTGACAACATATGTTCCGGCTACACCGATTGCCGGCGTTAATACAGATGCCAGTCCCTTTCCGATCTTTCCGCCAAGTTCGTCCACGAGCTGCAGCAAAATTTCAGCAAGGAACAGCAAAAGCACTGCAATTACTGTCTTCATGTAAGCATACCGGTTGCCTTTATTAGACACCTGAAAAGATACCAGACCAAACAAAACGAATGGAATGATATAGGCCACGGCCCCGAATATCTCCCACAAAACTCCGGATACGGCATCTCCTAAAAATCCTGCAACACCAAAATTACTGATCAGAAGAATGATACTGACCGCAAGTGTTATCCATATCAGGATTTCATCCATCAGAAAACTATTACCGGACTTTGCGGTTCTGGTAGATCTGGTTGTTTTTTTTGTATTTTTCTTTGTTGTTTTTTTATTAGAAGTCGACTTTTTTGAAGTCGTACCTGTTTTTTTTCTGTTCGTCTTACTCTTTGTAGACTTCGCCGTCATGAAAACTCCCCCTTATGATGGCAATACTAATTATAATTATAGCATTTAGGGGAATTGCTGTCATTACACATTTTCGTTCTTTTTTTGATTTCTGTCACTGATCATTTCGTGCAATTTATTCAATGCATCACTTAATCCGCCTACAGCATCAATGAGTCCCTCTCTTACAGCATCCTTTCCTTCCAGAAGTGTCCCAACATCTTTGACCAGCTCTGTAGGGTTTAACATTAACTCTTCGATCCGCTCCTGCTTCATAGAAGAATGTTCTGACAAAAATCTTGTGATCCGGTCCTGCGTACGTATCATGTTATCGAGACTTTGCTGAACTCCGATAAACATCCCGTTAGACCGCACCGGATGTATCACCATTGTTCCGCTTGGCACGATAAATGAATAGTCGGCCGACACTGCCAGTGGTCCGCCGATCGAATGACTGCCGCCAAGCACCAGGGATACCACCGGTTTGCTTAAAGATGCGATCATCTCTGCAATGGCAAGACCAGCTTCCACGTCACCGCCCACAGTATTAAGCAAAACCAGAAGCCCGTCCACAGACTTGTCATCCTCGATCATGGCAAGCTTTGGCAAAACATGCTCATATTTGGTAGTTTTGCTGTGAGACGGCGCCGATTCGTGCCCCTCTACCTCACCGATGATCGTCAGAAGTTCCACTTTGTATTTATTGGAATTCTCATTTAAAATAACCTGTCCCATATCACGGATCTGCTTATTTTGCTGTTCTTCTTTTTCTACAGATTCTTTTTTTTCACTTTCTGCTTCATTATCCTCTCTTTGCTGCATAAAAAATACCTCCACACAATCGTATGGAGGTAGTATCTGCAAATCTGATTAAATTATTCGTCCCAGTTATGCCATACATCTGTTACATCGTCGTCATCATCCAGAAGATCAAGGATTCTCTGGATATCCTTAAGGGATTTCTCATCTGTCAGTTCAACAGTTGTCTGCGGGATCATGGCAACCTGTGCCTCAAGAAGCGGAACACCTGCGGCCTCAAGAGCCTCGCGTACTGCACCTAAATCATCCGGAGCAGTGAGAACTTCATAGCTGTCCTCTTCTTCGTTGAAATCCTCAGCACCTGCATCAAGAGCGGTCATCATCAGTTCGTCAGCGTCCATCTCGCACTCTTCCTTGTCGATGATGATCTGACCCTTCTGATCGAACATATAGGATACACAGCCCTGGGTTCCAATGCTTCCGTTACCCTTTGTAAAAGCGTTTCTTACGTTGCTGGCTGTACGGTTCTTGTTATCAGTCAGAGTCTCAACGATGATGGCAACACCATTCGGACCATATCCTTCGTATACAGCTTTCTCATAACTGTCTGCGGAATCAGCACCGGCTGCTTTCTTAATACCACGCTCAATGGTATCGTTTGGCATGTTGTTTGCCTTTGCCTTTGCAATAACGTCACGAAGCTTACCATTGTTGTTCGGATCCGGACCACCTGCTTTAACAGCCATTACGATCTCACGACCGATGATGGTAAAGATTTTTCCTTTTTTAGCATCGTTTTTTTCTTTCTTGTGCTTTATGTTTGCGAATTTTGAATGTCCTGACATTTCTTATCCTCTCCTTTTGGTTCTTTTTTTATCTTTTCGGCCCGCACCTTTCCGATGGTTTTGTTGCCAAGGGAAAGAATTCTGAAACGGTAGCCGTTTACAACAATTTCTTTATCCAGATCATCTTCTGTGGGAATATGTCCAAGAAGATTCGTCAGATAACCATTTAAGGTCTCAAATTCCACTTTACCGAAATCAATTCCAAGCTCTTCCGCTACATCTTCCAGATACGCCAGTGCGTCAATGATCACACTGTTATCCTTCTGCGTCCGGAACGTACTGTCGTCTTCATCGTATTCATCCAGAATATCTCCTACGATTTCCTCCAGAATATCTTCCATTGAGACAATTCCTGAAGTCTGTCCATACTCGTCCACTACCACTGCCATATGAATTTTCTTCATCTGCATGGATTTGAAAAGATCACTGATTCCCCTTGTCTCCGGAATAAAAGAAGCTTCTCTGATCAATCCCGGCAGATCCTTAAGGGGTTTGAACTTCGCCCAGGAATTCCTGGTGAGAAATTTCAAAGCATCTTTATAATGAATAATTCCTACTATATTATCTATCGTCTCTCTAAATACAGGATAACGGGAATTTCCTTCCTCAAGCATGGTATCCACAATGGTCTGAAGATTGTCCTCCTCATCAAATGCGATCACATTCTTGCGATGCGTCATAATGTCCTTGGCTTCAGTGTCCGTAAACTCCATGATATTCTGGATCATCTCTGCTTCGTTTTCCTCAATGACACCCTGCTCATGGGCTTCATCTACAATGGAAATGATCTCTTCCTCCGTCACCGGATCCTCTGACTGATTAAAAGCAACACCAAATGGCCTTGCTGCCAGCTTGGCAATAAAGGTTACGCACATAGTAAAAGGATACAGGATCCTGGTAAAAAATCCCACAATCTTCATATACCGATATGCATATTTCTCCGGGTGATAGGTTCCGATTCTCCTGAATGTAAGAATACCAAGAGACGCAAGCAGAATGATCACCAGTGCAAGCACCAGGATCAATGCAGCCAAATGCTTTATGTAGGGATGAAAGGTCTCGGTAGCCCATGGAACGATAAATGCTCCGAAACAGACTCCGGAAGCCATAACAATCAGCGGAATCGCATTGACAAATGAAACAGGATTGTTGATCATGGTCTCAGTGTTTGCTCTCCCAAAATTGATATTTTAAAAT
>OLVZ01002349.1_pt1 | contig 14219 bp, 12 predicted proteins | sample 1673341 | NCBI WGS metagenome assembly OLVZ01 (sample SAMEA3178944, study PRJEB25190) | human gut metagenome | biome: human gut; feature: human-associated habitat; material: faeces | place: Austria | collected 2013 | reverse complement strand
TGCAACTGCCATTCGATCAGCTGCTTGAAGTTTTTGCACACCTCGTCCTTGTTGGTGATTACGTTGTCGTCCTTGTGGAAATAATAGGAGTTGTGGAAAGCCGCCGTAGCGAACTCCATGCCCAAGGACAGCGACAGCTGATAGAGCGAGAGCATATCCTTGGAATTGTTGTTCGACACGGTGCAGCCGAATCCGATGTCTTTCAGCCCCATCTGCTTTAGCGTGAGCAGTGTCCTCAGCCCCTTGTCGAAGCCGCCGGCATGTCCGCGCAGTTCGTCGTTCTTGCAGCTCAGTCCTTCGATCGAGATGCGGATGCCGATGTTCGGGAATTGTTTGGCCAAGGCCACGACTTTGTCTTCGAACCATCCGGACGTGGAGATGACGATGCGGTCCGTATGTTTGTAGCACTCCTCCACGATTTCCGCCAGATCCTCGCGGACGAAGGGTTCTCCGCCGGTCAGGTTGATGAATTTCAGGCGCGGCAGCGTACGGAGGTCCGCAGCTTTGATCTCGGCGTCTTTTTTCGTGGGGTTGAACCAGATGTTGCACATCTTGCATTTCATCGGGCAGCGATAGGTCAGGATAATGCTGGCGTCGGTGGGGCGCGGGATATTCCGGGTATTCATCTTATATGTTGTTGTAGATTTTCATAAGTTCTGTATAGTACCTCTCTGCCGAATATCTTTTTTGGGCGTCGAGTGCGATCTGCCGGTATTCGAACGGGGTGGCGAACATTTGTCCGATTCGGGCCTTCAGTTCTTTTGCATTTCCGGATTCGAACAGCATTCCGGTCTTGCCTTCATCGATCAGTTCGGGAATGCCGCCGATCCGGCTGCCGAGCACCGGAGTGCCCAGACATTGTGACTCGATGACGGACAGCGGATTGTTTTCATACCATTCCGAAGGCACGACGCAGAATCGGGCCTTACCGACTATTTCCTTGATTTCCGGCCAGTGTTTATAACCCAGAAGTTCTATATCGCTTCCTGCAGCTGCGGCGCGCAGCGTCTCTTCGAGCGAACCGCCACCGATTATCTTCAGTGGGTAGGGCAGTCGCTTTGCCGCTTCGATCAGTGTTCCGATCCCTTTTTCAGGACTAAGACGGCCTATGTAACAGTAATAGTTCTCTTTGTCGTAATCGTCTTTCCGGGTTTTGGCAATGTCGATAAAATTGCAGAGCGTATTGATCTTCTGTTTGTCGAAGTTGCCCTGAACCATTTTGTCCGCCATAAACCGGCTGGGACAAATAAAGGCGTCGGTAACTGCTTCCAGGCGCATACGAGTCCATTTCATAGCTTCCTTGTATGCCAGGAAACTTGCCAATGCGGAATTTTTCATGCATTTGTGCTTCCGCACCTTGCGTTTGTCGCTAAAGCACTCTTCGCAAACCTGCAACCCGTTGCGCAGGCAGTCGTAACGAGGGCATAGCAGTTTGTAGTCGTGCAGAGTCCATACGACTTTCACGCCTCGTCGATGGGCTATTTCGGCGATAACGGGAGAAAGTTGGGTGTGGATATTGTTCAGGTGGAGTATATCCGGTTGGAACTCATCGAGCAGTCGGGTGAACTTTGTCCTGACTTCACGGGTGCCGAATGGGCGGCGCAGCGCCTCGATTATTCCCAACCCGGGGGCGAATTTAACCTCGCTCGGAAAGTATTTGCTCCAGGGAGTTTCCAGATTTTCCGGATGCTGCATGGAAAAAACGGCTACTTCATGGCCTTTTTGTTTCAAAAGCTCTTCTAGATTGATCGTGCAGACACAATCGCCGCCGCGCGGATAATAGAATTTGTTAGATACAATGACTTTCATTGTTTTTATCGTTGTATTATCGACGATTCATCTGTTTTCGTGAATGTGTCGACGAAATTAAAACAGGAGGAAAAGCTGTTTAACATTATACGGAGTGTCGGATAATGTCTGCAGACACAAATTCGTCAATACTCTCAATAGGTAAGCTATGACACAAATTGCCGTGAAAATTACGATTGCGTTTAATGGAAATAGGGCGTTCAATTTATCGGTTATCAGATCGAACTGTACGATATATATTTCCAGTGTCAGGGATGAAAGGTATAGTATGGAATTGCGTACGATTCTCCATGAATTTGTTTCCCTAAAACGGATGTGTGTCACTGCTCTGAAGAAATAATAGAGAAATCCAATCAGGGGAAGCAGTCCCGCAATCTGTATGTAATAATATTTTCCATCATATCCCTTCCCGAAAAATAGTATTATGAAATAAAGTATAAACGATGCTGCTGCCAATGCCAGATCCGTTTTTATATTGTGACATTTACCGGTGACCGTTTTGTCTTTTACGATTGCGCCGAAAATAAGGATGGCAAAGTTATATACATAATGAAAATGAGTGTGGAAGACACTCCCCCCCCCTCCTGGAACTTGTACGAAGAAATAGATTACGGAAATAATAAGGGAAAATGCGAATAGCTGATTAAGGCCGATGTTTCGTTTAATAGCCGGGTAAAGAATTGCGTAGTATATCAGGATGCATTGGATAAACCAATAATTATCTGCGAAAACCAATGCCTTCCATGTTATGGGCTTTCCGAAAAAGATTGATGCACATATGCACCAGATAAATACAGCAGGCAGAATACGTCTTATTTTATGTTTATACCAGTTCCATCCGTTGGCGCTTTTGCGGATGCTGTCGATAAGCAGATAGCCGGATACAAAGAAAATAATGCGTTTCCATGGACGCCCAAAGTTGCCAGGGATGGCGAAATATCCTGATATAGCGGTCTGAAATGTGAATTCGTAATAAAAATGATGGCAATGGCCTTGAGAATATCAATGGCGTAATTCCGGGATGAAATGGATATCATGCTTTTTGACAGATTTGCTCGTATATTTGATTGAAGGATTCGACACGATTGCTCCACATGAATTTCCCGGCACATTTCAGGACGCCGTTGGATAGCGTCTCGATGCGGCTGGGATTCATTATGCAGGATTCGATTTGAGTCGCTATAGCCGAAGTAACCTGTTCATAAGAGTGTATCGGAATTTTTATTCCGCATTCCTCGCAGATAACCCCACTCATTCCGCAATGATCCAACGATAATGTGGGAATGCCGTTGGCCATTGCTTCCCACAATACCGTTGTGGTAGCTTCTCCTAATGACGTGATAATATGCAGATGCGCTTGGGCGAAAAGTTCCTGCACCTGGTCTCTGGGGATTTTCCCATGCCATTTGATTCGGGTGTCGATATCGTAATTTCGAGCAGTTTCGGCTATTTTGCGGCGCAGAAGACCATCGCCTACGATATGCAACTCCCAGTCTGTCTGGGAAACTTTCTTCAGTGCATCCAGTAATATGATCAATGCCTTGCGCTCTCCGATGTCGCCGACCCATATTAATCTCAACGGATCCCGATCTGTTTTTATAATCGGAGACCGGGCAATCATCGACATAATGCCGTTTTCCGGCATATACAGACTTTCCTTATGATAATATTTCCATAAATTCTTTTTTGTGTTCGGGGTCGCTGCGAAAATATAATCTGACCGCTTTATTGCCAGTCTTACGCGCGGCGAAAGAACGAACATCGCGTTATGGACTATCCTGCGTATTATTGCGTTTATCTTTCCTTTTGCAGACAAGGCCCTGAATAATGCGGTCGGCCGGTTTTCCACTCCTTGGATAGGCCCCCATACATAGGGCCGCGGAAGTTGCCACAGGAATCCTGGTTCTTTAAATCCGATCGGATTTAAATAGTGGATGACGTCAACCGGTTCTTCCGCCAGAATCTTTGTCGCAGCGTCTGTCACCCGTTTATGCCATTTTCTGTAATTCAGGTTGTATTTTATATCGTTTATAAGCCCGTGTCCGTCTATTTCCGTATAGGCGATATTCTGAAATCGTACGTGCGGCATCGTATTGGTTCGGAGATATGATTCGATTTCGGTTTGTCCTTTTCCATAGAGTACGATCAGCCTGTTCGTGTGTTGCATATTCGACACATAATTCCAACCGACCGACGCCTCCGAGCCCCGATATGGCGATATATCGTATGTAACCAGCAGAATTGTTTTCATAAATTCCTGTATATATTCAGAAAAGTCCGGGCTGCGTGGGTATTGGTCAGCTTATCCCGGTATGCAATGCAATTCTGCACGTAGTCCGGATTTTCGTCGACGATTTTTTTTAGGTCGTATTCGTCCCAATTATCCTTTACAATACCCAATCCGTTGGCTCGGATGTACTCGACTGAGGCCGGTTGCGTGTTGGTGAGTATGGGTGTCCCCGATACGATAGCTTCCGGAATGGAGACCATATTCAGATCCTGCCGGGTATTTACCAGGAAACAATAGGATTTTTTAATATGCCGGTTTAGTTCCGCCTGCGAAAGAAATCCCAGGAATTGGATCTTCTCCTGCAAACCCAATTCCGCGACTAAATTCTCTAGCACAGGACGCCGGTCGCCTCTTCCGGCAATCAGCAACCGGATGTCCTCGTAACCTTTCATTCGTGTGAATGAATCGAATGATCCCCTCTATATTTTTTCTGTAAATCAGTTGCGACGAACTGATGATCGTACGCTCTTTTTTTTTGCTGAATGTGAATTTACCGACGTTTATTCCATGATCCACAATTATGTCTGAAACATTGGGTGCATAGGAACTGATGAAATCGTATGCTCGCTTCGACCTAGGGACGATCCGGCTGACTTTTGTCAGGAAAAGCGGAACGATCGTTCTGTACCAAATTTTCGAGGGTAGTTCGCGGAATTTTTTCTGATGAGCGGTCTGTTCCTGCCAGATCAGCGTTTTGCGGGGACATAGAATGGATGCGAACAACGATTGGAAAGAGAATACTTCGCTGGAGATGACCAGATCGAACCTATCCCGTTCTTTCTTTATAAAACGGTATAATGCCGGTGAAAACGGTATAATGCTGGGTGCCAATAGACGCGGAAGGTAGGTTGCGAAAAAGCGCACCTCGAAGTCGTAGGCTTCAATCGCTTTGGGTTTGTAGTCTTCTGCTGCGGCAAGCGTGACTGTATGTCCCGCGTCGACGAATCCTAGACACATATTGTAAATCATGGTGTCTTTGATTGATGAGACAACCGGGATCGTATTGTTGTCCGCGGTATACAGGATCTGATTTAAAATCAAAATACGCATAGGTCAGCGTTTTATTCGTCCATAATATTTGACGAAAATTTCTTTGGGCGTTTTTTTTGTCAGAAGAGCTGAGACGACGTTGCGATTCGCCGTTGACATTATGCTTGCATTATCACCTGGAGTTTTGCTTTGCATTCTGTATTTCAGGCTTCTCAGAAGAGCCATCGTGCAGGAGAAGCAGGTCAAGGATATGTATGCCATGACCGATGAACCAGCAAGGAACCGGATCGTGCCTTTCTCCCCGGCGGGCATTGTCGCCGCCTTGATCCGCGATATGCGTTCTCCGCTGCTGGCACCTTCATAATGAATTAATTCGACCGATGCGTTCACGTAGCAAAAATAACCACGTCTGTTCAGTGCGGTGGACAATGCGATATCTTCCGGACAGAAAAAGTAGTATTCGTCGAAAAATCCCATTTGCCGGAATATGTCTGTTTTGATCATAAATGCCGCCCCGACGAGATTGTATGTCCGGAATATTCCGATTCGGTTCGTATAGGGACTTTCGACCGTTTTTTCGCGCCACAATCCTAATTGGGCCAAAACATATGTTTTCCAATTTATTTCAGGTCGGCCGCAGTATTGAAGCGAGTGGTCGGCAAATAGCAATTTTGGACTGACAACAGCAGCCTCCGATGGTAATTGGTCGAACGTCGCCGCCAAACTCGTGATTACGTCCGATTCTATTTTTGTGTCGTCATTCAGAACAAAACAATATTTTCCGGTTGCTTTTCGCAATGCCAGATTGTTGTTGGCCGAGAATCCACGGATTTCATTACTTTCAATAATCTGCGCCCACGGGTAATTTTGTCTCAAATGCTGAAGGTTTTCCGGTGAGAAGAGATATGCGACGACAAATACCTCATAAGAGGTCGAGGTGTGTGTGCGGATACTGTCCAGACATCTGCTTAGCACCTCATAATTGTTCATGCTAACGATGATGACTGAAACTTCCATTGTTTCGCTTGTTTATTCGTGATCGGTTGCGATCTATTTTATAAATCAGAATGTAGACCAGATAGAAAAGATAAAGGTGCATTCCCGGTGTTGAAGATACGGTCGACGCCGCTATGAAAGCCAGCGGGAGAAAGAACAGGCATTTTCCCCGCGAGTGCCAGCCCAATCGGCATAAAGTAAAAATAAAGATACAGTATGTGATAATTCCCAATATTCCCCGTTCGACCATAATCCATATCCAGATACTTTCCAGTCCCAGAAGCCGGCCTACCAATATGCGATCCGGAAAGTACAGTGTCGCTTTCTGTCCTAATCCCCATATGGGGCTTTTCGACATAAGAATATAGGCGGCTTCGAACTGATCCTGGCGCATTTCTAAACTGCTGCCTCGTATTTCGGTTTTTTCCGGATTTAATACCGATACGATCAGATTTTCAACAAAATCCAGATAAGGCATCAGGACGATTATACTGATTACCGCAAAAGCTAAGATGCGAACGGATTGTTTGTTTTTTAGATTGATCAGCGGGAGTATTCCTACTGCCAGAAATACCAGCGGTGTTCGGCTGTTGGATAGCAGGGATGCGATGAATGCCATAATGCCGACAAGCAGCATGGTTTTTTGCTGTAATTTACTGAAATATGCTTTATAATACACGTACCCGTACAGGCAGAGGCAGAATATCAATCCGAAATTGATGCTGCCGCCGATCGGATGAAGGAAAAACGATTGGACACGGGTTCCTCGCTCATCTTCCAGATATTGCCAGTCTGTTGCTCTGGGACCTGCGAGGTCTATTTCATAATCCATTACGGGATTGTAACCCAGGAATTTTTCGATAAATGCATATGTGCAAATTATCAGCGAGGCTCCTAATAATATATTGACAACTTTCAGTATATCTTCTTTGCTTGATATTAACATCCAGCATAAATAGGCACTGATGAAATCGCAAAAAACAACGGATAGCAGTGACGTGAAGGTATTCTGGATTCCGGCGATCGAAATAAAGCTCGATACTACATAGGACAATAGTACCCAGATAAATACCTTGTTGAACGGCAGGGGAGATGTCGTTATTACCCGGCTGTATCTTTTTCTTTTGATTACATATAGCAGTGCGAAGAAGATCGACATGAATACTTCCAGGGTCAATAACGGAACGCCCGGAAGGTTTATCAGGTTTATGTTGTTGTTTAGGAACAGCCGGAACGCCAGAAAGAGAAAAAAACCTTGTTTGTAGTTTTTTAATGAGTACAGAATTAGCAGTGCCGCTATAATCAAGAATGGATTCATGCAGTCATTATTTTATAATTCGGGCCGGAATCCCTGCCGCGATCGAATACGGGGGAATATTTTTTGTAACCACCGCATTCGCACCGATGATGGCCCCCTCGCCGATCGTGACTCCGGCCAAAATCGCGGCTTTCTCCCCGATCCACACATTGTCTCCGATGACGATCGCACCTTTGGAATAAATAGGCCGGGCATTCGGTGCGATGTTCCGGAGCGCCATATCTTTGGGATCTCCGTGCGAATTGTCCGAAATGAGCACGCTTTTCCCCGTGCGGACGTTTTTACCGATCCGGATAGAATTGACTGCGGTGATATGCATATCCGGACCGAACATGCAGCCGTCACCAATCGATATTTTCACCGGAGTATTGTATTGCGGCATTTCATGAGCCGTGATATGGGAATTGCGGCCGATAAGACAATAGTCCCCAATCTCAATGTATTTTTTCCCATTGACTAAATATAATCCCGGTTCTACCTCTGTATGAAGCCCTATTTTTCGGACGTTATGTGCAATCCATGCTGTATAAAACCATGCGTAATACCGGCTAAACCGTTGTGAAAGCGAATATGGCCATATACAATGAAGTAAATTGCCGAATGTTCGTATATATTTATAAAGCATTTTTTATTTTGTATTTAAAAATTTATTTTTCAAATACCCGTATAATGTTTCCTTACCATCTGCCGTTTCATAATATGATAACCGATGGTTTAGTTTGAAAACCGTCGTTTCTTGTTTGATGCGATCGAATTTTTCTGCATCATATGGTTGGTTCATCTCGGAAAGCAATTGGTGTAAATATGGGGATGTATAGGGCATCGTGTCTACGCTTCTGCGGAATGAATCGTTTTTCCGATAAATTAGGTCGAAGATGTAATCTATCAGAAGATAATCGATCATCTTATTGTATTCTTGGAGGTATTTAAGAAAGATACTTTGGATAGTGCCAAATGCTGGATTACCATGAGTTGATGCAAGGAAAAATGTAGCCCACCTGTATGCAGATATGGTGGTATTGGATCCAGTCACAATTTTTATTGAGTGAAAATAGTCTGGGGCAGGAATTGATATTGAATCGGTAATCAGTAAAGTACTGTCCATCCAAATACCGCCTTTATCAAATAATAAACAAATGCGTAATATGTCGGAAAAGTGGGTGTATGAAAGTTCTCCTCTATTCAATCGATCATAAATATAATTAGGAAGTGTAACGTGTGAGGCAATATTATCTTTGGTCAATAAATGGACTGGCCGGTCATGTATATTCGAGACAATACTATTGTAACATATTTTTACAATTTCAGGCATTGCAGTCTCTCCCTGATACCAAAAGATCCATACCGGATCGTTATTTGACTTTTCTTGTAGCGATGGAAATGTTGCAGGAACCATATCGCAATAATGTTCATCCATCCATCGGCGAATAGAATCTATTTTCTGGTTTTCAAAAAAACAGCATTCTTTGAAATGAAAATAGAAAAAATCCCGTATCAGTTGGATGAATAACACGCAAAGTGTCCGTATCCGTAAAAATGAACTTAATCGGACGATATTTATGATCTTAGATCCGTATAAACGAATTGTACGATACATTACTCTGGATTATTTTGGTCGGATATTTTTGACATACATCTTTGTTGATGAGAAATAATTTTTTGATAGATATCGGTTAACGTATTTTTGATAGATTCGGGATTATGCCGTTGCCGGGCTGCTAGTTGTCCTTGGTGACTCAGTTGCTCCATTAATTTTGTATCCCGGCTCAGTTTAACGATCTCCATTGCCAGCATGTGCGGTTCATTTGACGGGATGAGAATGCCGGTTTCGTAGTTTTTGACGAGAGACGGAATTCCGCCTACATAGGTCGTGATGACTGGAATTCCGATTATTTGGGCCTCGCATAATGAATTAGGAGAATTGTCGATATATGCTGTATGTACGTAGATGTCGGCCTCTGCAAGTTGAACGGCTAAATCTTCGGCCGAAAGTGTTCCCAGAAATTTTATGTTGACTGCATCATGAGGCGTACGTTCATTTTTCTCGAAGAAAGAGAAAGACCCGGTGGGGCCGGCAATAAGCCATTCGAAATCAAAATCCGTATGATCTTTTAATAATTTGGCTGTCTTCAAAAGGAGATCCATGCCTTTGACCATACTGCATGACCCGACGCTGAGCAATTGTATGCGCTTCCTTTGTCGAAATGTCCATGTTTTCGGGGGATTGAAGAAGACTGGGCGTAGTGCTTCATTACAATGATAATATTGTGAGTCTGGGGCATACAGGCGTGTGATATTGTAATCCCAGTTCGTTCGCCCCATGACATAACGGCAGTGTTTCAGGATATCTATTTCACGTGCTACTTTATAGTTGTCATTTCTACTCCATACAAATCGTCTTTTTAACAGTACGATAGGGTTGTAGTGCGATGTTTTCCACTGGGTGAAGAAATTATAGCCTGGAGGATACGAGGCATTTACATAGGGAGGAAGGCTGCCCTGCATGTGGATGACGACTGGTATGTCTACGTATTTCTCAACCAATCCGAATCCCCATTCCGAACCGAAAACATGGATGATGTCCGGTTTGAAATCCTCTATGACTTTCAGGCAGTCCGCAATAATTATCTTGTCTTTTTCCGATGCGTATATGCGTCGCCGCAATCCCGGTTTTACCCGGATCGGATAATAACACACCCCGTCGATTTCTTTCTTGAATATCGGATCCGGATGTTCGAATGCTACCCCCAGGCGGATGTTATCTGATGTTCGGATTATTTTTTCCAAGGATGCGATCCAACCGCCGCCGTTATGTTCGCCGTTCCGGTGGGCATCGTAAAGAGATGGATTTACGGCAAACCAAAGTACTTTCATATTATGAATTGGTATTATGTGACAGGAAGCTTTTACTCGTGTCGATTTTCCCGGACAGAAGATCGTCTATGCGCTTCCAATCCGGAGTTGACAGGGGTGTCGTGTCCTGTATCTGTTGAGGATCGAATCTGTCGGTCATTCCCAATCCGTTCAGGAAATCCCGCATCCGCGAATGGTTCGTTCTGCCCCGGAGCGGATAGGTCAGGAACGGTTTATGGAAAAGGACGGAGAATGCCGTCGCATGAAACGAATTCGAAATGACGAATTCCGCATTTTTAATCCATGCGAGGAATTCCAGCGGCCCGGCGTCCGAAATATTCCGTTCCGCATAGGCAAGCGGTGCGAAATCGTTCAGGGAATACAATCTGGCGCCGAGCTGCCGGGCTATTTGCCGTGCATGTTCCCTAATAGTGGGATCATTCGAGAAATCATATACGAGAACATACCTTTCTTGGGGTGTTATGTCCGCGGAAATTTCCTCCCAGCTTTGTCTGTTCAACAGAAAAACCGGATCTTCCACCTGTTCTGCCGTTCTGCCGACAGAAAGATCCCTGATTATTCTTACCCCTGTCTGCTCCCGCACCGATATCGCATCGAATCGCTGCAGTTTTTTCGTGACGAAAGCCCTGTATGCGGGAGCGATCTCCGATACTGCAAAACTGGCTGCATAGGAGATACGCCGCGTATCGTCGGATCCGAAATCGAGATAGAACGCTGCATCCTTTCCGTTTTCACACGCCGTGTTCCAAATCTGGTCGCTTCCGGCAATATATAAATCTGCCTGCGGTGGAGTGGCCCTTAGCTCTTCGGCCGAAGTATAGGTATTGTCGGTAAGCGTCAGGAATTTTTGCCTGAAATCGTCGAATTTACGTTTCCGGCCGATCGTTTTGTATATTTTCCGGTTTTTGAGCAGAAAATAGATACATTGTGTCCCGACGTAATCTTTATAGGGATATAATCTTGATTCAGCGGGAATATGCCGCCAGTTATATCTGCTGTTCAGATAATAGGGCTTGTAATCGATGATCTCGACATCGTGTCCCTCCTGCGACAGATACCGTTGCAGTGCGTACGCCTGCAAAGAGGCTCCGTAATTATAAACGTTATGACAGGTAATCGTCGCTATTTTCATTTTGCGATGCGTTTTATGAGTTTGCGCATTGTCGCTGTCGGATGACGGGCGTGATTTACTATCCGCGTTAATTGTTCTCGACGGGTTACGTAGCGCTCTATTTGTCTGAGCGAAATTTTCGGGTTTCGCAGCAGCGACATGATGTGATCATAATTGCCGGGTTGTCGGGCGTTCTCCCGCATTTGTCCCTCCGCTGCCGTTTCGAATGAAATCTCCGATATATGGCAGCCTTGCAATATTTCGACGATATTTTGGCCTCGCTCCGTGAACGGGATCAGCGCGCTGACACCTTGTTCGTTATCCTGATAGCGGGAACCCCAGAGGTCGCCGACCCGCAAATCCGCGGCTGAGTTGTCGAGTTTATATTTGCACTGTTTGTAGCAGGCAGAACCTAAACACATATCTTTTAGGAATATTTTATAAAAAAGATCTCCATCCGATAATGCTGAAAATCCTTTGGCTATTCCGTCTGATGCCGAATATGTGTAGTCCATGGCCCATGAGTCGTGCCAGCCCCGCCGTTTGCTTCGCCATTTGATGTCCGTGAGTTTTGCGTTTTCGCCGATCGTGCGCAGGTATTTTTGCCATAACAGCATCGACGGAACTCCATGGCAAAAGAAATCCACGAGGATGAAATTCGATTCAACCCTGAAACGCCGGATGTAGCGTCGGAAAGATGCGATTTGACAAGGGGTGCCCGTCACCACGTATTTGTCATGGATATCTATTCCCGCAAATCCGTCGGTTGTATCGCTCTGCAGATATTTGCTTCCTGCAGATGCAGCCAGCTCTTCCTCGTTTCGTGCGATATAATGTTCCGGAATCTGTTTTGCATAATTATAACGGACGACGCATATTTTGAAGCCTTGCTGCAGCATTTGCCGGCCGATTTCAAAAGCGATTCCCCCGGAGGATGAATTTTTGCGGATATCGTCGTTCAGGCTCCATGCCGCATAACTTGTCGGTTTAAGGTCTATAACCTGGCTGTCTGCTGCAAAAGCGCAAACCTCTACGCAGATCGAGCATTTTATACACTGATCCGCCGATTCGATGCGGGGTTCGTAAAAGCCGTTTTTATTTAACTTCAATGCGATGATTTGTTTGGGACAAGCCTTGGCGCAAACCCCGCATCCGAAACAATCGTGTATATCTGCAATATTGATCATACTTTTATGCAGAACATTTCTGTTTGATTCTGGCTACTATTTTTTTCTGCACGAAAATCCGCTCCTGCACCGACAGTCCGACATAGTAAATGACGATCAAAGTTGCGATGGCACATACGCCGGAAACTACGAATAACCGCAAAATGCCGGCATTCATCAGGTGAGAGACTATTATAGGGCAGATTGCTGCCAGAACAGCCACTACGCAGACATTCAACAGCACTTGGGTAAAGTAGGACTTTATGGATATTTCCACCTGCCGGTGAAGAAACCAGAGGCGGGCGAAGAGGCATCCCAAAGAGAGGCAAATGGCTACGTACATGGTCGTCTCTGGTGCATAACCTTTGCCCAGCAATAGGTAGGAGATCGGAAAATTGAGCAATTGAAGGCTTCCGACGACGATCTGGTAGTTCCGTATATTGCCGGTTGCCTGCAGGGCCGTTATTTGCGTGCCGGACAAAACTTCGCACATGGCGAATACCAGAACCAGCCGGACGAAGATTACGGTGTATTCCGGGACGTTTTTCAACCATAGCGTCAGGATCGTATTCGTTTCGATGATGATCGGGAGCGATAGCAGCAACAGCAGGTAGAATGAAAAACGGGCGCCGCTTTGTACCAATGTAAGCATATACAGGTAGTCGCCCGATGCGTAGCTTTTCGTGATTTGCGGATTGATTGCAGTCATAAAATTAGTTGCAAATCCGTTGACGGCGACGTTCACCTGGAATGCGATAGCGCGCGCTGCGTTGATGACCGGGCCGCAAAACAGATTTATGACGATATTGACCCCCTGATCCCGCAAAACCCCCGCAAAAGCCCCGATGAAATTCCAGCCGGCAAATCCCATCATTTCTTTCAGAAGGGCTTTGTTGAATGTAAAATGATATGTGCACTCTTTGAAATTTCGCTTGCAGTAGATGCCGTAAGCAATCCGGATGACACAGGCGACGGCCAGTAGTAATATACCGTACAATTTTAACTTGTCGAATGAAAAAATGACGAGTATGTAGACGATCAACAGCTTGAGTACTACTTCGATAATGCTGATATACGCAAAAGCCTGCATTCGTTCGTGTGCGATGATCGCCGCATTGTACGGAACGCTGATCAGGTTCACCATGAACGTCAGTATGGAACACTGAAGCACCCAGTTGGCAGCGCCGATACGACTCTCCGGCAGGTTCATTTTTTCATTCAGGAACCATACGCCCCCTATTTCGGCCAATACGAAGATCAGGAGCGCCAGCCCGATCTGGATTGTTACCGACGATGAAAATACGGATTTTAATTTTGCGGTATTGCCCTGTCCCAGCTCGAATGTTATGTACCTGCTTATCGCTGCGGACAATCCGCCGGAAATGACGGAGAACATGGCGACGACTCCGCCGATGACGTTATATATACCGAAATCTTCGACCCCCAGCGTATTCAGGACGACTCGGCTGGTGTATAGACTTACAGCCATCATGAATATCATCCGAAAATAGAGCAGAAGAGTATTTTTCGCTATGCGTTTGTTATTTCCCGATGATGCCTGGACTGTCATTCTGTTTACCTTTGTTTGCCGGATTTTTTGTTTGGTAGGCTTACCTGTCCTTATACATGCTCTGGTAGTACTCTTGGTATTCGCCAGAAGTTATG
>OLVZ01002346.1_pt1 | contig 14230 bp, 9 predicted proteins | sample 1673341 | NCBI WGS metagenome assembly OLVZ01 (sample SAMEA3178944, study PRJEB25190) | human gut metagenome | biome: human gut; feature: human-associated habitat; material: faeces | place: Austria | collected 2013 | reverse complement strand
CGTTTATCATGGATATGAATTTATATTTATATGAACATCAGTCAACGTATAATCCGAATATTCCACTTAGAAATTTGTTTTATATTGCGGATGAGTATCAACGATTAGTGGTTCGGAAATCATTATATTCAACTGTGATACAAAAGATACCAACGCCAAGATTTTTAGTATTTTATAATGGAACAAAAGAAGTAGAAGATCGTAGTGAGTTCCGATTATCTTCTGCATACGAGAATCCAACAGAAAATCCAGATCTGGAGTTAAGAGTGACTATGCTGAATGTGAATGATGGCCACAGTTCGGATTTGATGGAACATTGTAGAACATTAAAGGAATATGCACAGTATGTCGCCAGAGTAAGAAAATATGCGGCGAAACAGGATGTCTCTTTAGAAGAAGCAGTTACGAGAGCAGTTGACGAATGCATAGAAGAAGGAATCCTGGCAGAGTTTTTATTGAAGAATAAGACTGAGGTGATCAAAGTGAGCATCTATGAATATGACAAAGAGTTTGAAGAAAAGAAACTGCGGAAAGCAGAGTATGAGGCTGGAAGACAGGATGGAATCGAGATTGGAAGACAGGATGGAATCGAGATTGGAAGACAGGACGGAATCGAGATTGGAAGACAGGATGGAATCGAAATTGGAAAGCGGATACTCTTAGAAAAAATAATAAAGAAGAAATTGAAAAAAGGAAAATCAACAGAACAGATAGCAGATGAATTAGAAGAAGATATAAACATAATTCAAAAAGTGGTTGAGAAATTAAAAAGCCAAATATAGAATTTGTCAAAAGAATTCCCTGAAGTGAATAATAAAACTTCAGGGAATTTATCATTTGCTCACTACCGGTATTATTCCGTAGTATCACGTCGGATCAATACAGGCGTAATCTGCTTATGAACCGGCTCTTTTAAAGGAGTTGGTTTTCTTTTTTTCATTTCATTCATCTGGAGAACCAGAAGCTCCATGGCAGTCTGTGCAATTTTCTCAATCTGCTGTCCAACGGTTGTGATTGGAAGGATAGCTTCGCTTGCAATAGGAGAATCATCGAATCCGACAATCTGATAGTCTTTCGGGAGTTTCCCGTATTTTTGAAATATCAGATTCAGGAACATACTGGCATAAGTGTCATTTGCAAGAAAGACCCCCTTTTTTTGTGAGGGATATTTTTCTTCAATTTCGTTAAATATGTTTTTTAGTTGAGTCAGGGTTTCCTGATAAGTGTTTCCAAGATTTCTTTGGATTAATTCGTGAACGACATGGTGTTCGTTACAGATATCTTCGAATCCCCGGATACGTCCATAGGTTGGAAGTGTATCTGGGAATATGGAATTGATGTGTAAAATAACATCACATTTATTGCGTATCAATAAGCTGGTTGCCTGAACACCACCCAGATAGTTGTCTGTAGACACGCTACAGACATGGTCACATTCCCGCTCAATCGTGACAACCGGGAGTTTATAAGAAGCAAGTTCTTCAGACGAAATGGTATTGCTTAAGACAATAAGTCCCTCAATCTTATAAGCCATCAGTTCATGAATATATTTTTCTTCAATCTCTTTTTTATTATTTCCAATGAATACAAGAAATTTATAATTATACTTTTCGTAAGTAGAAAGTAACTGGTTTAACATCTCAGAGTAATAGTGAAGATACAGGTTGGGGATGATAATTCCAACAAATTCACTTTTTCCATTAGCCAGTACTTTGGCGAGCTTATTTTCCTGGTATCCAAGGACATCCAGTGCATGAGCGATTTTTTCCTGATTTTCAAGAGTCAGAGAATCCGGATTATTAAAATATCTGGAAATGGTAGTTTTTGAAAAGCCTGTATAAGCGGCTATATCTGCAAAAGTTACTTTTTTCTGTTTCATGTAAATCCTCTTCCTTATAATGTATATTATCAGTATAGCAAGTGCATTGAAAAAAATCAAACAAAAAATAACTAGTTAAGTAACCGGTAACTTTTTCTTTGAAATCTATTGACAAGTAAGATCCTGGATAGTATTATGAATATATAAAGTAACCGGTTACTTAACTGGTTACGCAATCGTGAATCTGAAAGGAGAAAGCTATGAAGAAACGAACAGTAGGGGTACTGCTGGCAGCATTCTTTGCAATGGCATTGACGGGGTGTGGAGATAAACAGCCGCAACCAGGAGAAGTAAAGGGATATGACAAAGGCGAAGAATATCTTTCTATCTGGGTACATTCAATCGAAGACACAGAAGAAGGACAGTGCTACAGGAAATCTGTAGATGCATTTAATAAGAAATATGATGGAAAATATTTTGCAGATATTGAATTTATTCCACGAAATGACAGTGGTGGAGGCTATTCGGATAAGATCAATGCATCCGTGATGTCAGGAGATCTGCCGGATGTGCTTACTGTTGATGGCCCTAATATAGCGGCATATGCAGAGAACGGAATTATCCAGCCGCTTGCAAAATTAACAGACGAAGAAAAGAGCGTGTATCTGGATTCCATTATTCAGCAGGGAACGTATAATAACAAGCTCTATGCGCTTGGAGCAATGGAATCCAGTGTGGGACTTTATTATAACAAAGATATTCTCGCAGAAGCAGGTGTAGAAGTTCCAGATGCAGATCACCCATGGACATGGAGTGAATTCACAGAGGTGTTAAAGAAAGTACAGCCGGTAGTAGAGAAGAAAAAAGGTTATGCGCTGGATATGACTTTCCCGACAGGAGAAGCTACGATTTATTATTATGCACCGTTTTTCTGGTCAAATGGCGGTGACTTTGTAAGTAAAGATGGACTGAAGGTGAACGGTGTATTCAATTCAAAAGAGAATCTGGAAACAGTGAATTATTTTAAATCGTTTTTGGATAATGGATATATGTCTAAAGTACAGATCACAGACCTGTTCGAAAGCGGAAGAGCAGCATTTAAGTTCGACGGGGCATGGGAAGTAAATACAATCTATAATAACTATCCGGATGTAAACCTTGGAGTTGCACCATATGTAGTATCCGATAACTGGGATGGCGGAAGATATACACCAACCGGTTCCTGGGCATTTGCGGCATCATCAAAGACGAAGAAACTAAAAGGTGCGACAAAGCTGGTACAGTGGATGAGTGGTGTAGAAAGTGGAAAGCGTCTGTGGGATGAAAGTAAGAGTTTCCCATCTACATATGAAGCGTTTGAGAGCAGTCCGATTTTTGAAGAAGATGAGAATTATAAAGCTTTATATCATCAGCTGAGTAAATATGGACATCCAAGATCAAAAACACCTGTATATCCACAGGTTAGTGCATCGGTACAGGAAGTATTGGAAAATTCGGTACTTACCGATAATGATGCGAAGACAGAACTGGATAAATCTGTAGAAAGGATTAACGCAAAATTAAAGCGTTATGTGATGAAATAATGAAGAAAAGAACAGAATCCATTATGGGAATGGCGTTTTTTGGACCGGCACTTGTGTTACTTACGATATTTTTATTCCTGCCGATGATCCTGACATTGATTTTCAGTTTTACTGATTTCTTTGCTTTAAATCCGGGACTGACGCATTTTGTCGGACTGGACAACTATATTCAGATTTTTAAAGATGATGTGTTTTCACAGGCATTTTTTAATACCGTAAAGTTTGTGATCATTATTGTTCCGCTGCAGGGAATTGGAGCGCTTGTGCTGGCACTTCTGATTAATAAAGTAACGCATTGTAAGAAGTATTTCAAAGTAGCATTCTTTGTTCCGGTGGTCATGTCACTTGCTGTTGTGTCAACACTGTGGATCCAGATCTACAGCCCGGAAGGAATTATGAATGCAATCCTTTCTTTCTTTGGAATTGATGCACAGCCATTCATCAACAGTGCCAGTCAGGCACTTCCATCCATCGCGATCATGAGTGCATGGCAGGGAATGGGATATCAGATGATCATCTTCCTGGGAGGAATCCAGGCAATCAATCCGGCACTTTATGAAGCGGCCGAGATGGACCATGCAACACCGTGGCAGAAATTCAAGGACATTACCCTGCCGGAATTGAAACCATTGTGTGTGTTCGTTTTAATTACGATTACGATCGGAGCATTCCGTATGTTGGTACAGCCAATGGTTATGACCGGAGGAGGACCATCGAATTCAACGTATACGGTTGTGTATGATATATATGAAACAGGTACTGTTAACTGGGAAATTGGACTGGCATCTACAATGGCTATTGTATTCGCATTCTTTGTAATGATACTGACCGTGATCCAGACAATCGCAACAAGAGATAAGGAGGATCAGAATGTTAACAAAAAAGCAAAAAAGAAATAATTGGATACTGACGGTCGTACTTCTGATCGTATCATTGTTGTTCCTGTTCCCGGTTATCTGGATGCTGGCAAACTCATTTAAACCAGACGCGGCAATCACTGCTGATATGAACAGTATGGCGGCATTCATTCCACCGGCATTGAACGGCAATTTCTTTGAAAATTATGTATCTGTATTAACAAATACAGGATTTGTACGATATATGTGTAATACCTTGTTCTATGCAGCAATATTGATCGTACTTGGTGTAATTGTAAATGGACTGGCAGGATATGCATTGGCTAAGATTAATTTTCCATTCAGAGAACGCTGGCTTCTGATCATTATGCTTCTGATGATCGTACCGATGGAGACGATCATTACGATACATTTCCTGATCATTGCAAAACTTGGACTTCTGAATACGGTGCTTGGATATGTACTTCCAATGATCGTGAATCCGTTTAACATTTTCCTGTTCCGTCAGGTATTCCTGGGACTTCCGGATGATGTATATGAGGCAGCACAGTTAGATCACTGTGGACCGGTAAAATACTTTTTTACTATGGTTCTTCCAATGTCAAAGAGTGTAGTGGCAACGGTTAGTGTATTTACATTCCTGAATGTATGGAATGATTATCTGTGGCCGTCACTTGTATTTACATCCAGTGATCTTCTGACAGCACAGATTGGTCTGAATGCGATTACATCAAATGATAACACAACAACAGGACAGACCCTTGCAGTTATCACAATGGTAACAATTCCGGTCATTATTATCTATTCACTCTTCTCAAAACAGATCGTAGAGGGTGTAATATCAACAGGTTCCAAGGAGGGCTAAAAGATGAGCTTTATCGAATTTAAAAATATATGTAAAAAATATGCAGGAAACGATAAGAATTCCGTGACAGACTTTAACTTAGATATAGAAGAAAAAGAATTTATCGCATTTGTCGGACCATCCGGATGTGGTAAATCCACAACACTCCGAATGATCGCAGGATTTGAAGAGATTACAAGTGGAGACCTTTTTATTGATGGAAAACGTGTGAATGAGGTTGCACCGGCGGATCGAGGAATCTCTATGGTGTTCCAGAACTATGCACTGTATCCACATATGACGGTAGAAAAAAATATTTCTTATGGATTGAAGAACATGAAGGTTCCGGCAGATGAGATCAAGAAAAAAGTAGACTGGGCAATTGATATCCTGGGACTCGAAGAATATCGTTACCGTAAGCCTAAGAATTTATCAGGTGGACAAAGACAGAGAGTGGCACTTGGAAGAGCGATTGTAAAAGACCAGAAAGTCTTTCTGATGGATGAGCCACTTTCTAACCTAGATGCAAAACTGCGTGTCAGCATGAGAAATGAGATCAGTAAGTTACACAGAAATCTTGGAAGTACAACCATCTATGTCACGCATGACCAGGTAGAAGCCATGACAATGGCAGACCGCATAGTAATCATGAAAGATGGAGTGATCCAGCAGGTTGGTAAACCAATGGATCTGTATGAGCATCCGGTGAATAAATTTGTTGCGGGATTTATAGGATCTCCGCAGATGAATTTTTATGATGTGAAAGTAGACGGAAAGAAATTGATATTTGCAGATGGCAATACAGTGGAACTTCCGGAAGCAATTGCAAAACGTATTGCAGGATATTCAGAAGTTATCATGGGAATCAGAGGAGAAGATATCAAGTTCGATATAACTAATCTGGATGTTTATGGAAGTCATCAGAAAGCAGTTATTGACAATACGGAGATTATGGGAAATGAGAATAATCTGTATTTTGACTTCGGAGGAAGCGTAACGATTGCAAGAGTATCAAAATATGAAGTAAGCCAGGTGGGAGATGAGGTGGAATTTACCTTTATGCCACATAAGATGCATTTCTTTGATAAGGAAACAGAGCAGGTAATCGGAGCAGAATGATTTAGAATAGAAGAGGAAGAACGTATGCTTGAAAAAGCCAATGAATATATCAGACAGAATTACATAGATGAAAAAGAAAAACCATTATTCCATGTGACACCGGAAACAGGATGGATGAATGACCCGAATGGTTTCTCTGTATACCAGGGAAAAGTACATTTGTTCTATCAGTTCTATCCATATAAAACAGAATGGGGACCGATGCACTGGGGGCATCAGGTGACCGAAGATCTGCTAAAATGGGAAGCATATCCGGTAGCTATGGCACCTGATCAGGATTATGATCACATAGGATGTTTCTCGGGAAGTGCAGTAGAAGCTGATGGAAAGCATGTGCTGCTTTATACAGGAGTAAGCCAGAAAGACGGAAAAGAAATCCAGAATCAGTGCATTGCCATTGGAGATGGGAAGACTTATGAAAAATGGCAGGATAATCCAGTTATAAAAGGAGATATCATGCCGGAGAAATTTGGCAGAAAAGACTTCCGTGATCCGAAAATATGGAAAAAGGATGGCAGATATTATTGCGTTGTAGGCAATCGCTATGAGGAAAATTGTGGGCAAATAGTCTTATTTAGCAGTGCGGACTATAAAAACTGGCGGTATGAAAAAGTCCTTTTGAGAAATGACGGAAAGAATGGAGATATGTTAGAGTGTCCGGATTATCTGGAAGTAGACGGGTATCCTGTAATCATTTGTTCTCCGCAGAATATGCATGCTCAAAAGTACGAATTTCATAACGGTCATAATTCCATTTATATTATTGGAGATGCAGAAAAAGAAATATCGGATTTTGCATGGGAGAAAAAGAGAAGCCTAGATTATGGACTGGACTTTTATGCACCACAGACAACAGAGCTTCCGGATGGCAGGCGGATCATGGTCGCATGGATGAAGTCGTGGGATGCACGTGTCATGACAAAAGGACAGAAATGGCAGGGAATGATGACACTCCCAAGAGAATTAAAAATCAAAGATGGGAAAATCTGGCAAAGTCCGGTGAGAGAACTGGAAAAGTATAAGAAAAATCCAATCATCTATACAGAACAGAAAATTAGCGGACAGATGTCTTTGGATGGTATCAATGGCCGGGTGATTGACATGACGGTAGAACTTATGAATGTAGAAGGCCGGGAGTTCAAGGTAGATGTGGCACATAATGAAGAATATACAACAACATTTACATATTATCCGGAAAAACATCAGATTGAAATTGACCGGACCTACAGTGGTGTAAATGCAGATGTTGTCTGTGTGAGAAAGATAGAAATTGCGGAAAAACATCATGCGCCGAAACTACATTTTATCATGGACAGATATTCTGTAGAATTATTTATTAATGATGGAGAGCAGACGGCAAGTGTGGTCATTCCTACGCCATTGGAAGCAAATGAAATTATATTTACTAGTGATGAAGCGGCAACCGTTAATATTGAAAAATATGAGATAACATTTAATTAGAAGAGATAGTTTCTCATTCACCGATTGATGTCCCTGTGCATATTTTAATACAGATAGAACCGCCAAGGAGCAATCAGGATTATGGAGAATAAATTACCGTTCTATATGGCTTATCCGGTTCCGCTGCTGTATAATGATGACCGGAATGCGAGAAGAGACTATGACTATATGAAAAGCATTTACCCGGATACGGCGAAGAGAGTACTTCCTTATATGGAAGAGGAATGTGACAGAATGGAATATGACGGAAGCATGATGTATGATGAATATCCGGACCGTCTGCAGCTTCGTCTGATGTGCCGCAGGATCTATGATAAGGCGGAGAAGGAAGAAGAGAACCCGGGTGCCTGGCTTATGGATCTGATCGAGGTTATGACATATCAGGAACTTTGCAGGAGACGTGTGGAACATAGAGAGATACGTAAAAAAATATATTGATCTACAAGAGGGCATCTGGAAAAAAACTTCCACTTCGCCCTCTTGTGTGTTATACTGTGCGGTGATAAATGAATGTTTTCAGATGAAAAAGTCAGAACATGACATACAGGAGGACACATCATGGCAGATAATAACATTATTTTTATCGGAATGCCGGCAGTCGGGAAAAGTACAGTTGGTGTGGTAATTGCAAAGAGACTGGGATACAAATTTGTAGACACAGATATTCTGATTCAGGAATCAGAAGGGAAACTTCTGAAAGATATTATTGCTGACGTTGGACCGGATGGCTTCCTGAAAGTAGAAGACAGGGTAAATGCACAGGTGAAAGCGGAACGTACCGTTATCTCGCCAGGAGGCAGCGTAGTATATTGTGAAAATGCGATGAAACATTATAAAGAAATCGGCAAAGTCGTATATTTACAGGCATCCTTTGAGACAATAAACAGCAGACTTAAAAATGCCAAAGGCCGTGGAGTGGTATTGCGTGACGGACAGACGCTCAAAGATCTGTATGATGAAAGAGTAAAGCTTTTTGAAAAGTATGCAGATATTACAGTGTGTGAAGATGATCAGAAGCTGGAAGATACAATTGAATCGGTATTAGATGCATTAGGGGAGTAAAAGTGCACAAGTATAGATAGAACAATTGGAATATGTTACAATAAAATTACATAACTGTAAAAAATATTTTACAATTGGAAAATTTGTGCTATAATAGGCGCGAACCCTTTTTAGGGGTTATATTGTGATGCAGAAATTTATGCACGAATTTTAGAAAAATTAGATTTAGAGATATTTAGAATTAGATAATTGAAACAGATTTGCAGAAAGATAGAATAGCAGATTAAGAATAGATTTATTGTAGATAGAGATTTATATAAATATTAATGAGGTGTAATTGATGGAACAGTATATTATTAAGGGCGGTCATCCGCTTGTGGGAGAAGTGGAAATCGGTGGTGCGAAGAATGCAGCACTTGCAATTCTTGCGGCAGCAATCATGACAGATGAAACTGTATTGATCGATAACTTACCGGATGTAAATGACATTAACGTACTGATTGACGCAATCGAGGGGATTGGAGCACAGGTACATCGTGTTGACCGTCATACAGTGAAGATTAACGGAGCCAGCATTAAGAATGTAGATATCGAGTATGATTACATTAAGAAAATCCGTGCTTCGTACTATCTTCTCGGAGCATTACTTGGAAAGTACAGACGTGCCGAAGTTGCACTTCCAGGAGGATGCAATATCGGAAGCAGACCAATTGACCAGCATCTCAAAGGATTCCGTGCACTTGGTGCAGATGTAGATATCGAACATGGCAAGATTGTTGCAGAAGCAGACCGTCTTGTTGGAAAACATATTTATTTTGACGTTGTAAGTGTTGGAGCAACCATCAATGTTATGATGGCAGCAGCTATGGCAGAAGGACTTACCATTCTGGAAAATGTTGCGAAAGAGCCGCACGTTGTAGACGTTGCAAACTTCCTGAACAGCATGGGAGCCAACATCAGAGGAGCAGGTACAGACGTGATCAAGATCCGTGGTGTACAGCGTCTCCACAGCACAGAATATTCTGTGATCCCGGATCAGATTGAAGCAGGAACATTCATGTTCGCAGCAGCAGCTACCAGGGGAGATGTAACGGTACTAAATGTTATTCCGAAGCATTTGGAAGCTACGATCGCAAAACTGGTAGAAATCGGCTGTGAAGTGGAAGAATTCGACGATGCTGTACGTGTCGTATCAAAGGGAGATCTTACAAGCACACATGTGAAGACCCTTCCGTATCCTGGATTCCCGACAGATATGCAGCCGCAGATCGGCGTGACACTGGCCTTATGTAAGGGGACAAGTATCATTACAGAGAGTATTTTTGAAAACCGTTTCAAATATCTGGATGAGCTTGCAAGAATGGGAGCCAATGTAAAGGTAGAAGGCAATTCCGCAACGATCGAAGGCGTGGCAGAATTCTCCGGAGCAAGAGTAAGTGCACCGGATCTTCGTGCAGGAGCCGCACTTTGCATCGCGGGTCTTGCAGCGGATGGAATCACAATTGTAGATGACATCGTATATATCCAGAGAGGATATGAAAGATTCGAAGAGAAACTTCGCAGCATTGGTGGAATCATCGAAAGAGTAGATTCTGAAAAAGCGATTCAGAAGTTCAAATTAAAAGTAGGCTAGATGATACATTTTCTTATATATGTCTATTGACAGTACAGGGAAAATAGAGTAAAGTCTTAGTCGTATCAAAAATAACTTAATAAAAGCAAACTTTCTCTTATTCAGAGCAGTGGAGATACAAAGGATCTGTGAAACTGCGGCAACCCCATTGTAGGAAGGTGCCAGCCTGAGCGAGTGATCGAACAATAAGAGGATTGGTTTATGAAGATATCAAACCGTCCACTTATATAAGTGGACGGTTTTTAAAACGCCATGCGTTCGGAAGAAGCTGCCGGTGGCAGGTTCTGGAGATACAGACAATCCCAAGAGAAAGAATGCAGGAACTGTTTTTTAGAAAAGAAGGAGAGAAAAGAACGTGGAAAGAAGATTATTTACGTCAGAATCAGTAACTGAAGGACATCCGGATAAAATGTGTGATCAGATCTCAGATGCCATTCTGGATGCATTGATGGAGCAGGATCCAATGAGCCGTGTTGCATGTGAGACAGCAACAACAACAGGTATGGTTCTTGTTATGGGTGAGATTACAACAAATGCATATATTGATATTCAGAAAATCGTTCGTGATACGATCAAAGAGATTGGATATACAAGAGGAAAATATGGATTTGATGCAGAGACTTGCGGTGTGATCACAGCAATTGATGAACAGTCTACAGATATCGCTATGGGTGTTGATAAAGCACTTGAAGCAAAAGAGCATACAATGTCAGAAGAAGAGATTGATGCAATCGGAGCCGGAGACCAGGGAATGATGTTCGGTTATGCTTCTGATGAGACACCGGAATATATGCCATACCCGATCGCACTTGCACACAAGCTTTCAAGAAAGCTTACAGAAGTAAGAAAGAACGGAACACTTCCGTACTTAAGACCGGATGGAAAGACACAGGTTACGGTTGAATATGATGAGAATGGTGTTCCGGCACGTCTGGATGCAGTCGTACTTTCGACACAGCATGATCCGGAAGTGACACAGGATCAGATTCATAAAGATATTAAGAAATATGTATTCGATGCAATCATTCCAGAGGGCATGGTAGATGAGAAGACAAAGTTCTTCATCAACCCGACAGGACGTTTTGTAATCGGCGGACCACACGGAGACAGTGGACTTACAGGACGTAAGATCATCGTAGATACTTACGGTGGAATGGCACGTCACGGCGGCGGGGCTTTCTCTGGAAAAGACTGTACAAAGGTTGACCGTTCTGCTGCTTATGCAGCACGTTACGTTGCCAAGAATATTGTTGCTGCAGGACTTGCCAAGAAATGTGAGATTCAGTTGTCTTATGCAATCGGTGTAGCACATCCGACATCTATCATGGTAGATACATTCGGAACAGGTGCAGTAGAAGATGATAAACTGGTAGAGATCGTTCGTGAGAATTTTGATCTCCGCCCGGCAGGAATCATTCAGATGCTTGATCTTAGAAGACCAATCTACAAACAGACAGCGGCTTACGGACATTTCGGACGTACAGATATTGATCTTCCATGGGAGAAACTGGACAAAGTAGAAGATCTGAAAAAATATTTATAGAAATTTTATAAAAGTTTATGGGTGCTTTGGTGTGAAGCACCCATTTTTCATGCTATAATTTTTTTTAGTGGAGGACAGATACATGAAGCTGAAAACGCGATTAGTTATAGCATTTTTTACGATTATTATTATACCGGTCCTTATGGCAGCCATGATGGTTTCAATGGTATGCCGCTATCAGATCGGAGTGGTGGAGAAGAATTATGGGATTACAGGAACGACGATTTCTGATTTTACGAATTCCATGCAGGTACTTGCACGTGTTACGGAGAAGCCGTATCATGAACTGAAGGATATGTCAGAACAGGCATCTGAGATGGAAGATGCGACAGAACTGGATCAGTTTAATAAAAAACTGGAGAATAAGAATGCATACCTGCTGGTGAGAAAAGACGGAACAATCGTATATACGGGCAGCGATGATGATCGTGTAAAAGCGGTGATCGAACAATTGCCGGGATATGGAGATACAGATACAACATCGGAGAACGGAATTTATCTTGGCGGAGATGCAGAAGCATTGGTAAAACAGGTAGATTTCAGATATGATGACGGCAATAAGGGAAGTGCGTTCATTGTGTCAGATGTATCCAATGTAATTCCGGAGGTTGGACAGTTTTTCTGCGAAATCCTGATTGGAATTGTAGTGATACTGATACTTACTTCGGCAGCTCTTATTATATGGATTTACCGTGCGGTTATGGGGCCGATCGGCAAGATGCAGACAGCGGCGCAGAATATCAAGGATGGGAATCTGGATTTTGAGTTGAAACCGGAGGCTGACGATGAACTTGGAAAACTCTGCCAGAGCCTGGAAGAGATGAGAGGACGCCTGAAGGAAAGTGCCGAAGAAAAATTGAAATATGACAAAGAAAGTAAAGAACTGATAAGTAACATTTCACATGATCTGAAGACACCTGTGACAACGATCAAAGGTTATGCCGAAGGAATTATAGATGGTGTTGCAGATACACCGGAGAAGATAGACCGGTATGTCAGAACAATCTACAATAAAGCGACAGAGATGAATACGCTGATCAATGAGCTGACATTATATTCTAAGATCGATACGAATAAGATCCCTTACAATTTTAATATCGTGTCGGCGAATGAATATTTCAACGACTGTGCGGATGACCTGTCGGTTGAACTGGCAGCACAGAATGTAGGATTTGGTTATTTTAATTATGTAGAGAAGAATGTACGGATCATTGCAGACCCGGAGCAGGTAAAACGTGTGATTCACAATATTGTCAACAATTCGTTGAAATATATGGACAAACCAAAGGGAATGATCAATCTGCGTGTCAAAGATGTAGGAGATTTTGTACAGATTGAACTGGAAGACAACGGAAAAGGAATTGCAGCAAAAGACCTGCCGAATATCTTTGACCGATTTTATCGGACCGATGCGTCGAGAAATTCGTCCACCGGAGGAAGTGGAATCGGTTTGTCTGTAGTAAAGAAGATTGTAGAAGAACACGGCGGTAAGATCTGGGCAACAAGCAGAGAAGAGACCGGAACGACAATGTATTTTGTACTAAGAAAGTATCAGGAGGTACCAGTCAATGAGTAAGATATTAATAGTAGAAGACGAAGAAGCAATTGCAGATCTGGAACGGGATTATCTGGAACTGAGCGGGTTCACCGTAGAGGTTGCAACTGACGGAGATATAGGACTTCAGAAAGCACTGAACGAAGATTATGATCTTCTGATCCTGGATCTGATGCTGCCGGGAACAGACGGATTCGATATCTGCCGTCAGGTGCGTGATGTGAAGAATACACCGATCGTGATGGTATCTGCGAAGAAAGATGATATCGATAAGATCAGGGGACTGGGGCTCGGTGCGGATGATTATATGACAAAGCCGTTTAGTCCAAGTGAACTGGTGGCGAGAGTAAAAGCGCATCTGGCAAGATATGACCGTCTGACCGGAAGTGCGGCAGAGAAGAATAAAGTGATCGAGATCAGAGGACTGAAGATTGATACAACTGCAAGACGTGTGTGGGTGAACGGAGAAGAACGTACATTTACGACGAAGGAATTCGATCTGCTGACATTCCTTGCGAGCCATCCGAACCACGTATATTCGAAAGAAGAGTTATTCCGGGAGATCTGGGATATGGAGTCCATCGGGGATATCGCAACGGTAACGGTGCATATCAAGAAAATCCGTGAGAAAGTAGAAGTAGATACATCCAACCCGCAGTATATCGAGACGATATGGGGCGTTGGGTATCGGTTTAAGGTGTAAGTAAAAATGTAGCAAAATATTTTGAGATGCAAAAATATCCCCGGAGGTCTGGTTGATATGCTACCCTCATATAGGACAATGAAATATAAAAGTCCTATATGGGGGTATTTT
>OLVZ01002342.1_pt1 | contig 14248 bp, 10 predicted proteins | sample 1673341 | NCBI WGS metagenome assembly OLVZ01 (sample SAMEA3178944, study PRJEB25190) | human gut metagenome | biome: human gut; feature: human-associated habitat; material: faeces | place: Austria | collected 2013 | reverse complement strand
TCACCCCATCATAGGAGTGGAAGGAAAACGCTCCGGTCTGGGTGTTTTCGTTATCCAAGGTAAACGTGGCGCCAGTAGTCAGCTGGTCGTGAATAACTTGGAACAGCTGTTGCGGACTGACCGCATATACACGATCAAATGGCGCGCCGGCGGGCCGCTGCGATGCCGTAGCCGGAGTCATCGGAGTAGTGGTAGCACCATCAGACGCTACGTTCGGTTGGCCAGCCGGTACAGTATTCGGCACGGTAGGCGCATTCGCGCGATCTTCCGGTGCGTCATTCGTGCCTTCGGACGGTGGAACCGGCTGAGGTTGTTGATCAAATGGCGTTGTCATGATGCCCTTCTTTCCTTAAGCAGCAGCATTACCAGCACAGAAGAGGCAAGCCCGGCAACCGTTACGGTCAATCCGACTGCCATGGCAAGCCGGTATCGTTCGCTCATCATTGCGTCCCTTCTTATTGCTCGCTTTGCTCTGCGATACATCGAAACCAGTGTATGGCGTTGTTATTATGTACGCAAATTAGCATTTTGTATGCATGTTAGCTTTATTGTCGATGCTTGATACCGCGCATGAACATCCTTTCCGCCACCGCACCTACACGGATGGCATCGACCATTGTCGGCGACACGCGCGGGCCATACATCAGCTGACAACTGAATTTTTCGGCGTGTTTCCGAAAAGTCGGCGTCCTGTACGCTGGGAATCGAGCAACCGCGTACGCTGGCGCAGCACAGCACCCGCAACACAGCGACAAGGAGCATGGGCAATGGCAGACATCCCCGAAGAACATTTGACCGAGGAACTGTTGGATCGGCTGCTCGCCAGCGCCAGCATTGAGCAGTATCTCGATGAGGGACTCGTCAGCGCACGCACGCTGACCGACTATCTGTTCGACCGTATGGAAGCCCATGACCTGAGACGAGCCGACGTGGTGCGGGCATCCGGCCTCAACGCCACAGTGGTTTATGACATTTTCTCCGGCAAAAGCCGCCCCGGCCGAGATCACGCCATTATGCTGGCTTTTGGTCTCAAGTGCACATTACGTGAAACCCAACGGCTACTTCGTCTTGCAGGCGTTTCCGAACTGTGGTGCAAACAGCGACGCGACGCGATTATCATCTGGTGTATACGCAATGGATTCGACCGCATTGCCACGGACGACGAGTTGTATCGTATGGGAGAGGCGACGTTGCTACCGGCCGATTGACGACATTCGGCCCAACAACACTCACCAGTGAGACGCAAGTAAGAGGGCATCAAGGAGAGACATGGACGATAAGCAGGCGATGCATGCGATGAGCATCGACGATGCGTACCATGTCGAGCGTACGCTCGCTCGCGGACCTTCCGGCGTCACCGAACTGGTGAGCATTGACGGCAACGGCCCGTTCGTACGCAAGAAGATTCCCTCTCCCCTAGCGCAACGCAATGTGTGGGCGGCGCTCAGCGCCTGCCAGAGTAATCGTCTGCCGCGTGTGGAAGCGACGTACGAGCTGCCCGACCGGTTCGTCATCGTCTACGATTACGTGCCGGGCAGCACGCTTGCGCAAATTGCGGAGGAAAACGGGCGGCTTGCACCGAATGTGGCCGTGCAGCTTATCGACCAAATTTGCGAAGCCGTGCAGGAGCTTCACCAGCACGGCGTTATCCACCGCGACATCACGCCGGCCAACGTCATCGTGGCCCAGGATGGCGCGCATCTCATCGATTTCGGCATCGCGCGCATCCGGTCAGAGGCAAGCAACCGTTCACGGGATACCACGGCGCTTGGCACCTACGGATTCGCCTCGCCTGAGCAATATGGCTTTGCCAAAACCGACGCGCGTTCCGACGTATTCTCGCTGGGCCGGCTACTCGGATTCATGCTGACCGGCGTATATCCCGATGCCAGCGACTACGAGCAGCGACTTGCCGATGATGCCGCAGTACCGGCTCGACTACGCGCCGTCATCGGCTATGCGTGCGCATTCGAGCCCAGCAAACGGCCACAGAGCGTCCAAGAGTTTCGCCAGGCGCTGTTCTCCCAGTCCAATCCGCCCATACCGAACGCATCATCGGCAAATCCGCCATCAACGAGAACAACGAACGGCAGCGCGTCGGCGTCTCGACTATTCCGGCGTCTGCACTTGAGCAAACGCGCCATCGTGCTGTGGTCCATTGCCGGAGCGGCACTGATAATCGCCGCCATTGCGGGAGGCATTGTGTTGGCAGGCCAACTTGGCATTATCGGGTCGGCAACATCACCCGATTCCTCGACACAATCCAGCAGCCAATCAACCGATAAGGCCGATGGCGGGCACTCCTCGAACGGGTCAGGAACCGACAATGCCAATGGCACGGGCGGAGTAGTCGGCACTGACGGCGCTGATGGAGACAATCAAGACACCGTCACCGACAATCCTCTGAAAATAGTGGAATCCGGCTGGTCGGCGGACCAGCAAGGGTATGTCCACTACGCTTTCGCCCTGCGCAACACCAGTACGACCCAGCAGGTGCAGTATCCGCAGATTACCATTACGGGGCGGGCCAAAGACGGTTCCATCGTGTTCTCGCAGACGCAAGCACTGAATATGGCATTCCCGAATCAGACTGTATATGACGCCGGCCAAGCGGGCGAGGGCACGGCCCCGGCCACCGTAGATTTCGTTGTGCTTAGCCCTGATACGTACAACGTCACCGAGGCTCAAGGAACCGCTACCTTCCCCATCAGCGGAACATCCAAAATAGACAACAGGGACGGCGGCACGACGTTCAATGGCGAGGTCCGCGCCGTGGCAGATGGATTCAAGCCATCTGATGGACAGCAAATCAAGATTTCCCTAGTACTGCGTAACGCACAGAACGCAATCATCTATGGAGATATCGCATTCGTGGATTGGCCGGGCAATGGCCGATCCACGCCATTCTCGATTACCGTCTACGATCTGCCGAAGTATGTGTCTTACGATCTGTATGCGCAAATCTGGTAGTTGACTTTACGTCTGGCAGGTGGCCGTCAGGTGCCTGTCAGGCCGCTGTTCGCGTCACCTGCGCACTGACGTTACGGCGCGCCTGGCCGAACAGATAGATGCCGATGGGCAGGGTCAGAACACCGCCGATGATGAACACCAGCGAAATCGGGATCACGTCGGCCAGTGGCGCGAAGATCAACATGCCGAGCGGCATTCCGAGCGTGCTCAGGGTGGTGTCAAGGCCGAATACACGGCCCACCATCTTCTCATCGGCCTCGGTCTGGATGATGGTGCGCATCGGGCCCATGCAGATGGCCGAAGCCAAACCGTTCACCACATCAATCAGCAAATACGCCAGCAGATTGTGAACCACGCCAAGACCAACGACGGAGACGCCCACCAGAGTGATGCCGAAGGCGACCACGCGCATGTTGTTGCGGATGAGCTTGGCACCGATGGTAGACATCAGCGCGCCGCCGAGCAGCATACCGATGCTCCATCCCAGCTCGTTGGCGGCGAGTTTATCGGAGGCGGTGGTCAGGTTGATGAATCCGAGATTCAAATCGATGCCCTCATATTCGCGGGTCATGAGCAACAGCGTAAGGTTCATCGGCGCCACGGCCACGAAGCACACCAAGGTGTCACCGAGCACCACGTTGCGCAGGTTCGCCCGGTGCCATGTGTAGCTGAAGCCATCTTTCAAGTCAGCAAACACACGACGGACGCCGGCAATCAGCGAACGATCAGCATTGGCATCCGACATCGGTTCGAGTGCGGGTTGCCCGCTATTCTCCGCTTCAGCCATACGCCTCGCAACATGTTCCGCGCTCTTCTTCGGCGCTTTGATCAACGCCACAAAGCCGACGCCGATAATGGCCGTGGTCACATCGACTAACAGAATCGACCACAGCGGCACTGTGTTGATAAGCACAGCAGCCACCGCAGGTGCCACAATCATATTTGCCGAATTAATCACGCCGTATATTGAGTTGACGCGCAATAGTTTGCCCGAGGGAACAACATCCGGTATGAACGACTGCACAGCGGGCATCTGCACACCGCCGCCCGCCGAACGAATGAACAGCACCACGAAAATCATGGTCAGACTCACCCATCCCATCGCGAAGCTCAGCGACAGCACGACGGTGACCACAGCAATCACCATATCCGGCAGCATAATCAGCAACTTGCGACTGTGACGGTCGGCCCAGGAGCCGCCGAAAATCGAGACGATCGCCTGCGGCATCACGCCAAACAACGTGGCCAGCAGCATACCCATGCCGCTGTTCGTCTGCATCACAATCCACCACCAGATGGCATATTGCACGATGTTGGAGCCCAGCAGTGAGAACGCCTGGCCAGTGAGTAGAAGCACTACACGGCGGATCCACGCACGCTCGGATTCCTCATTGGCCACTGCTGCGGCATAGGCGGCACCGGGTTTGTTCGCGCTATGGACCGCTGCGCGCGCATTCACATTGTCATCGTCGGAAACCTCGGGTGTTTCGCGCACAGTTGGTTCAGTTGTTTTTTGACTAGAAGACATACGAGTGTTCTCAATTCTTCAATTCCACTACAAAGGTCACATCACGGCATACGCACGCCGACGCGCGTATGCGTGCACGACTCCAGCAACGAGCCGTACCCGCCGTTAGATGGCAGACTTCAGTATCGTGACGCCATGCGTTAGCGTCACCATGCAACGATAGGAACACACCATTCGATAGTGTGTCATGAAGGCGTGACGTTGCCCTTGCGCAGGTGCCGTAAGACTCCGCGGACAAAGCAATGAGGCTTCCCCCGCGAGAAGGGAAGCCTCATATTCCATTCATTCTATTCAGCGATGATGGCGCCTAATCACCGATCATCCTTTGGGAACAGCGCATCGAAGGCATGTTCCATCACGGACTTACGGCGGATCACACCGACGAGTCTGCCATCACCATCCACCACCGGCAGTTTCTTGAACTGCTTCTTGGCGAGGATTCGGGCCACCTCTCCGACATGCTGGTCGGGCGTGGCGGCAACGACCTTGCGCGTGGCGATGTCCATCACCTTCTTGCCGGAGAGCGCCTGCACCTTGGAGGCCACGGTTTCGTCGTCGAACACCACCATCGTCGAACCGGTGCCGGTGGAAACCGTACGGGATTCATAGGTGGCAATCGATTTCATGACATCGCCGTCGCTGACGAAGCCGACGAGCCTGCCATCGCCGTTCACCACGGGAAGGCTGGAGACGTTGAGGCGGATGAACTCGCGCACCACATGCGTGATGTCATCGCTGTCCAGGCAGCTGTAGGGCTGATCGTCCATGATTCCGCCGATGGACTGTTCCTGGGCCTGCTTGAACAGGGAGGCGGCGGGGGCCACGTATGCGCCGGCGTAGTGATGCTCGGCGGGCTGGCCTTCAGTGGTTTCGGCCGCGACTTCGGCGGAGGCTTGCGCCTCGGAGGCCTTGGCGTTGCGTGCGGCCTTCTCCTTGGCACGGCTGGTGACGGTGAAGATGCAGATGATCAGGGCGACCAGCGAGATGGCGGCGCACAGCAGGTAGGAGAACGCGATGCCGCTGGCCGTGGCGGACTTCACACCCTGGGACATGTGCGAGGCGGTCATGGATGTTTCTGCGGTGACCAGAAGCGAGGTCGCAATGGCTGCCGCGATCTGGCGGCCGGTGTTGGCGATGGCGTTGCCATGGGCGATCATGTCGTTCGGCAAAGCGTTGACGCCCCAAGTGTTGATCGGCATGTTGGCGATAGCCTGACCGGATGCCTGCAATGCGCAGAACACGGCGACAAACAGCACTGATGTCCCGGTGTTGATGGTGCCGAGAAGACCAAGAGAGATGGTCATGAGCGCAAGGCCGCCGATACCCACGCCTCGCGGGCCGAATTTGTCGAATGCGGCACCGGCGACCGGACTCAGGATGATGCCGACCGCCGCGGCGGGCAGCATGACCATGCCGGTGACGGTGGCGGATTGGCCGAGCACATTCTGGATGAAGATAGGCAACGTCACGTTGGTTGCGGCGACTGCGGCGTTGATCAGAGTGACCAGAATCGCGGAGTTGCGGAAGTTGCGGGTGGCAAGGGTGTCAACGCGCAACAATGGCTCATCGAGCTTGACTTGCTTGTATACGAATGCGACGAAGGCCACAAGACCAACGACGATTGAGATAATGACGACCGGACTGCTCCATCCCATCGTGGAAGCGGACGAGAAGCCATAGAGCAGGCCACCGAACGCGATGGTCGAAAGGATCACGGACAGGATGTTGAGCTTTGGGTTCTTCAACTCGCCGACGTTCTTGAGCATCATCGTGCCTCCGACAAGGATGACCAGTGCCACAACTGCGATGCCAATGAACATCGGGCGCCATCCGAAACTGTCAATCACCAGACCACCGACAACCGGGCCGATAGCCGGGCCGGCGGCCATGACGATACCGGCCATGCCCATGGCGGTGCCGCGCTTATCCGGCGGATAGACGAGCATCGGCACTACGGCGACCAATGGCAGCAGCACGCCGGAGCCGGCGGATTGCAGTATGCGTCCGACGAGCAACAGCATGAAATTCGGCGCGACAGCACACAGCAGTGTGCCGACCATGAAAGTGGCAAGAGCTCCGGCGAAGAGCTTTCGGGTGGAGAATTTATCAATCAGATAGCCTGAAATCGGCACCATGATGCCCGAGACCAGCATGTAGACGCTGGTCACCCACTGCACGGTGCCGGTGGTGATATTGAAATCACGCATCAGTGCCGGCAAGGCCGGTGACATGACGGTCTGGTTGAGCAGCGCGATGAACGAGCCGACGACGATCACGCCCACAACGATGAATCGGGTGTGCGAATCAATAGGCTTTACGGAACTGGTGGCGGACCCGAGTTCCGCGGTTTTCTGTGAGGTCACAGCATTTCCTTCTGTTGGTAACGTCATGTGTGGCGATCCGGCCCCATGCTTGTGTCAAGACACGAGGACACCGATGAGTCCGGACGTAAAGGAAAAGCCGCCATCCGTTCCGCATTCATATACGGCAAACGATTCGCGGCTTTGCGTAAGTTGATGGCTATGGTGAGCGATTCATGCGACGTCGACTGCGGATGGGCCATCGGTACATCCCGGCATAAGGCGTGTCCCCGCTACACCAGCATCGAGAATAGGGCCATTTGTGGATTGGCAAACAGAACATTGCCGACGAACGACCCACGGCAGGCGCGTGCGATGAACATCGCGTAGCGATACAGGTTCATGGCATCTCCTTGATGAGTCTTCGTACGGCAGGCATCGAGAAGCCTATCATCATTCAAATCGACGGTGAAACCCACGCATGCTCGACAATACACAAAATCTTCACAAGAGGATTGGGCTTACGCATACGCTCCGCCTGAATAACGGTCCGGGGATGAATCAGGGGCGAGCTAAGGGTTGCATCTCGTGTTTCCGTCATGATTTCTGGCAAAATAGTGAAGCTGAACATGCGCGGAATCGACCGGAATCGGAAAGGGACTAATCATGCGAGTTCTCGGCAATATCCTGTGGATCATTCTTGGTGGATTGGCCATCGCAATCGGATGGGCATTGGTGGGACTGATTCTGTGCATCTCCATCATCGGCATCCCGTTCGGCATTCAAGCGTTCAAGATGGCGGGACTCACCTTGACGCCGTTTGGCAAAACCGTGCAATACGGCGGCGGAGTCGGCTCTGCCTTGGCCAACATCCTGTGGGTAGTGCTGGTCGGCTGCTGGATGGCGCTCGGCTATCTGGGTGCAGGCGTGCTCAACTGCATCACCATCATCGGCATTCCGTTCGGCATCCAGTCGTTCAAAATGGCCAAGCTCGCGCTCTGGCCGTTCGGCGCACAGATCTACAGTTTGTGAATTACTCGAAATCACATACCTACAAAACCAAAGATTGTTGCTGTACCAACGTCTAGTCGTTGGTACAGCAATTACGGCAACATCTCCCCTTACAGGAAGAAGTCGTCAATCTCTGCTTCATTGTGCAATATCTCGGTTTCAGAGACACCAATGAATCTTGCCAAATCAACAGATGCGGCGAAACGTAGCTGTATATTTAAATCAAGATTGAATGCATAAGTCTGCAGCTCCCCTAGTTTCCGGTATTTATCGAGAAGAGTTTCCAATATTTGCGCGTATTGCACGTCGAGATTCGCGACGAACAAGTCCGCTTTGCGCTGATATTCAGCGATGATTGCCCGCTCTCTTGCACTCAATATGTTCTTGCCAAGACCAAGCACATTCGAAGCGACAATTGACCCGATAAGCGCGCCCACAACGGGAACAGGAATAAGCGTCTGACCAATCGCCGCTCCTACCGCCGCGCCGGTAGCATCAAGGGCATTGATAGTTACCAAGCTCAAGAAACCGTCATCATCAATCTCTCCGGAACGGAATTTCATGACAGCATCTATGAGTCCAAAAGTTCCGGACGCTATCGCCCCTGCGCTCGGAGCCGAAAGATGACAGACATTGGTCAATCCATAAATTGCATAGCCCGAAAACCCGCCTTTGAAGGCACCCTCTGCTGTCTTGACGCCTCCTTCCTTCCAATCCTCAGCGGTAAACTGCCATATTTCCTTGCCTTCTTCGTGCTTTTGATACACGAAAATGCCGAAGTTCAATCCACCTTGGATAGCAGCACCCACCCCGGCAGCTTTGTTAGCCTCGCCTAGATTCGGCTGAGCTTTGTGATATGCAGCAGCCTTATCCGTATTGGCCTTATTGGAGATTTCGCTCTTTTGCTCGGATGTCTGCCGTTTAATATTGTCGGTTTCTTCAGTAAAAGTCCGGTCAATCGCTTCTCTTTGGACCTGATCATATTTCAATACCGATGATTGCATCCATTTGTCCCAGGACAGTCCCCGGATGTTACTTTCCTCTTCGATAAGCTGCTTAATTTTCTGCACTTGGTTACTGGTTAGCGGTTGTCCGTTGAGAAAGACTTCTTTATCGCCATGCATGACCGCACGAAAAATGTCCATGTGGTCCTTTGAAAACATCATATCCATAGAACGGTATTCCGCAGATGTCTTCAGCTCGTTCATTAGGTTCGCATAGAACTTTACCTGCACTGGCTTGCCGTTAATCAACAAATCAGCAGGACCATTATCATTAAGCGTAATTGTTGATTTTTCCAACCCTTCAAATGCTCGTCTGGCGTTAGCGATTCCCGTCTGCGCGAATTCAGCGATAAATCCATGCATACCATTTTCACCACCACGCCCACTGTTGACAATGTTCATGACATTTTGATTCGCTAAATCAAGGTTCCTTAGCGCATTAGCTTGTCGCTCGGCGAGATCTTTCAGCTGACCTGTTTCATTATTAAGAATCTGTCTCAATGTGTCCATCAGAGTAGACACACGTAGCTGATTCAAATAATCAATATACGCGGCAATGCCCTGAGCAACATTGTTATCGATGGCGTGCTTGTCAGCAGTATTCTTGTCAGTCATCGAGTTCCAGTTCCTTGTTAATCATTTGCGCTAAGGTGAGCGTCATATTGACCAGTAATCCCGCCTGCATTTTCTCTTCGTGGGAGAACTGGCTGTAATCGGCGCCTGTCACCGCAGCATTCGCACGCTGTACACCATCTATCTGAGTTTGCGTTGCCTCAGTCAATGCCGCGACTTCGGCATTCTTCGCATTGAATTTGCGAATTAATACTTCCACATTCTGGCGCTCAAGCAAAAGCTTGTCAGCAGTTTCTTTGTTTTTATGATTCGCATAAATACCAGAACCAATTGCCGCAGCGCCCGCCACGCCAGCGATGGTCCATCCAACCGGACCAGCCAGGCCCAGGAACGCGGTTCCGGCTGACATGCCACCGCCACCTGCAGCCAATGCACCGCCACCAAGCCAAGCCAGAGCAGCACTATTTGCTGCAGCTCCGGATAATGCAGAAATGGCAGTACCGGTCGAAGCTACACCGAAGGTGGTGGCCACACCCATTGCAGCCGTAGGTCCCATGGTTGCTACTGCGATTCCCAAAGCACTGAGGGTGGCCCCTGCTCCAGACCCTCCTTCAGCTGCTTTTGCTTGCTTTTCTGCCTCCTTAATCTCATCCTCTTTATTCTCGAACGTCGTTACTTCGGTATTGATCTTATGCAGTTCAACGGCAAATTCTTTTGGCGTATTAGCCAATTGATTGATATGTTGTTCAACATACTTGACATGCACAATAGCGATTTTTCTCAAGTCATACAGCGCTTGCGTACTTTTAGCTAAATCATCCGCTACGTTTTCATAGCGTTCTACGGCATTGTTGTAATCCTCGACAGCCTTAGCTCTTAGTTTGGAATTAAACAAATCGACCTTATCGGCACTATCCTTGACGTTTTTAGCGATTGAGACGGTACCCTTTGCCATGCTGTCAGCCGCTTTGCTTACTTCGCCACTTGCGACGGCCGCAGACTGTGCCACGCTCCCTGCAACAGCTGCCGTCATTTTGCCCGCATCGCCGGCAAGCTTACCCGCATCGTTGACGATCTTACCTGCCCCTTTGGCAACATCTTTCGTGATTTTTCCCGCTATGTCACCGATATTTCCGGCTATTTTACCGGCTTGTTTGGTGAAATCATTAAAACCTTTGCCCAAATTATCGAACATGTTGCCCATGGTTGTTGCTCCCCTTTTCACGCACCTGCCATGATGTCCGTCATCGACGGCAAGTGCTTCGTTGCACTTATAGGCCAAGTGTACTCATAATTACGTAGCTGCGGTACATGACCATACATGCACACTGCGTAGTTTGACGGATTCGCGAAGAAGCCCCCATGAATGACCAAAACGTAACTTGCTTACACACACCGTGATTTGACGGATTTGGACGTAAGACCTTATGGTGTGCACACCATGATTCAACGTATCGCATTCAGCAGCAACGGCGTGAACGAACACGCCAAGCGCCAGCAGACGAACCTGCCGGCGATGCTCGAATGCGCCTTCAAACAGGGTTTGCGTACTGCTCAGTTCCAGCCAATAACCGGAAACAAGCGCAGCCTGCTCGCTGCCAAACAAATCTGATCAGTACACCACTCATTGGCGCATAGCTGAATCATTGCCGGTGATATCGAGCCGACTCGTTCGCACCATGCCTCATAAACGCACCTGCACGAGCATGCGTTCTTGGCATAGTCGCAACTCAATGCACCGCAGCAAAACCCATTGCATACCATCACATATTCAGAAAGAACAACAGATCATGAAGTATTTCACTACTGACACGCATTTCGGGCATCCGCTGGTCAGCGTGCTGCGCGGATTCACCACGTTCGACCCTGGGCACACGCAGTATGACGCTCTCCTCTCCTCGCAGGGACGCAAGGCCGCCGAGGATTGGGCGAAGGGCGTGGTGCTTGACGATTCCCGGCTCAATTTCCGCAAGGCCGCAGACACCGATGCGCACGATGAAGCAATCGTGGCCAATATCAATCGGATTGTCGGCGAGGACGACGAGCTGTGGATTTTGGGCGATATCGGATACCGAACATCGGTCCGGCATCTGAAGAGCTGCCTGCGTCAGCTGCGCTGCAGGCATCTGCACGCGGTTATCGGCAATCACGATGACTGGTGGCTGGACGATGCACCCGCGCGAGATCTGTTCGAATCGATTGAGCCGAACAGCACGGCGGAGCTGACCGGTCTCGGAATTGGCCGCCCGCAGGCGACGGAGACCGTCAATCTATCGCATTTCCCCTACCGTGAGGATCTTGCCTATGGCTGGCCGGATGATGCCGTACGTTTCCGCGATCAGGCATTGCCGTTCGACGGACATCGTCTGCTGTATGGTCACACGCACCAGCTGTCTCCGGAGGGCGCACGCCACGAAGCCCTCAACGTTGGACTGGACGCATGGAATCTGCAACCGGTAAGCGAAACACAGATTGCCGACTGGTTCCATGCACACGCGACCGATTCAACGCACGTATCACCGCTGGATATGCCCGACTCCCCCGGGCCGGCGCCCATTGACTCCGCCGCACAGCAGGAACCAGGCGGCTCGGTTTCGGCAGCCGAATCATAATACAAGCAATATTGGGGCGAGCAGAACCTTATGCCATCGCTGGCACCTGTCTCGCCCCACAGCACAACGAAAGGAGCTTGGCTATGGCAAAGCTCATTATTCTGCGAGGACTGCCCGCTTCGGGCAAGTCCACGTGGGCACGCTCATGGTGTGAGGACCCCGCCAACACGTGGCCGCATTGCGTGATTTCTCTCGATGACATTCGGCTCATGATCGCCGGCTCGGCACAGGTCCGAAACCGACTGCAATCCGAGCACGGCAAGCGATTCAATGACATGGTGGTTGCCACGGGACGGCACATGATTGCCGACGCATTGGATGCGGGGTGGGATGTGGTGGCAGATGCGCAACACGCTAATCCCCGGTATGCAGCCGAACTGGCGCTACTCGCTCAACGTCATGGCGCACTGTGGGAAACGAGGGATTTTGACGTTCCTCTAGACGAATTGTTGCGTCGCAATGCGGCGCGTGATACCGCTGACCGTGTTCCGGAAGATTACATTCGTTCGTCCTGGAAGCATTTTCACACCGCGATGTTCCGACCGTTGGAACCGGGCGATCCGAATGGAAACCTGTTGGAGCGTATGCGCGCGGATCCTTACGTTCGGGTTATTCCGGTGCGCGGCGAAACAGACGTGTATGCGTGCAATTTCACTGCAGAGGCATTTCGTGAACATCGGTGGACGGATCGCACCATCAATGCGCGAGGGCTTTTTATCGGCGGCAACGGTCAGGTGGTGCAACGCGGGTTCGAGAAGTTCTTTGCTGTGGACGAGACGGAGGGGACATCGTTCGCCCAAGTCGTCAATCACGCTCAAGAACATCCAGAGTCGTTGCCCGTGCGCGTTGAGCGCAAGGAGAACGGATTTCTCGGGCTCGTGGGCGCGGCGGGAACTCCTGGATTGTTCCGCTTCTGGTCGAAGTCGGGGCAAACGGATTATTCCGCGCTTATCGAGCGCCTGTTTCCTTCAGATTCAGCGGTACGTGCCGAATTGTGGCGTATGTTGCATGAGTGGAATGTCACGGCGGCGTTTGAAGTCATCGATCGCGAGTCCGACCGGCACATCGTTGGATACGAATCATCCGGGCTGCGCTTGCTGCATCTGATTCGTAATGCCGAATCGTTCTCCATCGATGCCGCTCACGAGGAAACGTTCACTCTTGCCGGCGGCTTCGTGCGGCCGGAAACGGTGGCGATCTGCCATTCGCCGGAAGAAGTCGCCCAGGCAATCGGCGACGCCAAGGCAAGCCCGCATGAAGGCGTGGTGCTATATTTTGCCGACGGTTGGATGGTGAAGGTGAAGTCAGACCGGTACAAGTTGGTCAAGGCGATGCGCCCTCTTATGCAACGCGTGCTGCTGCGTGGTCGTTCCTTCAACAAGTCCGGCGACATTGCCGATTTGGCTCGCCGTATCATCGATTACGCACACGAACACCACATCGACCTGGCCTACGAGCGGCAGGCATTCGGCGAGCGCGATATCGATATGACCAAGGTCAACGACATCGTGGACCACGTGCGGTGACTGCTGAGTTCTAGCGCAATATCTTCTGACCCGGTTCTGCCAGGCACCGAACCGATTCGACAAGGACGCCGTGAAAGACATCATGTTCGGACGGGATGACACGAAGAAGGACTCCAACGGAGTGACCGTCATCCCCTATTCCAAACTCGACGAGCGTGCGCCCGTGGAACTCGCCGCATAATCCATCTCAATACTGCATACTTGAAACCGCCTATAACTGCTCTTCGTAAACACCGAGGCGGTTTATCGTGTCTCTTTGCGTCTCGTCACGATGTTTATCGCGGAGCGGGCATCGCCGGCATCCGCGACATCTATGCCAAGGTCATGCTCGACGAAATCGATGAGAGCGATCAGCCGGACGGCGACCTGTTCCGGAAAGGCGATGCGGAAATACAGGGGCCGCGGGGCTGGTCATTTTGGTTTTGGATAGGAGCACTCGGGTGCGGGTGTCGTGTACGGCACGTTTAGTGGCTTCAACTGCTGGTAGGTTAGACATGTGTTGGTTCCTTTGACTGATGATTGGGGTATGGAGCGTGGCTAATGCGGCTACATATGTGAAGCGTTTCCTGCTGGCTAATAAGGCGGATGGCGTAACATATCGTTTCCCGGACGTATCGGGTGCGATGGCCGAAGTGGATAGCACGCTGAGAACGGCTGCTGCGGTATCAGTGCTGTTGATGATGCAAGACGCGTGGCACAGGTGCTGGACATTCCGTATTATGTC
>OLVZ01002330.1_pt1 | contig 14306 bp, 14 predicted proteins | sample 1673341 | NCBI WGS metagenome assembly OLVZ01 (sample SAMEA3178944, study PRJEB25190) | human gut metagenome | biome: human gut; feature: human-associated habitat; material: faeces | place: Austria | collected 2013 | reverse complement strand
CCCGTCCTATGGACGGGGGCCTGCTTCCTTATTACATTTTTTCGATTATTTTTGCGTGCAGTGATGCGGTATAATGTAATAAGAAAACAAATTCAAAGGAAAGGAGACAACGGATGTGCAAAGATATCTCTGTAATGGACAGGTTCATTTACACAGCCCCTATGAACCGGATATGACTTTTGTACTTACACATAGAGTCATCGAAGCATGGGACGATATGGATGCCGAGGACATTTACTTGAACCATCTTGTGGAAAGCGATATCGCTGACCACATTCGGCTTATCGAAACGAAAATCACACCGTTAGCTTAATGCCGGACAGGCCCCGTCCATCGGATGGGGCCTGTTCTTGCGTTTTTGGGGAATTTGCAGCTCCTCTTACCGCAACCTGACTTACCCGTAGTACGCCATGAGCATATCCACCACGGTGCCGTAGCTCTGGACGCCACGGCTCTCGCCGTTGCTTTTGAGGAAGGAGTCGTAGACCTTGCTGGCGGCGTCGTTCACCGGCCCCTCGAAGGCCGCCCAATAGGCGCTGTTCTGCCGCAGGTCTGCCACCACCGTATCCGGCAGTGTATCCCGGATGACCTGCCACCGGTCCGGGTCCGCCCGGTACAGGGCGTTGCCCAGATGCACATACCCCATCAGCAGCCCGGAATACCGGTACACCGGGTCGCCGCTGGCCAGAGACACGGCAATGGCAATGAAGTTGCACTCCTGCTCCGAGGCGATGCCCCGCTGATGGGCCATCTCATGGACGATGGTGGAGGGTAGAAAGCTGGCGGGGCAGTCCACATTGAGGTTGGCCTCCCCGGTGAAGGGGAAGTAGAAGCCCGTGAAGTCCATGGCGCTGAGCGCTGTGGAGCAGCTGATGGCCTTGGGCGTGTGATCCTTCATCCGCAGACAGGGGAACTCCTCATAGGAGGGGGCGTACACCGACGTGGCGTTGGCGAAGATCTCCTGCCGGGACACGGCAAAGCAGCCATTCTCGTCCCGCTGCACATTGTCTGCCGCCTGTGCCAGCTGGTGGGCAAAGTCCGCCGTGACGGCCTCTAACTCCTCCACGGTACAGGAGCGGGCATAGATGCCGGACTGCTGCTGGAAGGAGTCGGCATAGTAGTTGACGCCCCACAGCAGGCAGAAGCCCGCATAGATGCTCAGCCCGCTGCACACCACTGTCAGGAAGAAGCGGTACAGAGTCCGGCCCCGGTGGGGCTGAGTTACCATCCGCCGGAGGACATTGGCCACATAGAAGACAGCCACCGATAGCAGCACGATATACAACACCTCCGCTATGGAGGTGCGGAACAGATAGCAGACGCTGGCCACCGCCCGCTCCCAAGGCATGATGACGTGGCGGCTGAGCCAGTTCATCAGCCCCGGCACCGGCCGCAGGGCGAAATACACTGCCAGCAGGGCTACCACGGCCAAAAGCCACCGGTGCAGTCCCCGGTGGCGTCTGTAAAACTCCCTCATAGCGCTCACAGCTCCAGCGGGCGGCCCGTCAGATCCATCACCGTCCGCAGCGTCACCAGCAGACGGCCCGTTTCGTCGGTGATGTCCGTGTGGCAGAAGCAGAGAGACTTGCCCATGCGATCCACGTGGCCCACGGCGATGAGGGTGCTGCCCAGCCCCGCCGCATCCAGAAAGTCGATGGAGGCGTTGACGGTGAGGCACACTTCCTGCCGCAGGGTCAGGACCGCCGTTCCGGCGGCGATGTCCGCTAAGGCAAACAGGATGCCGCCGTGGGCCGTCCCCCAGCGGTTCAGGCTCTCCGGCTGAAGCGTCAGCTCCACACGGGCCTCGCCGTCCTGCAGGTCCGTCACCCGGATGTGATTGTGTACGGTAAATGGCTCGGCCTTGGTGCCGTAGGCCAGTAATTTCTCTTTCAGCTCGTTGGTCATATGCTCTCACTCCGCCGCTGCTAACAGTGCCTTGGTATAGTCCTCCTTGGGATGGTCGTAAAGCTCCTCCACCGGCCCCTGCTCCACGATGCGTCCCCGGTGCATCACAAGGCACCGGTCGCAGATCTCATACACCACGTTCAGATCGTGGGAGATAAACAGGTACGACAGCCCGTACTCTCGGCGCAGCCGGGCGATGAGCTCCAGTATCTGAGCCTGAATGGTGACGTCCAGCGCCGACACCGCCTCGTCAGCGATGATGAGCCCCGGCTTCTGGATCAGCGCCGTGCCGATGCACACCCGCTGCCGCTGGCCGCCGGACAGCTCCGACGGGTACATTTTGCCGCACTCCGGCGGCAGACCTACCAGCTTCATGATCTCCGCCACCCGCCGCTGTACCTCGGCGGCGTCGTATTTCCCGTAGATCCGCAGGGGTTCGGACAATATCCACTCCACCGTGCGGCTGGGGTTCATGGCGCTGGCCGGGTCCTGAAACACCATCTGAGGGCGCTTGCTGTGATGGATGATCTCCCCCTCACAGTCCGGCAGCATCCCCAAAATGGCACGGGCCAGCGTGGATTTACCGGAGCCGGATTCGCCCACCAGCCCCAGTATCTCGCCCCGGTACAGGTCAAAGCTCACGTCGTGGAGCACCTGTTGCCGTCCCCGGCACAGCACGCCGGAGGGCCGATACCACACGTTCAGGTGCCGTACCTCCAGAATGGGTTCGCTGTTCATAGCTTCCTCCTTGTGGGAATGGCGGCAATGAGCCGCTGAGTATAGGGGACCTGCGGGTGGAAGAAGATCTGGTCCACCGGCCCCGTCTCCACGATGCGGCCCTTTTCCATCACCGCCACACGGGTGCAGAGCTTACGCACCACATGGAGGTTGTGGGAGATGAAGAGGATGGACATTCCCATCTCCTGATTCAGCCGCTTCAGCAGGGCCAGTATCTGGGCCTGAATGGTGACATCCAGCGCCGTGGTGGGCTCGTCCGCCAGCAGCAGACGGGGCCGGGCCACAATGGCGGCGGCGATCATCACCCGCTGGAGCATTCCGCCGGAGAGCTCGTGGGGGTACTTGCGATAGACCCCCTCCGGGTCCGACAGCTCCACGTCCCGCAGAGCCTGCAGGGCCCGCTGCCTCCGCTCCTGCGCCGACAGGTCCGTGTGGACCCGCAGGCACTCCTCCACCTGCTTGCCGATCCGCATGGTGGGGTCCATGGCGCTCATAGGCTCCTGAAACACCACACAGATATCCTTGCCCTGAATGGCACGGATGCGCTGGCCGCCGGCGTGGAGCAGATCCTCGCCGTCCAGCAGGATGCGGCCCCGGAAATCCGCCTGCTCCGGCCGCAGCAGGCCGGACACCATCATGGCCGTTACGGTCTTGCCGGAGCCGGATTCGCCCACCAGCCCCATAATTTCACCGTCCTGCACCGTCAGGTCGATGCCCCGTACCGCCTCGTGGTCGGAGGTATGGAACTGCACATGAAGGTCCTTGATCTCCAGCATGGCGCTACCTCCCCCATTTCTTCTGCTGCAGGCCCTCGCCGATGAGGCTGACCCCTAAGATCAGCAGCACGATGATACTGCCGCAGGTGAGCATATACCACGGCGCACGAACCATGTAGCTCTGGGACTCGGACATCATGTAGCCCAGAGACACCTCCGGCGGCTTGACACCAATGCCCAGAAAGCTCATGCTGGCCTCCGCCAGAACGGCGTTGTTAAACCCGATGGCCAGCGTCGGCAGCAGCACCTGCCGGGTGTTGGGCAGGATGTGTACCAGCATGATCCGCAGGTGGCTGGCCCCCATGAGCCGGGCGTTTTTCACATAGTTCATCTCCCGCTGCCGGGCGAACTCCCCCCGTATGACACGGGCGTAGCTGGGGATGAAGGCGATGCCCAGCGCCAGAATGACGTTGTAGGTGCCGAAGCCCAGCAGGGAGATGAACACCAGCGCCAGCAGGATGCTGGGAAAGGCGGTGACAGCGTCGTTGACCCGCATCAGCAGCTCGTCCACCAGCCCGCCGAAGTAGCCGGTGAGGGCGCCCACCAGTGTTCCCACCACGGCGCCGATGGTCACGGTGCAGGCGCTGATGAAGAAGGTGGTGCGGGCACCCACCATGACCCGGCTGAAAATATCCCGGCCGAAGTTGTCCGTACCGAACAGGTGCCGCAGGGAGGGCGCAGCGAATTTCTCGCTGCCGGACATGGCCGTGGGGGCATAGGGCGTCCAGAAGCAGCCCACCAGCGCCATGGCCGTGATGACCGCCGTGATGGCAAGGCCGATGCGGAGATAGTGATTCTTTTTCTGGTGCAGCAGCACGGAGCCCGCCCCCTTTCCATAGAAATTTCTCTTTACAAATGTGTGCGGCTCAATCCGTCAGCCGCAGACGGGGATCCAGCCGCTGATTCAGCAGATCCCCCAGCAGGTTCACCAGCACCACCCAGAAGGCCACCAGTACCACGACGGCCTGCACCACCGGATAGTCCCGGTTGGAGATGGAGGTCAGCAGCAGCCGCCCCAGCCCCGGAATGGCAAAGACCTGCTCGATGACCACAGAGCCTGCCACGATATCCGCCACCGTCATGGCCAGAAAGCTCACCACCGGCGGCAGGGCGTTTCGCAGCACATGGAGGTACAGGGTGGCCCGCCGGTCGTTGCCCCGGCTGTACGAGGTGCGGACGTAGTCCTTGTTCATCTCCGCCAGCAGCGCCGAGCGCAGCATCTTCACCGTCATGGCGATGCGGGGGATGGCGATGGCGGCGGCGGGGAAGACCAGATAGCCGGCGCTCTGCCAGAAGCTCTCCGCCGGTGAGACGAAGCTCCCCGGCACGAACCACCGCAGCAGCAGGCCGAACAGGTACGTCAGCAGGATGCCGGTAAAGAAGGCCGGCACCGCCATCAGTACCTGATTCACCACCGTCAGGGCCTTATCCAGCGCTCCGCCGCTGTGGCGGGCGGTGAACAGTCCCAGCGGGATGGACAGCACCACGATCAGCAGAAACGACAGCAGGGTCAAAAGCCCCGTCACGGGAATTTTCCCCTGCAGCATCTGGCTCACCGGCATACTGTAATTGTACGACGAGCCCATGTCCCCCCGGACGAAATCCCCCAGCCAGCTGACGTACCGCTCCAGAAACGGGCGGTCCAGCCCCAGCTCCTGCCGCAGGGCCTCCACCCGCTCCGGGGTGGCCTGTTCGCCCAGCAGCTTGGCGGTGGGGTCGCCGGGAATGATGCGAAAGGCCAGAAAGGCCAAAAATGAGACGATGACCATGGTCAGCAGCATCCACACGATCTTCTTTGCCGCATATTTCATGGTCATCGCCTCATTTCTATGGGGACGGTCTCGCCGTCCTTATTTCACAAAATGCACCGTGGACAGATCCAGCACATAGATGGGGTAGAACTCCAGCCCCGCCAGATTCTGACGCATGGCCACCAGATCCGCCAGATCCTGAATGTACAGGTTGGCGGCGGTGTCGGAGAGCATGGTCTCCATTTGCTTATAGACCTCCGCCTGCTGCGCATCGTCGGAGGCGTTCATGGCCTGCGTGAACAGCGCATCGTAGTCGGGATTGTTGTAGTTGACAAAGTTCTTGGCGTTGTCGGAGGTAAAGCGCTCCAGCAGCGCACGGGCCGTCATGGCACTGGCATCCAGACCCACCAGCGTGGCCTGGAAGTCCCGGCCCTTATAGACCTGCTCATGCCACACGCCCCACTCCATGGGCTGGATGGTGACGTTGACGCCCACAGCACGCAGCTGCTCGGCCACCACCTCCGCCGTGTCCATATGGGGCTGATAGTTGGAGGGAACGGAGATGGTCATGTCAAAGCCGTTGGGATAGCCGGCCTGTGCCAGCAGCTCCTTGGCCTTGGCGGGGTCATAGGGGTACTTCTGCACCAGCTCCGGCAGGAAGTACTTGGTGAAGGCCGGATAGATGCTGCTGCCCAGCGCCGTACCGTGGCCGTCAGCGATCATGTCCATGATGCTCTGGCGGTCGATGGCGTAGCACAGGGCCTGACGCACCTGCTGATTGTCAAAGGGGGCCACGGCGTTGTTCAGATACACCGCCTGTACCAGATTCATGGTACCCTCCAGAATCTGGAAGTCGCTGTCCAGCTGCGCCGTCTGAGACGAGGTCAGATGGGCGCACAGGTCGATGGACTTGCCCTTCAGGGCCGTCACCAGCGCATCGGCACTCTCGTAAATTTTATAGGTCACCTTATCCAGATAGGCGGGGGTCCCCCAGTAATCGTCAAAGCGCTGGATGACGAAGCTCTCCTGCGGGGAGCGGGACACGTACATGAACGGGCCGGTACCCACGGGATGGGTAGCCTGATCGTCGTAGCCCTTGGGGATGATGGCGCTGGTAAGATAGCTGATGAACTCCAGATCCCGCTGGGCAATGGTGATGGTCACGGTCCTTTCGTCAACGGCCTTGACCTCCTGGATAACAGAAAACGCCGGCACCAGAGGCGTACCCTCCGATGTATCGGCGCAGCGTTCGATGGAATATACCACATCCTCCGCCGTCACCGTTGCGCCATTATGGAACTTCACACCCTCACGCAGGGTAAAGGTATAAGTCCTTCCGTCCTCAGACAGCTCGTAGCGCTCCGCAACAGCGGGGATCAATTCACCCTTGGAATTGGGCTTTACCAAGCCCTCAAACAGGTTGAACAAGACCTCTCTGGTTCCTGCGGTCACCATCCGGTGAGGGTCAAGACTGTCATCCAGGTCCTTGGCGATGCCAACGGTAATCTCTCCGCCGCTGACTGCTTCGCCGCCGTTATTTCCTTGTCCGCCCTGGTCTTTGCTGCCGTCTCCGCAAGCGGTGAGTACGGTGCAGACCAGTCCCAGCGTCAGGAAAAGAGCCAATAGTCTCTTCTTCATGTCTTCTCCTTCCTTGCCGCCCTTTCGGCGGCAGGCCAGAAATAATGGTCGCCCCCGGCCTGTGTGATCGTGTGGCATCACCCGGCGAGGGCCTGTCGATATGCAGTTGTCGAAGTGCAATGTACCACATTTCCCCACGGTTTGCAAGAGAAAGTTTCGTTTTTACAAAAAAATGCGGGGAAAGCTCTCACACCTCCCCGGCAAAAACCCGGCAGCCCGCAAAAAAGCACCGGCATCCCCTGAGGGGATGCCGGTGCGGGAGCTGCGCTGTCAGTTGGTCTCCGTTGGCGGAGCGGGAGGCTCCTCCGGCGGCATGGGCTCCTGATCCCGGTGGACGTATTCGCAGGCCTCCAGCGGCATATGACGCTTTTCCAGCCGCCGGTCGGTGAGGTACTTTACCAGCGTCTGCAGGCAGGCGAAGATGGGGACGCCCAGGAACATTCCCAGCACCCCGGCAAAGCCGCCGCCCACGGTGATGGCCACCACCACCCAGAAGCTGGAGATGCCGGTGGCATCGCCCAGGATCTTGGGGCCGATGATGTTGCCGTCGATCTGCTGCAGAACGATGATGAACACGATGAAGATCAGGCACTGCTTGGGGCTCACCAGCAGGATCAGGAAGGCACTGGGTACTGCGCCCAGGAACGGCCCGAAGAAGGGAATCATGTTGGTGACGCCAACCACCACACTCACAAGGGGCGTGTAGGGCAGCGAGAAGATGGAGCAGCCGATGAAGCACAGAATGCCGATGATGAGGGAGTCCAGCATCTTGCCCCGGACGAAGCCGCTGAAGATCTGATCCGTCTTGCGGGTGGCCCGCACCACCCAGCGGGCCTGCTCCTCCTGCAGGAGGGCATACAGCAGCTTGCAGCACCGAGCCAGACTCTTCTCCTTCATGGCCAGCAGGTACACGGAGATGATGATGCCCACCAGGAAGTTGGTGGTGAAGGTCACAAGACCCCAGATGCCTGTCCAGATGCCGCCGGTGATGGTGGTGAGCATCTGCTGGGCGCCGGGCAGTACCTGCTCCGTCAGCACCTTCATGAGGTCATTGTAGTAGTTCTCCAGATTCGTCTCCATCCAGCCGGCGATCTCCGGGTTCTTCTCCAGCAGATTGGTGACCCAGACATATATCTTATTATAGTAGCTTTCGGCGTTGTTGATAAGCATGGCCACGCTGTCGATGAGCTGGGGGATTAGCACGCTCATCAGCAGATACAGCAGGTACGCCACCACGGCCCACGTCAGCAGGATACTGACACCCCGCAGCAGACCGCCCCGGAGCTTGGGCTCCTGACCCTTGCTCAGCCGCTTCAGCCCCTTACGGATCAAGCCCTCGATCCAGTTGACGATGGGTGCCAGCAGATAGGCCATGGCGAAGCCGTACAGCACCGGGGCCAGCACCGTCACCAGCTTGCCCAGATAGCGCTGGAGGGTGCCGTTCATATAGAATGTATCGTAAAAGGCGAGGATGGCGCAGACGGTGAGAAACACCGTCAGGCCCCATTTGAAATAGTGGCTTTTTTGCTGCTTCATGGGTGGACTCCTCCCGCCGAAGTAGGTACGCACAACGTACCATAATATCTTATATCATACCGAAAGCCCGCCGCCAATGCAAGCCCGCCGGGCAAATTTTTCTTTAAGAATGTGTGCAGAAACCGTTCAGGACTTCTCCAGCGGCACCCATTGCTTTTTCCGGCAGAGAGGAGTATAATGAAAATGATATGCTGTCTTCTGCGGAAACACAAAACCGAGAACCGTGTGCAAAAGAGGAGAACCGGTATGGATAAAAAGCTTCTGTTTATCGTCAATCCACGTGCGGGGCGCACCAAATCCTTTGCGCCGCTGTTTGATGCGGTGGCCTGCTTTTCCAAGGCGGGCTATCTGGTGAAGGTATTCCTCACTGAGGGACGTGGAGACGCCACCCGTGCGGCGGCAGAGTTGGGCGGAGCATACGATCTGGTGGCCTGCGCCGGTGGCGACGGCACCTTCAACGAGATGGTGTCCGGCCTGATGCAGCTGCCTGAGTGTCCGGAGGTGGGCTATCTCCCCAACGGCAGCACCAACGACTTTGCCGCCAGCCTGCATATCCCCGCCACGCCGCTGAAGGCGGCGGAGAGCATCGTAAACGGCCGCCCCTTCTATCTGGATGTGGGCCGCCACAACGACCGATACTTTGCCTATGTGGCTTCCTTCGGGGCCTTTACCCGCAGCTCCTACTCCGTGCCGCAGGCCACCAAGAACGCTCTGGGTCACTTCGCCTATATTCTGGAGGGCATGAAGGATCTGGACTCCCTGCGGCCCTACCGCTGCCGGGTGGAGACGGGAGAGGAGACCTTCGAGGGGGAGTTCATCTTCGGAGCTGTGTGCAACTCCACCTCTCTGGGCGGCATCATGAAGCTGGACCCCAGCCGGGTGCAGATGGACGACGGAGCCTTTGAGCTGCTGCTGCTGCGGATGCCCAAGACGGCCTTCGACCTGCAAAGCCTCATCGCCGCCATCAGCCGCATGGACTACAACGGCCCCGGCGTCATTTTCCGCCATGTGCAGCAGGTGACCGTCACCACCGACGAGGACCTGCCCTGGTCGCTGGACGGGGAGTACGCCCCCAGCGCCCCCCGTGTAGAGCTGCGGAACCTCCCCGGTGCCATCCCCCTGATGCTGTGCCGGTGAGTGGGTGAAGGAGAACCTGTGAAAAAGCCGAACAGACGCCGTCTGTTCGGCTTTTGTGCGGGGCGGAGGATACTCCTCTTGTGTTTCGGCAAAGTTTCGCTACCCTTTTTCAAGCTTCTATGTTAATATATAGTCGTATTTTTTGAGCGCCGGGCGTAGAACAACAAACCGGAAGAAATACCGCCGCCGGAGGCACAAAATGCAGAGTTTTTCTTTTGGGAGCCGATCTCATAGAATGATCCCGGAAAATTTTATATAATTCACACGGCAAAGGATGTGGACCTATGATCTTTCAGCGCAAGGGCAGCGGCGTCAGCTGGCTGCTGGTGGGGCTGGGCAACCCCGGCTCCAAATACGAGAGTACCCGCCACAACATGGGCTTTCTGGCGGTGGACGGGCTGGCCCGGCGGAAGGGCTTCCGCTTCAATAAGCTGCGCTTCCGGGCGTGGACGGCGGAGTGGATGGTGAACGGGGAAAAGGTGCTGGTGATGAAGCCCCAGACCTATATGAACCTCTCCGGCGAATCCGTCGGCGAGGCGGCCCGGTTCTATAAGATCCCGGCGGACCACGTGGTGGTCATCTCCGACGATATCTCCCTGCCGGTGGGTAAGCTCCGCATCCGCACCGGCGGCAGCGCCGGCGGCCACAACGGCCTGAAGAACATCATCCAGCATCTGGGAACCGATCAGTTCCCCCGTATCAAGGTGGGGGTAGGCGCTCCGGGGCAGGCGGGCTATGACGTGGTGGACTGGGTCATCGGTCGCCCTCTGGGCGAGGATCAGAAGGTGCTGATGGAGGCGCTGGACCGTGCCGGTGACGCTGCGGAGGTATTGATCTCGCAGGGGTCTGACCGGGCCATGAACCGGTTCAACTGATTCGGCGGTTTTGCCTTTGAAGGGCAGGACTTAGTCAGCAACTCTTGCAAACGACGAAGGAAGTGCAGAAACCATTGGTTTCTGCTGGCGTTCTTTGGTGCCTTTCTGCCCGGAGACAGACACACATCATTTTTCACGCATATTTCTCTGCTTTTTCAGGTAACTTACAGCATAGGGGCGTATACTGACGTATACGCCCCCAAAGGCGTTCCCGGACCATGTACGCCGGGAACGGACATTTCATCATCGGAAGGAGGCGGCAGGATGGAAGCTCTGCTGCGGGAGCTGTGGCAGCTCCGGGAGATACAGGAGCTGGCGCAGCTGATGGAGAGCGGCGGCGGCCCGGCGCTGGTGACGGGCCTGAGTCCGGTACACCGGGCCATGACGGCGGCAGCGCTGCGGCTGAAGTCCGGGCGGCCCCTGCTGATGCTCTGCGCCGACGAGGGGGAGGCCCGGCGGCAGGCGGCGGACCTGCGGTCCCTCACCGGCCGGGAGCCTGTCCTGCTGACGGGCCGGGAGCTCCACTGGCGGGAGCTGGCGGCGGTGAGCCGTCAATGGGAATACCAGCGGCTGGAGGCCCTGTACCGCATCCGGCAAGAGGAGTCCCCGGTGATCGTCACTACCGTCGATGCACTGGCCCTGCGATGCATTCCCCCGCAGGTGCTGGACCGGTGCAGCTTCACCCTCCGCTCTGACGGGCGGTATCAGGTGGAGGAGCTGGCCCAGCGGCTGACGGCGGCGGGCTATACCCGCACGGAGCAGGTGGAGGGGGCGGGACAGTTCGCCCTGCGGGGCGGTATTCTGGACGTCTACTCCCCCGGCGCCGAGGCCCCGGTGCGATGCGAATTTTTTGACGACGAGGTGGACTCGCTGGGCTTCTTCGACGTCGCCACCCAGCGGCGGACGGAGAACTGTCGGGAGGCGCTGCTGCTGCCGGCCGGCGAGGTGCTGCCCCTGTGGCGGGACGGTGCGGTGGAGGAGACCGCCGAACGGCTGGAGACGCTGGCGGGACGGATGAAGGATAAGCCCGTGGCCCGGCAGCTGCGGTCGGATGCCGATCTGCTGCGTCAGGGCATCGTCCCCAACGGCAGCGACCGGTTTCTGGCGGCGGTATACCCGGAGCTGGTGACGGCCATGGACTATCTGCCTGCGGGGTGTCTGGTGTGCGTCAGCGAGAGCGGACGCACGGCGGAGGCCCTGAAGGGCTGGCTGGGCCAGCTGAAGGCGGACGTCACCGCCGCCATGGACAGCGGCATCCTGTGCGGCCCCATGGCGGAGGCGGCCCTGCCAGAGACGGAATTTGCCCGGCAGCTGGAGCGCTTCCCCGTGTGCCAGCTGGAGAGCCTGCCCACCAGCCGGTATCTGCTGGCTCCCAAGGCCCTGCTGCAGATCGATGCCCGGCAGTTGTCCGGCTACGGCGGATCGCTGGAGACGGCGGTGACGGATCTGACCCACTATCTCACCGGCGGCTGCCGGGTGGTGGTGCTGTGCGGCGGACAGGTGCGAGCCAGAAATCTGCTGGAGCTGCTGGAGGCCCGGAGGATCCCGGCGGTGCTAGATCTGGAGGGGGAGCGCTCCCCAGTGCGGAACGTGGTACTCATTACGCTGGGTACTCTGTCCGCCGGGTGCGAGTACCCGGCCCTGCAGCTGGCGGTGCTGACGGAGGGCCAGCTGACCACGCCGCTGGCAGGCAAGTCCAAAAAGACCCGCCCCAAGCGGGACAGCAATCAGCAGAAGCTCCAGTCCTACGCTGACCTGACCCCCGGCGATCTGGTGGTGCATCAGCACCACGGCATCGGCCGCTTCGTGGGGATGATCCGGATGCCCACCGACGGGGTGGAGAAGGACTACATCAAGATCGCCTATGCCGGCAGCGACTGCCTGTATGTGCCGGCCACGGCGCTGGATCTGGTGAGCAAGTATATCGGGGCCGGGGAGGATACCGAGCACACCCGGCTCAATAAGCTGGGCGGCACGGAGTGGGCCAAGACCACCCACCGGGCCAAGGCAGCCGCCAAGGATCTGGCGGAGGGCCTCATCAAGCTCTACGCCCAGCGCCAGCGGGAGGCGGGTCACACCTTCTCCCCGGACTCCCCGTGGCAGCAGGAGTTCGAGGACGCCTTCGACTACACGGAGACCGACGATCAATTACAGGCCATCCGGGAGATCAAGGCGGAGACCGGCCTGCCGGTGATTGGGCTGATCAAGCGGGAATATCCCGGCTATGGAGGATATATCACCATTACCCTGCGGGAAGTGCGTGAATGCGTGGAGGCCGGGGCGGACATCGTGGCGGTGGATTGCACGAATATGCCCCGGGGCGATGGCCTGACCCCCGCAGCGTATGTGCGGCAGATTCGGGCGGCATACCCGCAGCTGGTGCTCATGGCCGACTGCGCCACCCTGGAGGAAGCCGTAGCCGCCCATGCAGCCGGGGCAGACCTGGTGGGCACCACCATGAACGGCTATACGCCGCAAACTGCCGTCCATGGGGAGGGCCCCAATGCGGCCCTGGTGGAGGCCTTGGTGAAAACGCTGCCCTGCCCCGTACTGGCCGAGGGGAGAATCCATACGCCCCAGCAGGCCCGCCAGATGCTGGAGCTGGGGGCCTGGGCCGTGGTGGTGGGGGGAGCCATTACACGGCCACTGGAGATTGCTCAGCGATTCATGGACGCGGTACGGGACTTGTGAAAGGAGAGACGGGTATGCTGCTGTGTATGGATCTGGGTGGAACGGCGGTAAAGCTGGGGCTGGTGGATGCCCAGGGGCATATCCATCAGCGGACGGAAGCCAATGTGCGGAGCGATGGCGATGCCACGCCCATCCTGACTGCGGCCATGGCGGCGGCCAAGGATTTCCTCACGGGGACGGGGGTGACGGTGGAAGGAGTCGGCGTTAGCGCCACGGGCCAGGTGGACAGCAGCACGGGCGTGGTCATTGGCACCAATGGAGCCATTCCGCACTACGAAGGCGTGAACATTCGTGAAGCGATGGAGGAGGCCTTTGAGCTGCCTGTACGGGTGCTGAACGATGCCAACGCGGCGGTGCTGGGGGAGTGCTTTACCGGCGCAGCTCGCGGACTGCGCCATGTGCTGATGCTCACCCTGGGCACCGGTGTTGGCGGCGGCATGGTGCTGGATGGCCGCCTGTATGGCGGCGCCCGGGGGATTGCCGGGGAGCTGGGACATTTTCCCCTGGAGCGTGATGGACGGCCTTGCACCTGCGGAAACCGGGGATGCCTGGAGCAGTATGCCTCCACGACGGCCTTGGTTCGCCTGGCCTGCCAGGCCACCGGCGAAGCGTCGCTCAATGGCCGGGAGATCTTTGCCCGTGCTGCCCGGAAGGACCCGACCATGCTTCGCGTGCTGGCGGCATGGACGGCGGACGTGGCCGCGGGGGTGACGGGCCTGGTGCATGTGTTCAACCCCGAAATGGTGCTGATTGGCGGTGGCGTAAGCGCCCAGGAAGCGCTGTTTCTGTCCCCCCTGCGGGAGCGGGTGCTGGCGCAGGTGATGCCGTGCTTTGCCACTGGCTTACGGATGGAGCGGGCTGCTCTGGGAAACGATGCCGGGCTGGTGGGCGCGGCCAAATGGTGGATGGATAGCATGGAAAATAGGGCCACTTGACAATGGCCGCACGATCTGATAGAATGCCATTGGTTAGAAGACTCTAACCAATGGCATTCAGCCTTCTTTTTTTCAGCATAGGTTAGAATTCACTAACTATGGGCGCATCCAATGCGCAAGACCTGGAGGGAGAGGAGATATATGTGCAAAGCCTTTGAACGAGCGGTGATTACCCACTGCGCGCCCACCCTGGCCCGGCACAAGTGCGCCAGTCTGTTCACCTGGCACGGCTGCGAAGGCCGTCCGCGCCGGGAATGCGTGGCGGAGGCGGACGACATCCTGCAAAGCAAGGGAGTCAGGCTGTTGGCCTTCCGGGGCAGGGGA
>OLVZ01002329.1_pt1 | contig 14310 bp, 12 predicted proteins | sample 1673341 | NCBI WGS metagenome assembly OLVZ01 (sample SAMEA3178944, study PRJEB25190) | human gut metagenome | biome: human gut; feature: human-associated habitat; material: faeces | place: Austria | collected 2013 | reverse complement strand
TGTAGAGGCCATAAAAATTGATGAAAAAAAATATTGAGTATCAAACTTGGGTTAAATTCAGTACATCCATCACCAACAAACAGGGCCTTGAGAGCCTCCTCTTCAAGGGCGGCTACGACAATCATCAGTCCCTCGCCATTGGCGACTACGGCTGGAACGAGGGCAACCTCTACCATCTGAAGAAAGAACACTATATGAAGGGCTATCGCTGCTGGCTCACCCCGACCTGGGCCTCGGCCAGCCAGAGCCAGACCACCCTCAGCTTCGGCTTCGGTCAGGGCGAGCTCGCGGGCGTGGAGACCACTCCCTCTGCCGAGCTGCAGGGCGAGCTCAAGATCTTCAACCTCCAGGGCCAGCGCCTCAGCAGCCTGCAGGGTGTGCAGCCGGGCATCTATATCGTCAACGGCAAGAAGATGGTAGTGAAGTAAGAAAAGTGAAGAACGAAACAACAATCAGTAGAATCAGTTTATGAGCAAGAAAAAATATGTGGCCCCAGCCATCACGATCGTCAAATGCAGTTCTGCCAACAGCCTCCTCGCGGCTTCGGCCCCTGGCATGAAGTGGGACCCCGAGGTCAACAAGGAGTATCGCATGGACATCTATGAGGAGGAGATCAAGGACAACACGTCCGCCAAGTGGCTCCCGGACGAGATCACGGGCTAATCCCCTCCAGATGCATCCATCCTCCTCCTGATCGAGGGGGCTAAACCCAAAAGCGCGGCTTGTCGATAATCGGCAGGCCGCGCTTTTTCTCATACATCATAGTAGCGGTAAGTTTTGTCTCCGACATTTTCGCCTGCTGAATCTACGTGGACACATGGGAAAACAACTTGAACAACTTTTACAACTATGAACAACGCTTCGCCAGGACATCGCCTCTTCGAGGCCCATGCAGACCAAGGGTTGCTGCAAGGGAAACAACAAAGATCAACGCTTCGCCTTGGACACGTTTCCTGCTGGTTGTCCTGGCGAAGCTGTTCCATTTCATGGCACCCTTTCTCGCATGGCAAAACTCGAGCGAGCTCGGTTCTGCTCATGGCTTATCGAAAGCGTTGTATCATGTTGTTTCCCTTGCAGCAAGATTGTAATACACGCGCGAAGCGTGTAGGTTGTTCATTGTTGTAAAGGTTGTTCAAGTTGTTTTCCATTATAAGCAGGAATGCGCACCCAAGGCGAAGCGTCCTTGTTGTTTTCCCTCAGCAGCAGGCAGTTATGGTTTCTCCTGGAGGCTGGCAAGAAGGTCGGCCACGACATAGCTGGAGCCACCCACGAAGATGAAGTCGTCGGGGGCGGCGTCGGCCAGGGCCGCGCGGTAGGCTTCGGCGACGGAGGGATGGAGGGTGCCGTGGAGACCGTGGGCCCGTCCGCAGGCTGCCACTTTCTCGGCAGGGAAGGCCCTGTGGGTCGAGGGTTGCGTCCAGTAGTAGGTGGCGTCGCGGGGCAGGAGCTCCATGACGTGGGTGAGGTCCTTGTCGTCCACCATGCCGAAGACGAGGCGGCGGTTGCGGGCCGGCTGGGCCATGATCTGGGGAGCCAGCATCTGCCATCCCGCCACGTTGTGGCCCGTGTCGCAGACGGCATGGGGATGGCCCGGGAGCGGTTGCCAGCGGCCCATCAGTCCCGTGCGTCGGCAGACCGAGCGGAAGCCCTCGCGGACGCTCTCGGGGTGGCGGATCGTGCCCTGGGAGAGGAGCTGGGAGACGGACGCGAGGATGGTGTTGGCGTTGCGCGTCTGGTAGTCGCCACGCAGGTCGCCCAGGAGCGTGCCAAAGGACCGCGTCTCATACTCGCGACCCTCGGGCGTGTCGTGGGCAGAAAGGACCTCGGGACGGTCCTCGGCGAAGAAGATCGGGCTCCCGCACGCGTGCGCCTTCGCCTCGAAGACGGGGCGCGTCTCGGCCACGGCCTCGCCTACGACTACCGGCACGTGGGGCTTGATGATGCCCGCCTTCTCGTGGGCTATCTCGGGGAGCGTGTGGCCGAGAAACTGCGTGTGGTCCACGGAGATATTCGTGATGATCGAGAGCTGGGGCGTGATGATGTTCGTGCAGTCGAGGCGTCCGCCCAGTCCCACCTCGACGACAGCGATGTCCACCTCCTGCTCGGCAAAATACTTGAAGGCCAGGGCCGTGGTGAGTTCGAAGAACGAGGGGTGGAGCGGCTCGAAGAAACTACGCTCCTCCCGCACGAAATCGACCACATACTCCTCGGGCATCATCACGCCGTTGACGCGGATGCGCTCACGGAAGTCCACGAGGTGAGGACTCGTGTAGAGGCCCACCCTGTGGCCGTCGGCCTGGAGGATGGAGGCGAGGGTGTGGGAAGAGGAGCCCTTGCCGTTGGTGCCCGCCACGTGGATGGTCTGGTAGCGCGTGTGTGGATGGCCGAAATGGGCGTCGAGGGCGTGGGAGTTGTCCAGGCCGTCCTTGTAGGCCGTGGCGCCCACGTGCTCGAAGACGGGCGTACTGTTGAAAAGATATTCTACTGTCTCCTTGTAGTTCATTGTTGCGTGCTTATGCGAAGAACGTTGTTGGTTGATGTGCGCTTGACCGAAGCAATACTTGCAAAAACTTGTCGAACTGTACGGTTGAAACGGGCTGAAAGCCCAACAGTCCTTAGCCCAGGGCATCGCCCTGGGTATAATGGCAATCAACAAGACGCCCTGTAAGGGCAAAAGATTTGTTTATAGCCTGGCTCTTTAAAGCTTTTGCCCTTACAGGGCGACAGATTGGCGTTCATAATTACCCAGGGCGACGCCCTGGGCTATGCGCTTCTGCCCTTTTAGGGCGTATTGGGTAATTTCAACCGTACAGGTCAAAATTTGTCCAAAGCAATTCTTGTAAAAACTTCTTCAAAGCGCTATTTGAAAAAACGAAGCGCCCCGTGAGAAAGACACGAGGCGCCTCTTGAATTCGTTTCGGCTTATCCGAAGAGTTTCTTGAAATGTTCGAAGATCGACCGCTTGGTATGAGTGTCGCCCGTGAAGTTTTCGCTTTCGCGGAAGCTCTCCATGGCCTTGCGCTCCCCCTTGTTGAGGGTCTTGGGGATGAAGACGCTCACCTGGATGATGAGGTCTCCCGTGCCGTTGCCATAGCCCTGGACGGCCGGCAGACCCTTGCCGCGGAGGCGGAGCGTCTTGCCTGGCTGCGTGCCCGGCTCGATCTTGATCTTCACGCTCGACCCGTCGATGGTCGGTATGTCCACCTCGCCTCCGAGCGTGGCCGTGGGGATGTCGAGCAGGAGATTGTAGACCACGTCCTGGCCGTCGCGCACGAAGGTGTCGTTGGCCTCCTCCTCGATATAGACCTGGATGTCGCCCGCGATGCCGTTGTGCTTGCCCATGTTGCCTTTGCCCGGCACGTTGACGACCATGCCCTCGGCCACACCCGCGGGGATGTGGATCTCGACGACCTCCTCGCCCTTGACGACACCCGATCCGTCACACTCCTTGCACTTGTTCTTGATGACCTTGCCCTCGCCGCCACAGACGTGGCACGTGGTCTGGGTCTGCATCATGCCGAAGATGCTCTGCTGGGTGCGGATCTCCATGCCGCTGCCGTGGCAGTTGGGGCAGGTCTCGGGAGCGCTGCCACCCTCGGCACCCGTGCCGTGGCAATGGGGGCAGACCACGTCCTTGCGGAGCTTGAACTTCTTGGTCACGCCCGTGGCCACCTCCTGGAGCGACAGGCGCACCTTCAGCCGCAGGTCCGATCCACGATAGCGCGGGGCCTGGCGTCCGCCACCACGGCCTCCGAAGCCTCCGAAGCCTCCATGGCCGCCGAAGACGTCGCCAAACATGGAGAAAATGTCGTCCATCGAGAAGCCGCCCGCGCCGCCAAACGGACTGCCGCCTCCGAAGCCGCCAGGGGCGTCGAAGCCAAACTGGTCGTACTGCTGGCGCTTCTGCGGGTCGTGGAGCACGTCGTAGGCCTCGGCGGCCTCCTTGAATTTCTCCTCGGCCGTCGTGTCGCCCGGGTTGCGGTCGGGGTGATACTTGATGGCGAGCTTGCGGTAGGCCTTCTTGATGTCGGCCTCCGTGGCGTCCTTGGTGAGGCCCAGTACCTCGTAGTAGTCTCTCTTTGCTGCCATATTGTCGCTATATTATTGTCCTACGGCCACCTTGGCGTGGCGGATCACTTTGTCGTTGAGCGTATAGCCCGTCTGCACGCAGTCGATGACCTTGCCCTTCTGTTCGTCGCCGGCAGGCACCATGGCGATGGCCTCGTGGAAATCGACGTCGAAGTCCTTGTCCTTGGTGTCGATGGGGCGCACGCCAAGGCCCTCGAGGATCTTCTCCAGTTTCTTCATGATGAGCTGGAAGCCCTCGCGCACGGCCGTGGCATCCTCGCCCTTGTCGGCCAGGGCGCGCTCGAAGTCGTCGAGCACGGGCAGCAGGGCCGTGATCGTCTTCTCGCCACCATTGAGGATCAGCTCGGCCTTCTCCTTCATGGTGCGCTTCTTGTAGTTGTCAAACTCGGCGAAGAGGCGGATGTACTTGTCCTTCCACTCCACGGCCTCGGCCTTCGCCTTCTCCTCGGGAGTGAGCTCGGGCTCGTTGGCCTTCTCAGCCGTTTCGGCCTCTTCGGCCTGTTCAGCCTGAGCGCCTTCCTGTGCGCCTTCGGCCACACGCACGTCTTCTGCCTCGTTGTGGCTGGTCTCGGGGGTCTCGCCCTCTACCTTTATGTTCTTCTCTTTACTCATTTTGTTCTTAGCTTTTTTAAAAAGACGCATAGCAAATATTGTGCCAAGGCAGGGGTGCCCGCCCTTTTGGCCGGGCGGGTGTGTGCTTCGGGTTGCGAAGTCCACCCAGGCGCGCGACGGGTCTCCTGTCCTTGCTTATACATGTCGGCCTGATGCTCCTTTTTGCTTACACATGTCGGCCTGATGCTCCTTACTTATACATCTCGACGCGATGCTCGCGGATCTGTTCGTTGTGGATATACTCGTCGTAGGTCGTGAGCTTGTCGATGGTGCCACGGGGCGTGAGTTCGATGACGCGGCCGGCCACGGTACCGATAAACTCCAGGTCGTGGGAACTGAAAAGGATGTTGCCCTTGAACTGTACGAGGTTGTTGTTGAAGGCCTGGATGCTCTCGAGGTCGAGGTGGTTGGTCGGCGTGTCGAGGATCAGGCAGTTGGCGTTCTGCAGCTGCATGCGCGCGATCATACAACGCATCTTCTCGCCTCCGGAGAGGACGTTGACCTTCTTCTCCACCTCCTCCTGGCGGAAGAGCATGCGTCCGAGGTAGGCCTTCATCGCCACCTCGTTGCCCGGGCCGTACTGCGAGAGCCAGTCGACGAGATTCTTGTCGCTCTCGAAGAACTTCGTGTTGTCCAGGGGCAGGTAGGCCGTGGTGATGGTGACGCCCCACTTGTAGGTGCCGCCATCCGGCTCGCGGTTGCCGTTGATGATCTCGAAGAGGGCCGTCATGGCCTTGGGGTTGTGGGAGATGAAGACCACCTTCTGTCCCTTCTCGATATTGAAGCTGACGTGGTCGAAGAGGACCGTGCCGTCGGTATCGACCGCCTTCAGGTCCTCGACCATGAGGATCTGGTTGCCCGGCTCGCGCTCCATCTGGAAGATGATGCCCGGATACTTGCGGCTGGAGGGACGGATCTCCTCGACGTTGAGCTTCTCGAGCATTTTTTTGCGCGAGGTGGTCTGCTTGCTCTTGGCCACGTTGGCCGAGAATCGGCGGATAAACTCCTCCAGCTGCTTGCGCTTCTCGTCGGCCTTCATGCGCTGGTTCTGCTGCTGGCGCAGGGCGAGCTGGCTCGACTCGTACCAGAAGGAGTAGTTGCCGGCAAAGACCGTCACCTTGCCAAAGTCGATGTCGATGGTCTGGGTGCTCACGGCGTCGAGGAAGTGGCGGTCGTGGCTGACGACGAGGACGGTCTGATTCTCGTCGATCTCGCCCAGGTAGTCCTCCAGCCACTCCACGGTCTCGAGGTCGAGGTCGTTGGTGGGCTCGTCGAGCAGCAGGTTGTCGGGCTTGCCGAAGAGGGCCTTGGCGAGCATCACGCGCACCTTCTCGTTGTTGCTGAGCTCGCCCGTCAGCTTCTCGTGCAGGCTCTCAGCGATACCCAGGTGCTGCAGCAGCTGGGCAGCCTCGCTCTCGGCCTCCCAGCCGTTCATCTCGGCAAACTTCAGCTCCAGGTCGGCAGCACGGTTGCCGTCCTCCTCCGTCATCTCGGGCTTGGCATAGAGGGCCTCGCGCTCCTTCATGTTCTCCCAGAGCGGGGCATGGCCCATGAGGACCGTGTCGAGCACACGATAGGCGTCATACTTGAAGTGGTCCTGCTCCAGGACCGACAGGCGCTCGCCAGGACCCAGCTCCACGGTACCCTTGTTGGGCTCCAGGTCGCCGGAGATGGCGCGAAGAAGGGTGGACTTGCCGGCTCCGTTGGCGCCAATGACGCCATAGATGTTGCCGCGCGTGAACTTGATGTTTACGTCTTTGTAAAGTACTCGCTTGCCAAACTGGATGGCAAGATTGTTGAGCGTTATCATATTATGTCTTAAACCTTATTTTGTTCTTTCTCTGAATCTTCGTTTTGCTACAAGGGTGCAAAGTTACGCAATTTTCTTGATATGACCAAGTTGGCCCGCGCGAAAAGGCTTTCCTTGTGGCTGTTGTTATTTTTCCAATTCCCCAAATTTACTATGAATTTGGGGATTTGACTCGTTTAGAGGACCGAAAAACGTGGCTGAATGCTTGGGAAAAGTGAATGTGGACTCTACGAGGATATATGGGAAAAACAACGTGAACAACTTTTACAACAAGTAACAACGCTTCGCCAGGACATCGCCTCTTCGAGGCCTATGCAAATCAAGGCTTGCTTGTTGCGAAACAACAAAATACAACGCTTCGCCTTGAACACGCTTCTTGCTGATTTGTCCTGGTGATATGTCCTGGCGAAGCCTTGTATCATGTTGTTTACCTTGCAGCAAGATTGTAAACACGCGTAGCGTGTAGGTTGTACATTGTTGTAAAGGTTGTATTTGTTGTTTTCCCTCTTGCCCTGACGATTTGTCCCAAAAAGTTGTGCACCCTCAAGCGTCAGGGAGTCTGTATTCTGTTGATGACCCAGGCGAAGCCTTTGGCCGTTCGCAGGCCGTTGTCCTGGAAGTGGTTGCCCTCGTTCCATTCGAGCGTGACGGGAGTGGAGGAGGCGATCAGGAGGTTGTGTTGGCGACGGATGCATTGGCTGACGGTCGTCATGATTGGGGTGCGGGATCGGTCCTCGCGGTCGCCCAGACTGAGGTAGAAGGCTGCGGACAGGGGAGTGTGGAGGGCCGCATAGTCGAGCCATTGCGGATACCAGATGGAGGGGGAGGCCGCCACGATACCGTCAAAGGGATGCTGGTAGCCCGCCCAAAGCGCGAAGAGGCCCGCCAGGGAGTAGCCCCCGAGGATCGTGGGGCAGTCGGGAGAGGAGACGAGGCCCGAGGAGCGCAGATGGTCGATGATATCAAGGATAGACTGGAGCGTGGCCGGAGCCCCATGACCGAAGGGGCGCTTGCCGAAGACGGGAGGAGCGTCCCAGGGCGGCAGCTCGTCGAACCAACGGGCGATATGGACCGCCACAAGGACGAAGCGCGCACCCGTGGCCTGGGCGATGGCCTCCACCTCCTGGTCCATCTCCCGGAGGTCGTTGGCATCGGCAGGTTGAATCAGCAGAAAGGCGGGCCGCTCCTGGACGTAGATCGTGCAGGTGTGGCCAGCTATCTCCCGTGTCGTCTTCTGATGGAGCGGCAGGGAGGAAGCCCATTCGGAATCTTCGGCAGTTCGGTTCATGAAAAGAAAAGATGAATCATGATCTAAAAAAGCTCGGGCCATGATGGGAAAGACAGGCACATGAGAAACCTGCTCGTGATCGGGACGCTTGCCACATGGCCTCGGGACGAGGACGGCTACTGGTAGTCGATATATTCCCCCTCGTTGTCCTTGATGACCTTCTTGGCGCGTTGCTCCTCGCTTCGGGAATCGACGATCGTGTTGCCGTCGGCCTGGCGCGAGGTGCGGGCCGAGGACTGCTGGTCCTGGAAGCCCTGCTGGCCCTGAAAATCGTTGTCCTCGGGCTGGAACCTGCGTACCACGCGATGCAGCTGTTTGTAGAACTTGTAGGCTATCAGGGCGATGGCCGCCAAGGCGAGGACGAAGAGTAGGAATATGAATTTGATGAAAATCATAATGTGCGGATGGAGTTAATGATTCTGTGGCGCAGGCTTCTTGGCCACCATGGCCGAGAGTAGCACATACCAGGCGATGATGACGGCGATGCCCGAGATGCGCAGCAGGGCGAGGATGGGGATGCAGGAGAGGACGAAGAGATACTTTACCTCGTTGCCCTTCCAGCCCCATTGCTTGAACTTGAGGGCAAACATCGGTATCTCGCTCACGAGCAGGTAGCTGCTCACCAGCACGCCCACGACCATGGCCACGGCCCAAAGGGGCGAGGACTCGAAATGGGGAGCCACACCCACCATCAACGAGCCCCAGAAGAGGGCATTGGCCGGGGTGGGCAGTCCGATGAAGCCCAAGGACTGGCGCTCGTCGAGATTGAACTTGGCCAGGCGAAGGGCCGAGAAGGCCGCCATGACGAAGGCCACGAAGGGTAGCACCTCGCGCAGGGGGTCCATGGCCGAGGGATAGGCCACCACGCCCAGTTCGGCAAAGAGCATGGCCGAGGGAGCCAGTCCGAAGGTGATGTCGTCGGCCAGAGAGTCGAGCTCCTTGCCGATAGGCGAACTGACATGGAGCAGGCGGGCCGTCATGCCGTCGAAGAAATCGAAGACGGCTCCTATGACCATCCAGGCCAGGGCCCATTCGAAGTCGTGGCGGAAGGCAAAATAGGTAGCGATGCAACCCGAGATGAGGTTGCAGCAGGTGATGCTGTTGGGGATATGTTTCTTGATCATAAGCAGTAAAGCTTCATCATATCATTTAGCTCATATAGCAGAAAAATCCTACTCCTATTCTTATTAGGAGAAAAGTTTTATCCTACTCCTATTCCTATGGCAGAATTTTTTTCCCAATCCTATAGCAGAAAAGTTTTTTCCAATCCTATAGCAGGAAGGCTTCGTCCTAAGCCAACGCCTCAGGCATCTGAAATCCAGACGCCAAGGGAGGGCCGCCCCAGGGGTGGGGGAGAGGACTACGTTTTCTCTACAGATTACGTTTTCCCTACGGACTACGCTTTCTCCACGGGCTTGAGGCGCGCGATGATGGTCTGGTCGCCCGTAGTCGCCTGTCCCATCTTCACACAGACCTCGGAGTCGATAGGCAGATAGACGTCCACGCGGCTGCCGAGCTTGATGAAGCCCAGGTGCTCGTCGATGTAGCAGTCCTCGCCATCCTTGGCATAGGTGACGATACGACGCGCCACGGCACCCGCGATCTGGCGGCAGAGCACGTCGCGGCCGTCGGGGATGGTGATCATCACGTCGGCATGCTCGTTCTCCTCGCTGGCCTTGGGGAGCCAAGCCTTGTGGAAGTTGCCATTAAAGTGCTTGACAAACTTCACCACGCCATCCACGGGAAACCAGTTGGCGTGGACGTTGAAGAGGCTCATAAAGATGCTGATCATCAGGCGGCGGTCGTGGAAGTACTCATTCTCCTCCACCTCCTCGATGACGACGATCTTGCCGTCGGCAGGCGCCACCACGATATGCTCCGTGTCCTCGATGTTGAGGTAGCGAATCGGGCAACGATAGAAGTTGAGCACAATACAATAGACGGGGACCATGATGACGAGGAACGCCCAGAAAGGAATCTTGGTCGTCAGGGCAAACCACAGAATGGCGGCCACCAGGGCAATGCCGATTCCACCATACAACAACTGGTCCGTGCCCTCACGATGAAGACGGATTTTCTTGAGTTTCTTTATTCTCTTTCCCATGTCGGAAGGTTTACATTTTCATGAATAATGTGCAAAGTTATATACTTTTTGTCAGTTATGCAAATTAACACTTCAACTTTTCGGTCCAAGAGGCCGTGATTCCATTTTTTTTATCTACATTTGCACGTGAAATACGAAAACTGATGGAAGACTTCATACATTTGCACGTCCATACGCACTACTCCATCCTTGACGGCCAGTCGAAGGTAGCCAACCTCGTGAAGAAGGCCGTCGGGGACGGCATGAGGGGCATGGCCATCACCGACCATGGCGTGATGTATGGCGTGAAGGAGCTGGCCGACTGCTGCGCCAAGGTCAACAAGGAGCGCAAGGCGGAGGGCCTCGAACCCTTCAAGCCCATCTTCGGATGTGAGATGTATGTCGCACGACGCACCAAGGAAGACAAGGACAAGGCCATGGGAGACAATGGTGGCTACCACCTCGTCGTCCTGGCCAAAAACTACAAGGGATACAAAAACCTTATTAAATTGGTATCGCGCGCGTGGGTGGACGGCTACTACTACAAGCCGCGCACGGACCGGGCCGACCTGGAGCGCTACCACGAGGGACTGATCGTCTGCTCGGCCTGTATAGCCGGCGAGGTGCCACGCAAGATCCTCGACGGAGACCTGGAGGGCGCGAGAGAGGCCGCACAATGGTATCACGATCTCTTCGGCGACGACTACTATCTGGAGCTCCAGCGCCACGAGGTGAAGGACCCCTCGGTCGTGGCCAACCGCGAGACCTTCCCCCTGCAGCAACGCGCCAACCGCGAACTCATACGGCTGGCCAAGGAACTGGGCATCAAGCTCGTCTGCACCAACGACTGTCACTTCGAAAACCGCGAGACGGCCGAGGCCCACGACCACCTGCTCTGTCTCTCCACCCAGGAGGACCTCGACGACCCCAACCGCATGCGCTACTCGAAGCAGGAGTGGTTTAAGACGCGGGAGGAGATGAACGAGGTCTTTGCCGACGTGCCCGAGGCCCTCGCCAACACGATCGAGGTGCTCGACAAGGTGGAGATCTACGACATCGACCACGGACCCATCATGCCCTTCTTCCCCATCCCCGAGGAATTCGGAACGGAGGAGGAGTGGCGACAGAAATATTCCGAGCAGGACCTCTACAACGAGTTCACCTCCGACGAAAAGGGACAGAACCAGCTCTCGCCCGAGGAGGGACAGAAGGTCATCGACCGACTCGGAGGCTACGACAAGATCTACCGCATCAAGTTTGAGGCCGACTACCTGGCGAAGCTGGCCTACGAGGGTGCCCGCCGCCTCTATGGCGAACCCCTGGAGGAGCGCGTCTGCGAGCATATCAACTTTGAGCTCCACGTGATGAAGACGATGGGTTTCCCGGGCTACTTCCTCATCGTCCAGGACTTTATCAACGCGGCCCGTACCGAACTGGGCGTGATGGTGGGACCGGGACGTGGATCGGCGGCAGGATCCGTGGTGGCCTATTGTCTGGGCATCACCCAGATAGACCCTCTGAAATACGACCTCCTGTTTGAGCGATTCCTCAACCCCGACCGCGTCAACCTGCCTGATATCGATACCGACTTCGACGACGATGGCCGCGGAAGGGTCCTGAGATGGGTGATGGACAAGTATGGCGAGGACAACTGCGCCCATATCATCACCTATGCCACCATGGCCACGAAAAACTCCCTCAAGGACGTGGCCCGCGTGGAGAAGTTGCCTCTGGAGCGCTCCAACGCCCTCTGCAAGGCCATCCCCGACCGACTGCCCGACGGGATGAAGATGAACCTCGCCAACGCAATCAAGTGTACGCCCGAGCTCCAGGATGCCGAGGTCAGCGAGGACCCGCGCGAACGCAACACCATCAAGTATGCGAAGATGTTGGAGGGTACCGTCCGCGGCACGGGCCTCCACGCCTGCGGATTCATCATCTGCCGCGACAGGATCGACGACTGGGTGCCGGTATCGACGGCCACGGACCCCGACTTCCCCGAGATGAAGTGTAACGTCACGCAGTATGACGGCCACGTCATCGAGACCACGGGTCTGATCAAGATGGACTTCCTCGGCCTCAAGACGCTCTCGGAGCTCAAGGAGGCCTGCAAGGTCGTCAAGCAGACCACGGGCCACGTCATCGACCTGGAGAAAATACCTATCGACGACGAACTCACCTACCAGCTCTACCAGCAGGGACGCACCATCGGCACGTTCCAGTTTGAGTCGGCTGGCATGCAGAAATACTTGCGCGAGCTGAAGCCCACGGTCTTCGAGGACCTCATCGCCATGAACGCCCTCTACCGTCCGGGACCGATGGACTACATCCCCTCCTTCATCGCCCGCAAGAACGGACGCGAGAAGATCAGCTACGACATCCCCTGCATGGAGAAGTATCTCAAGGATACCTACGGCATCACGGTCTATCAGGAGCAGGTGATGCTCCTCTCCCGACAGTTGGCCAACTTCACCCGAGGCGAGAGCGACGCCCTCCGCAAGGCGATGGGAAAGAAGAAGAAGGCCATCGTCGACCAGATGAAGCCGAAGTTTATCAAGCAGGGCACGGAGAACGGCCACGACCCGAAGGTGCTGGAGAAGATCTGGGGCGACTGGGAGAAGTTTGCGAGCTACGCTTTCAACAAGTCCCACGCCACGTGCTACTCCTGGGTGGCCTATCAGACGGCCTACGTCAAGGCCCACTACCCGGCCGAGTTTATGGCGGCCCTGATGACGCGGCGATTCAGCCAGATCACGGAAATCACGAAACTCATGGAGGAGTGTAAGGCGCTCAAGATCTCCACCCTCGGCCCGGACGTCAACGAGAGCCAGATTGGCTTTGGTGTCAACAAGAAGGGCGAGATACGCTTCGGACTGAGCGCCATCAAGGGCATGGGCACGCCTGCTGCCGAGGCCATCGTCAGCGAGCGCGAGCAGAACGGTCCCTACAAGGACATCTTCGACTTTGCCGAGCGCGTCAACCTGGCCAACGTCAACCGAAAGGCTTTCGAGAGTCTGGCCTATAGTGGCGGCTTCGATGGTTTCGGGGTCATGCGCGAGCAGTTCTTCACCCCCAACGCCAAGGGAGAACTCTTCATCGACCTGCTCGTGCGCTACGGCCAGCGCTACCAGATGGACAAGGCCAATGCCGGTCTGAGCCTCTTCGGGAGCGACGACGTGACCGTGGTCCATCCGCCCCTGCCCAAGACGGAAAGGTGGGCGGCCATCGAGAAACTCAACAAGGAGCGCGAGCTCGTGGGCATCTATCTCTCGGCCCATCCGCTCGATGAGTATGCGGTCGTGCTGGAGAACATGTGCAACACCCATTGCTCGGAGATCCATAGGGACGCCGACCTCAAGGCGCTGGAGAAGCGGGGCGAGGTGACGTTTGGCGGCATGGTGACGGCCGTCAACGAGCGTTTCTCCCAACGTACGGGACTGCCCTTCGGCATCGTGACGATCGAGGACTTTGCGGGCGTGGGCGAACTGACGCTCTTCGGCCAAGACTGGTTGAGATGGAAGGCGCAGCTGGGACAGGACTTTGCCGTCTTCGTCCAGGCAAAGTGTGTGCAGCGCTTCCGCAATAGCGACGCCCTGGCCTTCCGCGTGGAGAGCGTCTCCCAGCTCTATGACGTCAAGCGCGACCGCCTCAAGAAAATCACGGTCTCACTACCCATCGACCGCGTGGACGACAAGATGGTGGCGGAGCTCCAGACCATCATCGAGGACCATCCCGGCGACACCACCCTCATGGTCCGCCTGGCCCTGCCCGACCGCACGGCCCTCTCGCTACAGAGCCGGACCAAGACCGTCGATGTGGACCGGAGACTACTGACGGAATTGCAGTCGATGGACTTGGAGTACCACATCAACTGACATTTTGTCATTGGCATGATATTTGTGTATTAACAAACATATTCACCAAATCTAAACGAAAAGAAACAATGGAAGTAGAAATCACAAAGGACAACTTTGAGACTCTGAGAAATGGCGACCTGCCATTGGTAGTAGATCTGTGGGCCACCTGGTGCGGCCCCTGCAAGGCAATCTCTCCGCTTGTGTCAAAACTCGCTGAGGAGTATGACGGCAAGTTGGTCGTCGGCAAGTGCGACGTCGAGCAGAACGAGGACATCACCATGGAGTATGCCGTGCGCAACATCCCGACGCTCCTCTTCTTCAAGGACGGCAAGCTCGTCAACAAGCACGTGGGTGCCCCCAACGAGTCTAAGATGAGAGCCCTCTTCGACAAGCTGCTGTAAGCTGCCAACGTCTATGTCCGGGGCTGTCCCAAGGCCTTCCCTAAAGGGAAAGATGGCAGGATGGCGCGGACCAAAATCATAGGTCTGGTTTTCCCCCTCGGGGAGAGGCCAGGCCTTTTTGTACGCTCGGCATGAGCATTGTCTAACGGGTGCAAGTCCCGAGTAAGCCC
>OLVZ01002324.1_pt1 | contig 14324 bp, 12 predicted proteins | sample 1673341 | NCBI WGS metagenome assembly OLVZ01 (sample SAMEA3178944, study PRJEB25190) | human gut metagenome | biome: human gut; feature: human-associated habitat; material: faeces | place: Austria | collected 2013 | reverse complement strand
TCCTTTCGGGGTCTGGGACGCTTTCTTTGGCCAAGACCAAAGAAAGCGCCCCAGGGGTTCTGCAACCCGCCGGGTTGCACCCCCAGAGAAGCACCTACTTGTCTTCAAGCACCTTCTCCACCGACAGCACCTTGCCTGTGGCAAGCTCCTCCGGCACGTAGACGAAGCCGCACTTCGGACAGACAGGCAGCTCGACGGGGAAGGCGTTGTCCAGGTAGCCGAAGACCGCGTTTGCCTTGACCAGCGGAACGCCGCACTTGCGGCAGGTGAGCTTGCCCTCGGGGTCTATGACGTAATAGCTCTTTTCCTCAGCCATGATTCACCTCGTCTCTATGGTCATGCGGTGGCTGTAGACGCGGTGCACGGTGTATCCGTCCGCGTCCTCGGTGAACTTCACCCAGAACGTGACGTTGCCCAGCCGTGCGCGGGTGACGATCAGTCCCGTGTCGTTTTCCACCACGGCGTCCCCGCTCTCGCGGTAGGCGCTCATGACGCGCACCACGTCCGCGTCGAGCACCATGCGCGCTTCCATGAGCGCCCTGGCCTCGTCGGTGAATTCAAGCTTGAAGTCCAGCTTCTCCATCGCGTCGTCCTCCATCCATATCTCGCGCAGCATACGCCGCTTCAGCTCCAGGCGGTTGCGCCGCTTCTCGCTTATCCCAGGCGGGGAGCCGGAGGGCGCGCCGTATATCAGCTCCAGTATGTGCGCGCTCTCGGCGCCGGAGCGCGCGTAGCGGTCGCGGCAGCCCATGCAGTAGGTGAGCTGCAAGCCCTCCGCGCCGTCCAGCGCCGCGGCGGTCATCTCGGCGGCGACCTCCGGCTTGGCGTAGCCGGCCAGCCCGCCGTAGCCGCAGCAGGGCGCGCGGTCAGCGCTGTACTCAGGCTCCGTCACGGCGCAGCCGAGGCGCGACGCCAGCTCGCGCACCGCGCGCTGCGTGTGTGCGTCGCCGCGCGCGCCGCAGGCGTCGTGCAGCGTGACGCTGCCCACGGCCGTGGGCGCATCCTCGGGGAGGCCTATCTCCAGCAGCACGTCCCATATCCCCGTGCAGTTTCCCAGCGGCGCGAGCGTCTTTGCGCAGGTGGGACACGCGGCGATGATGGTCGGGTTCCCCAGCGAGCCGAGCGCCGCGGCGAGCTGCGCGCGCGTCTCGGCAAACAGCTCCTCGCGCCCCGCCCAGTCGGAGATGACCCCGCAGCAGCCGAGCAGGATGCCCACGCCGCCGTCGAGCCGGCGGCGCAGGTCTTCATATGTCCGCCAGACGGCCTCCGGCGCGACGGCTCCGGCCTGGCAGCCGGGGAAGAAGACGTATTTGCACCGCTCGTACCCCGGCTCGGCGCGGCACAGAAAGGCCTCGCCGTTGGAAAAGAGCTGGTCGTAGAGCGCGAACTCGTGCACGGCCAGGCTCATCTTCCCGGTGGCGACCATGTTCCGCCGCGCGGAGAGGCAGATCTCTGCCATGTCGTAGCCGTTGGGGCAGACGACCGTGCACTGAGAGCAGAGCGCGCAGGAGTTGATCGCGCCGTTCCACATGTGGTCGCCCATGATGATGCCCACGTTGTTGTAGATCTCGCGGGTCATGACGCGCGGGGACTTGCCGTAGTGCCGCAGCCAGGCGCAGGACTTCATGCACTCGTCGCACGCGCACTGTATGCATCTCGCCGCCTCGCTTTGCGCGTCCTCGGCCGAATAGACGCCGTCCTCCGGCACACGCACAGACGGCCGGACGCCGGAGAGGTCGGTGTAGAGAGAGCTCTCAGCCGCGCCCTCCTCGCCGCGTGAGCTGGCGGGGCTCATGCCCTGAACCAGCCGGTCGGCGCTGACGCCGGCGCGCCGTGCGTCGTAGAACGCGCCCAGCACCCCGCCTGTCTCATCGGGGCGGGCGATCACGCCGAGCGACTCGTCATAGAGCGTGACGGCGTCGCTGCCCCCGCCGCCGAGGGCGGCGTAGGCCTCGCGCGAGACGCACGAAACGTCGTATTTCACAGCCTCGGAGGCTATGAATCCGGCGTTCAGGGCACAGCTGTACTCAATTTTCAAGTCCAGCTTTTCCAGCTCGGAGAGCGCGGCGGCAGCGTCCTCGCCGCCGAGGAAGGGGGCACAGCGCGCGATAAGCTCCGCTGCCGTGCCCTCCGAGACGTAGAACACGGCGGGGTAACTCTTGGCCGCGAGCTCCGCTGCAAGCACCAGCGTGAAAAGCTCCGCGCCGAAGACGGCGGCTGTCTTTTTCTTCTTGAATTTCAAGAGCCCGCGCCCCGTGCGCGGTCTGCCGTGGCGCATCGCGGCGCGTTCCAGCGCGGGGATGTTGACGCCCTCGGCTCCGGCCTCGTTCAGCCGGCAGGCCGACGCGCACGGAGCCTCGCAGCCGGCTGCGAGTATGCGCGCAAAGGGCGCGGCGCGCTCGAGCATCGCCCGGGCCGCGGTGAAGTCGCCCTCCGCGCACAGCCGCGAGAGCTCGCGCGCGTCTATGCGCAGCGGGCAGGCCGCCGCACAGAACGCGCTCTGCTCGTGCACGCACAGGCTCTCCCGCGCGGCCAGCTCATCCTTTGTGTACAGCTGCTTTGTGCGGTAAACGCGCGTAGAGCGCTCGGTAAAGTCCATAATCGCCCTCCTCCCGTCGGGAAATCAGTCGACGGAGTTCCAGAATTCCAGCTTGTGTACGGCTACCGGCAAGTCATTGCGGATTCCACTGATAGTATGTCGCGGACGCTATTTTCCCGTCTCCGTCCAGTTCAAAGCGAATATACGTCGCGTCGAGGCAGTGTACCAGCACCGAGCCCGGGCGGCCGTCCTCGTAAAAGAGCGTGGCATAATAGCTCATGTCCTGCCCCGCGCCGTACAGTCTGATCCCGGCCTCGCCGAGCGTGAGCTGCGACGGGTCAAGGGGAGCCGCGCTGAGGTCGCATTCCATATACGCCCTCACCGGGATGCGGCGCAGTATGTCGTCCAGCCCGTCGCCTATCTCAAGGGCGCGCAGCGTCGGAGCCGTCGCCGGGTCGCTCGAGGTGTAGCCCTCGCCGCGCTCGTCATAGAGCTCAGCGGTTTCACCGCTGTTCGGCGCGAAGACCAGCTCCTCATAGAACACGGGCATGGAGTACATCACCTGGCCTATGTAATCGTCGTAGACGCGCGTGAACTCTGTCGGGAAGCTGATGTACTTCACAAAGCCGGTGTCGTTTCGTTGGAGTACGATGCGCGGCTCGCTGCCTGCCGGGTCGAAACCGCGCTCCTCCCCGTGTATTTTTACGGTATCATAGCTGAGCGTGAGGCGCTTGCCCAGGAATTCAAACCTGCCGTCTATCCCTGTTATGGGCCATATCTCGAGCTCCGCCGCAGTGTCGGCGCACTCATAGCTGAAGCTGCCGTCCGCCAGCTCGGAGGAAAAGCAGTATGTCGCCAGGTTCCCCGGCGCCGCCGGGTAAGCGCCCCTGTCCTGGTTGAAGCAGAAGTAGAGCTTGAACGGCGTCGTGTCGTTTTCATCCTCGCCTATGTAGAGCAGAGCCTGCCCGTCGCTGCCGAAAGGCTCCGCCCGCCAGACGCTGGCCGGGGTGAAGTCCATCGGCGGCAGGTAGTACGGCCAATCGGGGTCACTGGCGGATATGTTCGTGGGTGAGGACGAATATGGATGCCTGTAGGCCTCTGCCGGCGCCGTCGCCCCCGGCGAGGCAGCGTCCGCCGTCGCCTCCGGCGTCGGCTCCGCAGCCGGGGCGCCGCAGGCGGTGAGGAGCAGCAAGACCAGCATCAATAAGACCGCGCGCTTCATACCCGTCACCTCGCTTTTGCAAATGGGGAAGGCTTTCGCCTTCCCCATTTTAACATGGTTTGCTTATCTTTTAAAGCCTTACGCCTTGACTTGCTTGAGGGCTTCCAGCACTACCTCGGGCAGAGCCGGGACGCGGGTGATGCGCGCGCCGGTGGCGTTGTAGATGGCGTTCAGGATGGCCGGGTGCGGGGCGTCCAGCGGAGCCTCGCCGCAGCCGGAAGCGCCGTAGGGGCCGTTCGGGCGCGGGTGGTTGGTCTGGTACACCAGCTCGATGTCATCGGGGGCGTCGTTCGGGTACGGGATGCCGCACTTGGCCAGCGTGGTGTGCTTCTTGAGGTCTTCAAAGTCCTCGGTCAGCGCGAGGCCGATGCCCTGGACAAGGCCGCCGTAGAAGTTGCCGTCCACGGCCAGCTTGTTGAGGATGGTGCCGCAGTCGGCCACGGCGGTGAACTTCTCGACCTTGACCTTGCCGGTCTCGGTATTGACCGCGACCTCGGGCAGGAAGATGGTGTACATGTAGCTCGGGAACGGGTCGCCCTGGCTGGTGGCCTGGTCGAGCGCGACGCTGGCGGTGTAGGTGTAGATGCCGACGGCGTGGGTGTCTATGCCCTCCGCGACCATCTCGTCATAGGTGCGGTAGGTGCCGTCCGGCTTGCGCATGGCCTTGAGCAGATTCTCGCAGGCCACCTTCGTGGCGGAGCCGGTCATGACCGTGGAGCGGCTGCCGCCGGCGGGGCCGGAGTTCGGCGTGAGCTTGGTGTCGTTCATCTCGAGGTGGATCATCTCGGGAGTGAAGCCGGCCTGACGCAGGGTCTCATGTCCGGCGGTGAGCGTGGCGATGTCCGCGCCCTGGCCGTGATCCTCCCAGGAGTTGCGCAGCGTGACGGTGCCGTCCGGGTTCAGGTCCGCCCAGCACTCGGAGGCGTCGGAGTTGTCAAGGCCGCAGCCGTAGACGCCCAGCGAGACGCCGACGCCGTACTTTATCTTGCCGTCGCTGGCGGCGTTCTTCTCCGCCACGCGCTTCTTCGCGGCCTCGTAGTACGGCCTGGCGAGGTTGAACAGATCCTCCTCGCAGTAGACGTCGGGACGGCAGCCGTTGGGAGTGCGGGAGTCCTCGCTCTCCTTGTAGCAGTTCATGGCGCGGAACTCAAACGGGTCTATGCCCAGCTTGGCGGCCATGACGTCCATGGCGATGTCGCTGCCCATGAAGCTCTGCGGCGAGCCGTAGGCGCGGAAGGCGCTGCCCCAGGCGTGGTTGGTGAACACCGTCGTGCTCTTGTTGCGGATGGTCGGGATGTCCACGCCCGCGCCGACGAACTGGCTGAGACGGTGGGTCAGCAGGTCGCCGAACTCGCTGTACGGGCCGTGGTCGATGTAGTTGTCGCCCCAGAGCGCCAGCACCCTGCCGTTGTCGTCGGCGGCGAGCTTGATGTGCAGGAAGCCCGGGCTGCGCTTGCCGGTGTAGGTGATGGACTGGTACATGTTGAAGTTGAGGCTGACCGGCCTCTGGCAGACGAGCGCCGCCACGCCGAGTATGCCCTCGTTGGTGGGCGAGAACTTGTAGCCGAAGGTGCCGCCCGAGTGGTTCTGCACCAGGCGCAGCTTATCCAGCGGCACGCCGATGCCGTCGGCTATCATGGGGGAGTGCAGGTGTATGCCGATGCTCTTGGAGTGGATGGTCAGCATGCCGTCCTCGTCTATGTAGGCGTAGCCGTTGTCCGGCTCCAGGAACAGGTGGGGCTGGCGCGAGCAGTAGCTCTCGACCTCTACCACGTTGGGCGCGCTGTCAAAGTCAAAGTCGGGACCCTTGATGCAGTTGGTCTCGTAGTAGGCGTTGGGCGTGCCGGGGTGGATCTCTATCGCGTCGGGCGCGAGGGCTTCCGGCGCGCTCATGTACGCGGGCAGCACCTCGAGGTCGACCTTAACGGCCTTGGCGGCCTCGCGCGCGTGCTCCTCGGTGTCGGCGGCGACTATCGCGATGGCGTCGCCGTACTGGAACACCTTCTCATCGCAGAGTATCGGGCGGTCCCAGCCGTCGCACTTGTTGTTGTACGGCAGCATGACCAGGCCGTTTATGCGGTTCTTGCCCGGGACGTCCTTGGCGGTGATGACCTTGAACACGCCGGGCATCTTCTCGGCCTCGGAGGTGTCGACGCCCTTGATGTTCGCGTGACTGACCTCGGCCTGAACCAGCGCGAGGCGCAGGGTGTTCTCGGGCATCCTCAGCGCCTGGTCGGCGCCGAAGTCCCAGGTGCCGGTGACCTTCATCGCCGCGCTCGGGCGGGCGTAGGTCGTGCCGGTTATGACGTTGTCGGTGGGCTTAAAGAGCAGGTCCTCCTTGCTCATCTCCCCGCGCAGGACGGCCGCCGCGGCCATGGTGGCGTCAATGAGCGGCTTGTAGCCCGTGCAGCGGCAGAGGTTGCGGTTCTTGTTGAACCAGTCGCGGACCTCCTCGCGCGTGGGGTTGGGGTTCTTCTCAAGCAGCACCTTGGCGCTTACGATAAAGCCGGGAGAGCAGAAGCCGCACTGTGCGCAGCCGTAGGCCATCCACGCCACCTGCAGCGGGTGCAGGTTGTCGACCGTGCCTATGCCCTCGATGGTCGTTATCTCCGCGTAATCGCGCAGCTTGGAGACCTTGGTTATACACGAGCGTGTCACCTTGCCGTCCACTATGACGTTGCACGCTCCGCAGTGGCCTTCGCCGCAGCCGATCTTACATCCGGTGAGCAGCAGACGGTCGCGAAGCACCTTGGCAAGCGTTTCGGTGCCCTCAAGTACCAGTGTACGCTCGACTCCGTTGATGATAAGAACTTTCTTGATCATACGGTTTCCTCCTTTTGCCTGAGAATTAAATTTTTTGTTCAACAAAAAGCGCCGCGCGCTCAAATGACCCTTTAAATCGCAAGAGAAGTGTGCTATATTTTAGGCGTGCAGCTTAAAGCCGCACGGCCGAAAGGAGAAATGAGCTTTGGAAGACAGGAAAATCACGGAGATCCGCGCCAGCGAAGTCACGGTGGAAGTCACTGACGCCGCGACAGGCCAGACTTTCAGACGCACGCTGCCGATAGACTACTACGAGACGGCGAACTGCCTGCGCCTGGTGGCCGAGGACGCCAACGGCGAGAGCGCGCAGCTGGTCTTTTACTCCGGCACCGGCATGGGACGCCTGCGCGATCTGACCGGCGGCGGGTCGAACAGCGACCCCTGCGGCGGTCATGGGCGTCGATAACAATACTGGTTTGATTATACAAGAACATTCTACTACCGCTGTAAAACAAGGTCAAATTATTAAAAAATATAAGTCGATTTATCTGTCGAATTGCACAAAACCGACCCTGCGCTCCGGCGCGGGAGAGGGATGCGAACAGGAGGTGCAAACTTGGAAATAGGAGCTGTCATAACCGCGGCGGGTATGTCGTCGAGAATGGGCGAGTTCAAGCCCATGCTGAGCATAGGTACTATCTCGATAGCGCAGCGGGTGACGGCGACTCTGCGCCAGGCCGGGGCGGAAAAGATGGTCATGGTCACCGGCAACAACGCGGAGGAGCTGGAGAGGCACTTGTCCAAGAGCAGGGTCATATTCCTGCGCAACGAGAACTACGCCAGCACGCAGATGTTCGACTCGGCGAAGATAGGCCTTGAGTACCTGCAGGGCAAGTGCGACGTGGTGCTGTTCACCCCGGTGGACGTGCCGCTGTTCACGGCGGCGACGGTGCGCGCGCTCCTGGCCAGCGGCGCGCCGCTGGCCTGCCCGGTGTGCGGGGGTCAGCCCGGCCACCCGATACTGATGTCCGCCGAGGTGATAGACAGGGTGCTGACCGACTCGGGCGAGCGCGGATTGCAGGGCGCGCTCGAGCGCTGCGGCGTACCCATGACGCAGGTAGAGGTGGAGGATCCGGGCATACTCATGGACGTGGACACCCCCGCCGACTACGCCGAGCTGCTGGAGGTGCACAACAGCCAGCTGTTCCGCCCCGTCCTTGAAGTGGGCATAGCGCGCGAGCGCAGGTTCATGGATTCGCGCGTGGCGATGCTGCTGGCTCTGACCGACGAGACAAGCTCCGTCCGCCAGGCGTGCCAGCGTATGCAGCTCTCCTACAGCTCCGGCTGGAACGCGATAAACCTGCTCGAGCGCGAGCTGGGCTGCCAGATAGTCGAGAGAACCCAGGGCGGCTCCAAGGGCGGCCGCAGCCGCCTCACAGAGCAGGGACGCGAGCTGCTTGACAACTACGAGCGCTATGTCCGCTCCCTGAGCGACATGGCCGCGGATATGTTCAAGGAGTTCTTCCCCGGCCTGAGCGAGAGCTGAAGCCGAGCACGGCGCCAAACGACAAATCCCTCCGTGTGAGACACGGAGGGATTTATCCGTGCGAGACACGGAGGGATTTATCAATCTTCAAGATAAATATAGAGAAAATCTTGACAAGCAAATGCATAATTGCTAGGATGATTGCATCAATGTTATTTATAATTCTAACTTGCTATTGAATACAACTCGCATGCGCAGATAAAAGCCGCACAGCCTGGGGAGTGATGAAATGCCGAGCATATATCTCATACGCCACGGAAAGCCGGACTTTCCGGGCGGAGCGCGCATGTGTCTCGGGAGGACGGATCTGCCGCTGGGCGCCCTCGGCAGGCTCCAGGCGGCGATGCTGGGGTTCGAGCTGAGGGACAAGGTCGAGGCCGTGTACTCAAGCCCGCTCTCCAGGGCTGTGCAGACCGCGGCGCCGCTCGGGAGCGGGTCGGAGGTGTTCGACGGGCTTACGGAGCAGTACGCCGGGGAGTGGGACGGGCTGACCTTTGACGAAATCCGCGCCCGCTGGCCGGAGCTATATGCGCGGCGGGGGATCGAAAAGTACCTGCCCATGCCTGGCGCAGAGCCGGACGAGTGCGCGCTCTCGCGCTTTTCCGCCGCCGTAGCTACGGTGCTTGCGGCGAGCGGCGGCAGCGCCGCCGTAGTCGCGCACGCCGGCGTCATAAGGCTGTACCTTAACAGCCTGGGCGCGGGCATGATAAAGCTCCCCTACGGCTCCTATGTCCGTCTGGAGCTCGAGGGCGGCCGGCTTGCAGTATCCGGGGAAATAGGCGTGCTGCCGCACCCGGAGCTGACGGACGGGCGCTGCATCGCGCTGCTGGAGGCCGCGCGGCTGCCGGAGAACACAGTGCGCCACTGCGCCGCGGTGGCGGAAAAGGCGACGGAACTCGCCGACAGGCTTGGGCTGGACGCGGCTCTGGCGCGCCGCGCGGCGCTGCTCCACGACATCGCCAGGCCGGAGCCGAAGCACCCCGAGACGGGAGCCGGGTGGCTGCGGGAGCTGGGCTATCCCGAGATAGCGGACATAGTCCGGCTGCACCACGACCACACGGGCGACACGCTCGACGAGGCGGCGGTGGTGTTTATTGCGGACAAGCTGGTGCAGGGCGACAGAGCCGTCACTCTGGACGAGCGCTTTGCCGCGAGCGCGCAAAAGTGTAAAACGCCCGAGCAGCTCGCGCACCATCAGGCGCGGCGGCTGGCTTCGGAGAAAATAGTGAAGCTTATCGAGGAAAGAGGAGTAGAGATATGAAAAAGCTTTTCAAGATCATGCGCGACCGCCTCAGCGCGGGCGAAGACCTGGTGCTCGTGACCGTCATAGCGTCCTCCGGCGCGACTCCGCGCGGCGCGGGGGCGAGGATGCTCGTCGGCGCCGGGGGACGGCTGTGCGGAACCATAGGCGGCGGCAGCGTGGAGTACCGCTCCGAGCATATCGCAGCCGAGCGTCTGAAAAAGCGCGCGTCGCTGGTGCACGACTTCTCGCTGACCAAGGACGATGTCCAGAACCTGGGCATGATCTGCGGCGGAGCCGTGAACGTGTATTTCCACTTCATACCCGCCGGCGACGAGAACGCCATCGCCGTGGCGGACGAGGCGCTGCGCCGCTTTGCCGCAGGGGAGAGCTTCTGGCTGGTGAGCGACCTCGCCGGGGACGGCAGACTCTCGCTGGTGAACCGTGACGACTGCCCCGAGTGGCTGAGCGCGCACCTGAACGCGCACCCGCAGCGGGTCAACGAGGGCGGGCGCGACGTGTTTGTGGAGCAGATGAACAGCTCCGGTCGCGTCTACATCTTTGGCGGAGGCCACGTCGCCCAGGCGCTGGAGCCTGTGCTGACCGGGGTGGGCTTCCGCTGCGTGGTGATGGACGACCGCAGCGAGTTTGCAAAGCGGGAGCTGTTCCCGAGCGCGGAGGAGATAAAGCTGATCGACTTCAACCGCATAGCCGACAGCGTCACGATAACCGGCGAGGACTACGTCTGCGTCATGACCCGCGGGCACGCCTTTGACACCGTGGTTCAGGCGCAGGTGCTGCCCATGCACCCGTACTATATCGGCGTCATAGGCTCGCGCGCCAAGGCCGCCGGGGTGAGGCAGCAGCTCATTGAGAATTACGGCATATCCGAGGCCGACTGCGACCAGGTCACGACGCCCATCGGCCTGGACATCAAGGCGGAGACGCCGGCGGAGATAGCCATATCCATTGCCGCGCAGCTCATAGAGGTACGCGCGGGTCGCGCGGCGAAATGAGCCGCGCCCTGCGCTGACGGGCAAAACCGGCGGCAAGCCCCGGACGTCCGCTCCGATGCGGGCTTTATAACAAACGCAAAAGCAGCCGGCGCATCTGCGCCGGCTGCTCGCATATATGGGCGGTGTGTGTAGAGGTGGGTTGTTGGTTATGTTTTTTCATTTTACCTAATTTTTCTTTCATGTTGATGACTATTTCACTCCCCTATGCTAAATTTACAAATGTGGGGCTGACTATATGTCAGAACACCGATCATAGTAAAGGGAGAAATAAAAGTAATGGATACACCGGGTGATTTGTCTCTGCTTGAACGGAAGTGTAAAATTCGCAATATTATTATCGGCGTTCTTGCTTTCTTTCTTCTTATTACTGCCCGTTTCATAAAAAATGTCTTGTATGGTGTGTGTTTTTCTCCTTGGCCTATATATGTGGCTTGCATTGGGCTTTATATTCTGTTCCCAAAGTATCACGTTATACGAAATGCCGAGAAGAGTTTCAAGTTATCTTGGGGTAGTCGAAAAAGCAGGTGGGTTTTCCTCTTTATCTGGATGTTTGCGTGCTTTGCGTTTATGTATAACTTCAAGCCAAACTATACAATTGCACAGGCAGCAAATATGATATACAGTGAGGGATACACCGAAATTCGCTATACGACATCAACCATGCGGGATGCTGACAGTGAAAATCCGATTGTAAACTGGATGCCAGTGTTTGAGGTTTCACCCTTGGATGACGGCACAAATTATGTTTCCGTTTCTCTTGAAACCGGAAATGTTATACCACAAAGGTTTCTAAGTGATTATCTGAATACAACCTAATCATAAAACATCCGCAGGGTTTAAGATAGAATCCTGCGGATGTTCCTTCCCTTTAGGCGCACTTCGCCCCTCACTCACTATCCCCAAACATATCTGTCCCATCGAACTCCACGCCGATCCCCATGCTGAGCAAATCCATGTGCAGCTCGATAACGCTAAAAAAGCAACCGCAAATCATTCTGCGGTTGCTTTTTCCTTGTTTTCGTAGTTCACAGAGGAACACACTACGGATGCTATTCTGCGCTCTCAGTCTATCTTCGTGAACAGCCAGTCGAGGATGTCCTGGTATACCTCGTCTTTGTTTGTCTCGTTGAGGATTTCGTGCCTGGCGCCCTCGTAGAACTTGTAGGCCACGTCCTCGAACCCGGCGCGGACGTAGTCGCGGTAGATGCGCGCTACCTGCATGCCGTTGCCGCCGACGGGGTCACGGTCGCCGCTCATAAGTATGATCGGCGTGTCGGTGCGCATACGGTTGACGGTGTCCGAGCGGCTGAGCAGTCCCAGTCCGAACATCATGTCGCGGAAAAGGCTGCTGGTGGGTATGAACGTGCACAGCGGGTCGGCGGCGTACTTGTCCACGACGGCCTCGTCGCGAGTGAGCCAGTCGTAGGTCGTGCGCAGCGGCTCGATGCCCTTGTTGTAGGCGCCGAAGGCCAGGTTGTAGATCTTCTGGCTGCGGTGCATCGGCCCGTTCTTGAGCATGTCCGCGTCGCAGGCCAGGCGGCCGGCGGCCACGACGGGGGCGGGCGGCTGGCCGGTGCCGGAGAGGATAACGCCCGCGACCTTGCTCTGCGGGCAGCGGGAGAGCCAGGTGCGCACCACAAAGCTGCCCATGGAGTGGCCGAGCACGAAGTAGGGGATGTCCGGATACTTCTCGTGCGTGCGGCGGCGCAACTCCTCCACGTCGTCGACGACGTGGAACCAGCCGTCCTGCTCGGCAAAGAAGCCGAGCCTGTCCGGGCTGAGCACGCTCTGGCCGTGGCCGAGGTGGTCGTTGCCCACGACGACGAAGCCCTTGGAGGCCAGATAGCGCGCAAAGTGCTCGTACCTGCCTATGTACTCGTTGATGCCGTGGGAGATCTGCACTACGCCGTTGAGGTCGCAGTCAGGCGTCCACTCGCGCACGTGTATGGGCGTTTTGCCCTCGCTGGAGGTGAAAAAATACTCGGATTCGGCTATGTTCGGCATTTGCATTTGCCTCCTTTTATGCTATCATAACATTTGTATAGATTTTACGATAAATACCCGCGCAAGTCAATGCGCAAAGGAGCAGAGAATGAGCGATATTCTGGTAGTCAAGACCTCCGGCCTTGCGCCGTGGATTTCCGGACGCAGCGGCCTGATAACCGGCTGCGGCGACGAGATACTCGCGCATGTTGAGCGCGAGCATGAGTTTCTCCCGCGCCCGGACATGGAAAATGACCCGTCCTACAGGCAGATCATACCCTACGTCGCCGTGACCCGGGGCGGGGAGATCTTCGCCACGCGCCGCCTGAACAAGGGCGGCGAAGCCCGGCTGCACGGCAGGATAAGCCTCGGCGTCGGCGGCCACATCGAGCGCGTGGACGACGACGAGCGCGAGGGCATACTCATGCGCGCGCTCGAGCGCGAGGTGGGCGAGGAGATAAACGTCGAGCACGTCGTCAGCCTGACGCCGCTGGGCGTCATCAACGAGGAGGCCGACGAGGTCGGCCGCGTGCACCTCGGCTTTCTGTTCCGCATGGAGGTCGCCGGCGAGGTCAGCGTCCGCGAGACGGAAAAGCTCTCGGGCGAGTGGCTGCAAATTTCCGAACTCTGGCGCTATGCCGCCGAGATGGAGGGCTGGTCGCGCATCGCCATGGAGGCGATAGGCGGCGGACGCAGCGTCTTCTCCCCGGCGGACATCCTCCTGCCGCAGAACGTGGACATGGAAAAGTGGAGCTGCGTGGCCTGCGACCAGTTCACCAGCGAGCCGGAGTACTGGGCCGAGGCCGATAAGCTGGTCGGCGACGCGCCCAGCACGCTCCGCCTCATGCTGCCGGAGGCCTATCTCGGCAAGGTGGACGAGGCAGCGGAGCAGGCGAAGATTTACGCGGCTATGAAGAATTATGTAAACCAGGGCGTCTTCCGCACGCTGACCGACAGCTACGTGTATGTGGAGCGCACGCTCCCCACCGGCAAGGTGCGCCGCGGCCTGGTGGGCAAGCTGGACCTGGAGCAGTACGACTGGACGGAGGGCACCGCGACGCCCGTGCGCGCCACCGAGGGCACGGTGGAGTCCCGCCTGCCGCCGCGCGCGGCCATACGCGCCGGAGCCGGGCTGGAGCTGCCGCACATCATGGTGTTCATAAACGACCCGGACAACACGCTCATACCCTCCGCCGCCGGCGGGGAGGAGCTGTACGACTTTGACCTGATGCTCGGCGGCGGGCACATCCGCGGCTCGCTGGTGTGCGGCGCAGACGCCCGGCGCGTGCAGAGTATGCTCGACTCCCTGCCGGGCGAGATACAGTACGCCATGGGCGACGGCAACCACTCCCTCGCCGCGGCCAAGCGCTGCTGGGAGCAGATAAAGCCCGCACTCAGCGCTGCCGAGCGCGAGACGCACCCCGCGCGCTACGCGCTGGCGGAGATAGTCAACATCCACGACCCGGCGGTCGAGTTCAAGCCCATACACCGCCTGGTGACCGGCGGCGCGGCGGAGCACCTGGCCGCAGCCTTCGCCGGGCGCTGCCCCACCGGCGGAGCCGGCTCCGTCCGGCTGCTCACCGGCAGGGAGGAGCGCCGCGTCGGCACTAGCCTGCCGCTCGGCGAGCTGGTGGCCTTTACCGACGAGCTGATAGGCGCTCTCACGGCCGAGTACGGCGGCGAGGTGGACTACGTCCACGGCGACGCCGAGTGCGCCGCCCTGGCCGCCGCCGGCGGCGCGGCGGTGATGCTGCCCGCGCTGGAGAAGGACGAGCTGTTCGCCTATATAGCCACGCACGGCCCCTACCCGAAAAAGAGCTTCTCCATAGGCGAGGCGCGCGAAAAGCGCTACTACCTGGAGTGCCGCAGGATAAAATAAAGGCAAAGACGCCGCCCTGTACAGGCGGCGCCTTTTTTGACAATAAGATCCCCGGCCGATGGGAACCCACGAAGCGCAGAATGCACTTCGTGGGAGAGGAGGAGCAGCGAAATGACTGAGCTCTCGGCTTTAGCCG
>OLVZ01002323.1_pt1 | contig 14342 bp, 17 predicted proteins | sample 1673341 | NCBI WGS metagenome assembly OLVZ01 (sample SAMEA3178944, study PRJEB25190) | human gut metagenome | biome: human gut; feature: human-associated habitat; material: faeces | place: Austria | collected 2013 | reverse complement strand
TGCTCAGGATGTTATAAATAACGTTAAACTAAAGAGTTGCGGAATTAAGGATATACTTGTAGCCAGACTCATTCATCAAGTTCAGCAGTCTCGTTTTTACCGACTTGCCTGCATTTTTCTTTACTTTCGCCATTATTCTATAGCTATTTCCAGATAGTTCTTCAATACGTTTGCTACTCTCAACTGTTTTGCATATTCCATCAGTCGTGTTACGTTCTTTGATGGTTTACGCAGATAATTACGTATCACCTCCGTACAAACATCCAGACCAATCTTATTTCTATACTTAACAGCATCACACACACTGCGTTCCATATCCGTTATCTTGACTTCATAACTGGATATTGTATCAGATTTTACGCCTATTTCAAGATACTCTTTCTTCCAATAATAAAGTTGTATTGGAAGAGACGACGGAAGTGTCACTGTCCTTTTGGCATCAATTGCTATGCAAAACCCCGGCGGTATTGTTGTTGATAGCTGATAATACGCCCAAGCATTATACAAGCAAACCACTCCGTCAGGTACAATTCGCTCTACATCGACCATCGTGTTAAGCATTGCAGTAGGCTCTGCATAAACCCCTTGTCGGAGTCTTACCACATCTCCACGCTCAACTGCTCTCAAAACACGCTTATATTCCGCAACGCTTGAGAGTTCATCTTTGGTGACGATACCACCCTTTTCCTGTATTATTTGATTGATTGATACCATAAGAATCCCTTTTGCGCACAAAGATACAAAAGGAATATGAGAAATGGGTGTTTTTACACGGATAATTTTGATATTCCCCTTGTAAAATTGCACATTTAGCCTTAATCACGGGAATATCGGATTTGCGAAAGTCACTTCGACTCGCTAATTTTCGCTGCTTTTTCCGTTACAAGCTTGCAGACATCAAACATTCAGACGGAGGTAGTAAGCCTGCGGGTGGCCGACCATAATGCGATTGAAGGGAGACATACTCTTGTTATCACGAGAAAAGAGCCCATGGTCTGAACCATGGCCGAGTAGCATGATTCTTTCTTGACTAGGACAGTGGTGTAAAGTGTGATCTATCGTTTTTTTGCTTGCACCTTGGTCGAACACTCGTACTTTCTCTCCCTCATAAAGGACGGAAAGAAAGTCGGTGGTAGGGTCTTTGGGGTGGATGGCTATCATAACATTTTGGATTTTACAGTTTAGGAGACGATAAGAATCAATATGGCGGTGTAGTTATCATTGCCATTCTTTTCGCAGAGGGAATCAATCACATCTACGATTTGTTCTGGTAATCTGTCATCCATAAGGCAATTGGTAAGAATATCGGGGGGAACGCACTTATACACACCATCCGTACAAAGCAACAGACGGTCACCGGGTTGCACCCTTATTTGATGGATTTCAGGCACCGCCCTCTCGCCTTGATAGGAGAAAAAGCAACGAGACACCACCTCCCAGCCAAAGGCCGTACGTACATGGTCTTTCATCTGATAGAGCTTCTCATATTTCTCACCATTTCCCACCGATGCCTAGCGAATCACATAGCATCTACTATCGCCCACATGAGCTATTGTGGCTACATTGTTAGCAATGCTTGCCATGACCATTGTAGTACCCATCTCACAATGGTGAAACTGTTCGGCACGTCTATCAAGTGTGCACATACTTTATCTTCATCATTTATACTTCTCTTTTTGTTATTATTGTTTCTGATAAAGAGCGGATTACCACCTAATGTCTATCAAGTGAGACTGGATATTCTTCCCACAAATATTCTGTTCAGAGTGTCAATAGATGCTTGTGGTGTATTCAATTCCCTTCTGTTCCAACCAAGCCGTCATCTGTTTATAGGCATCCCATCCATAACTACGAAACCTGTCGGCCATTCTACGTAGCAGCGTATTGGCATCCTTGGCAGTAAACTTGTCTGCTAACTTTTTTACGGCATCCCCTCTAACGTGGATATATCGTTCAATGTCTGAATCGCCGTAATAGTCTAAGCAAGTCTCACTGCATTCGTTGAATAGAACATCAACGGCATTGGGACGATACCAGACATATTCCACATAGATAGTCACGCTCTCACTGTCTCTCTTTTCCTTACCATAATGCCGCTCATAGATGGTCTCAGAAATGCGAGTTGTTGGTACATGTTCCTTCCTTGCCATAGTCGGTGTCGCTTATTGGTTCAACAAATATTTTGCAAGTTGTTCGTAGATTCCCGCCAACCCGACAGCACTGAATGGCAACTGCTTTTTGTATAAACCGATATAAATGGTGTATCTCGGTTGCTTTGCTGGAATATAGCCAAAATACCCTGCTTTATACCTCGTGGCATTCGAACTGTCAGTCAGTTGAATGGTAGAGCCAATTAATCCTGTAGATAGTCCCTTTGGCAGATTCATACGAATATAGCTGTCCTCATTTTCAAACAAACTGCGGACGGCCTTGATGTTCTCAGCAGAAGCTATCTGCTCCTTGGTCACATTCGTGGTACCATTGGAAGAGGTAAGGGCTATTTGTTTGCCATTATTTGCAATCGCATTCACAAACTCCAAAGCATCCATGGCCGTAATCGGTTCACCGTAACCAATGGCGTTCCATGCAAATTCGGCGTTTGCTGCCACTTTGCTTTTAGGCTTTTGTAATTTATAGCCGATACGAGCGTATGCCGCAAAAAGGGAGTCCATATTTTCACCGAAAGTTGTTGTAGCGGCCTTGTATACGGCAATGTTAGAGCGTTTCAAGAAGGCCTGCTCATAAGTGAGGCGACCAAAGCCTCCGACACGCCAACTGTGGTCTTTCAGCATCCGACCGTGGATATTGAGATAACCAAGGCCTGTATCTACAGTGTCTGTCAAGTGAAGCTTTCCCGTTTCGAGTGCTGCCAGTAATGTGGCAATCTGTCCCACGGAACTATGTTCAGGATAACAGTAAACCTGCCTTTTCTCTTTTGGGGCTCTAAACCCACCGCATATTGCTCGAACTTGACCACTCTCTGTATTTACAACGATAACGATGCCACTATCAGCCTGAAGGCTATCCATCGTTGTCAGCAGAAGTGAATCTACATAGTTTGTCAAGGACGTATCAATAGTTGAAGACTGTTCCTTGTTCTTGTCGCTGCAAGCCATCATACTGACAGCGCAGACGAACATGGTGATGAGTGCGTAAAGTTGATTCATAATGTAATCGTTTTTTGTTTATAGTGTTAGTTTTCAATCATTTCATGTCGCCCTTACGAATTTTAACACACAAAAGTAATCATTTTGTCCGAACTAAGCAAATATTTTTCATATTAATTTTTTGATTATCAAAAACTTGCCTATAATTAGTAGACCCTAGTTCTCGATTATTACTGCCGTGTAGTTGTCCGAGGAGACACCTGCACATATATCTTCAAATCGTTTGGCCACATTTTCTATAGAGGCGTTGCTCTTCAAAATGGCCCACATCTCGTCTTTGTCAACCGAGCCATATACTCCATCTGAGCAGAGCATGATGCGGTCTCCCTCTTCCAACTTAAAACTGCGGATATCGGGGGTTATCTCCGAGCAATGGCCAGTGAAAAAGCAGTTGGTCACAAGTACCCAACCTTCCTCCGAAACGCGGGTGTGGTCATTGGTGTAGAAACGCATTCCGCTCTTGCGGCAGAAATAGATACGACTATCCCCGCAATGGCAGAAATGAACCGTCCCGTCCTCGATGGCCACCATAGTAAGGGTTGTCCCCATCTCGCGGCCACACGTTTTCTTCTCGTAGATAATGCCGGCCTGAGCCACTGCATCAACAATCTTCTTTTCACAGTCGTGCCGCTTGGGATTGCCAGTCCAATAGTTGCTGATAGCCTTGACCACGGTTTGCGAAGCCTCGTCTCCGTAGCCATGACCGCCCATGCCGTCGCAAACTATAGCCAACGTGCGTCCTTGTTCGGGCATTTCGACCACCGCAGACGCATCTTCATTGCGGTTGCGACGGCCAATGCCGGTGAAAAATACGATTTTCATCCTTCTATCATCTCATAGGGTGTGTACTCTGGGAACCATCTGTCAAGCAAGCGGTCCGCCTTTGCCTGCATCTCGGGCGTAATATAGCGGCATAACTTCTGGTAGGCCACAGTGATGGAGACTATTTCATCTATCCAGCCGATTATAGGCAGACGCTTGGCGGAAATGATGTCAATCGGCAGTACCAGATAGGATATGGCCGAAAGAATCAGCACCTTGTCGCTCTTTGGCGTGTCCTTGTTCAGCATTACATACCAAAGAAGTATTACGGGGCGTGTTGCTGCACGTCCGGCCTTGCGGCTCCACTCAGTTATCTTTGCCCAAAGGGCTTCCGCATCGAAGTTGATGATGTTGCTCATATTTCTTTCTTTTTCAAGTTCATGGATAAAGAGTCAATAATGATCCTCAGTATATCACTGCATAATGATTATTTCCAACCTTTTTTGGTAAGGAAGAGGTCGCACGCCTGGCAAGACTTGCCACCTTTGAGATCCTTGCCTTCCGCATCGTGCATCAAACAATCTGCTGTCTTGCAATGGCGTAGTCATACAGCATGTCCCTGTTCGTGACGCATCAGTTGGAACATACCGTCCTTGGACTTCTTCCGATAGTTGCTGAACACGCAGATACCGCCTCCGACTCTGTTTGTCAGCCCCATAATGCCATAGTTGTCTTGCCCACGGAAATTACATAGACTGATGTCAACAGCAGTCAAGGCTACTACTATGTTGTCCTTGTTATGCTTACTTTCAAGATAAGCAACAAGGCTGTCTGCCAGATACCGATGACGCGGGGAATAGTATGCCGACTGTGGCAAGGGTAATTTACCTGCACGATGGCAGTTCGGGTAGTGGGTTTTCAGAGAGTCCAACATGGCCTCGCATAAATTCTCGCTTACTTCTCCGATGGTATATACTTCAACAACAGGCAGCGCAACCTTTTCCTGATTGTCGGGCTGCAGTTCCGTCGTTTCCGGTTTTGAATGTTGCTGCTGGCAAGCCATCATAACGACGACTGCCAACAGCATCAATATAGTTTGTTTCATCAGATTACAACTTTCTTTGTCTGATTGCCCCAACGGATTATGTGGATGCCCTTGGGAAGATTGTCTATCCTCTGGGTGACACCGCGATATTCCAGGATGCCGTTCATGTTATAGACCTGCACATTCTGTGTTTTGGTGAACACGATGGTATTGCCCTCAATGCTGAAACCCGAATCGGAGTCTTCACAAACTCCTTCAATAGCGGTTGGGGTAGGGTCGCTGACAGTCACGGTGCAAGTTTTGTTGCAACCGCTTCCATCAGCGGCATAGCAACTGATTGTGGCAGTGCCTGCTCCCTGAGCTGTTATCAGTCCGCCGCTGCTAACAGTTGCCACGGAAGCCTTACTCGTGCTCCAGTTCACATTCTTGTTTGTAGCATTGGTCGGATAAACAGTGGCCGTCAGTTGGAAAGTCTCTCCAGTCTTCAAATTGATAGTAGTCTGGCTAAGGGTTACACTCGTCACGCTTACTGTGGCCGCCTTGACCGTGATGTCATAATAGAAATCCATCGTGCGGTAGTAGCCGTCATAGTAATAGCTGCAATAGTAATAGAGCTTTCCTGTGCCGGCAGCTATGCCCTTGATGGTGCATTGATTCTTGTTATTCGTCGAGATTGTGAAAAGGGAGGTGTTGGATGAAGTCCACTTGTAGTTCACCCCCGTTGCCTTGCTCAACGTCCGCTGGTATGCGGAGCCGATAGCTACAGTAGTGCTGTATCCGGCGGTCAGACTGGCTTCGCCATCCTTGGCAGAAGCGAACATGGGCATAATGCCCAGCAGGCACATGGCCATTGTGAGTAGGAATGATTTCATGTCGTTACGTTTTTTGTTTTATCTGTACATAAAGAGCAGAACAGGACTGAAAATATATCACTCATGCACAGATTTTTGTTCAATGAATCACTTCGTCAACGCCCTCAATCGCGTTGAGGTGGTCGATGACGGTTTGCAGTTCGTTGAATGAATGTACGCGGAACTCAATGCTGCTTTCCACAATCTCGTCCACGGTGTCGGTCTTGAGGTGGTCGATACTTAGGCGCAGCGTGTTGGTGATGCAGTCTATCATGTCGCACAGCAGGTGATAGCGGTCGATAGCCCTCACATATGCACCTCTTCCCACTTGCCGTTCTCGGCCAGCAACTGAACGTGCAGGCTCTGGTATCCGTTCTCCTTCGGGGAGTCGATGTAGTTAATCACGCTCCCAGGCTTCTCCTTGAAGATGTCGGTGAGAATGGCATAGATGCGCAAGGCCATGCCTTTTTCGCTTGCTCCCTGCGTATCGCCAAACACGATGCGCACGAAGTGGCGGTTCTCGATATGATGGAAGTCGCGCCCAGTCTTGGCCATCTTACGCAGTATGCTGAATGGCTGGCGGTATTCAGCCTCTATCAATGCCTTTATTCCGTTAGCGGCAAGAGCCTCATTGATGCGGGCGATGAAATGGTCAACGACCGGGCGGTTCTTCTGCTCATCAGCTTTGAGCATTTCCGTCAGTCGGACATACTCACGCGGACAGCGATAGCGGAACGACAGATTCTCCAATTCCACCTTCACGCGATACAGTCCGAGACGGTTGGCCAGCGGAGCATAGAAGAAGTCCGTTTCGCCGGCAATCTTCATCTGCTTGTCAGGACGCATCGACGAAAGCGTGCGCATGTTATGCAAGCGGTCAGCCAACTTGATGAGCAAGGCACGAATATCATACTTCACAGAATCCAGCATCTGCTTAAAGTTGTCCACCTGTTTGCCCAGCTCGTATTTTTCCTTCTTCGTCTTGGTAACGACGCGCACTAGGAATGCCACGTCCTTGCCAAACCATTCCTCAATCTGCTGTATGGTCGTGTCGGTATCCTCCACCACATCGTGCAGGAAGGCAGCGCAGACAGGGTTGGCTCCTAGCCCGAGTTCCTCGCCCACAATACGGGCCACGGCAATGGGGTGGATGATATACGGCTCGCCCGACTTGCGCACTTGTGTGGCGTGCTTCTCGCTTGCCACTTCAAAGGCGCGATATATCATCTCCATCTCCTCTGCGGTTACTCGCTGGGCCATAACGTTGAACAACGGCTGTGCCATAACCATTATCTGCCCCCCGAGTGTAGTGGATGTAAGTCATAATTGTAAACTTTTATAGTTGTCTCTTTATGGTAAGGAGTGATGATATTCCCATTTTATATCAGTCTCCCCAGAAATACTTTTCTATGGTCTTGTTGAAGTGTTCGAGGCTATGTTCAAAGAACATCTCTTCGTGGGTGTGCTTGCCCAACGCCTCCAAAGTTCCGCTGCGCATAGAAAGGTTTGAGGACGTGAAGCGGGCAGGAGGCCAGCTACTTTTGAAATATATGCCAACCTCCATATGATATTTATCTACCCCCTTACGCTTGCGCTCATAGTTGTAATGGTTTTCCACAGTCAATTTGACCAATTCACTGTCTGGGTGTGAAACAAGCATGAAGATAGCATGTTCTCCCTCCTCGGCACCATGAGCTTGAACCATTCTACGAAAGTCATCCCATACCTCCTTAATGATAGCCTTGTGCTGGGCAATCTTCTCGTGTGTCAGCATGTTGAGCTCTTGCTCTTTGCGGAGCATCTCCAGGTGCTCACCCACAGTGGTGCGCTGTATCCACATTTGATCGCGCAACCCTTCCGACTGCGTTTTAGCATTGCGTTCTTCCTCAATACGCCTTGCCCTGTTGGCAGATGAGTTGCTGGCATACAGACCAATGCAATAAGTCTCGTACGAGAACATATCTTCACTCCAAAGTTCGTAGCAGACCTTGTCTGGCTGGTCGAGATAGTCGTTGATGTTCATAGCCGTCAGATGTCTTTCAAAATGTCCTTACATAACTCGTTTACGATGCCACTGGATTTGCCGCAACCAAAGTCACCTATGGCCTTAATCGGGGTTGTCAAACCAGCTATTCGGCAAATGATTTTCTCGCACCCCTCAATAATCATGGAGGCAGTCTTACGGTAAACTGCTTCCGTCTGATAGTGAGGATCTGGAACCTCGTCATATTCCAGACCAGCATATTCGCAAAAAGACATGATGCAGCCCCACTTGGCGTAGGGAACCGCACTCGTCAGTTTGTCTCGGTGCAGCTTTGACATGGTAAGGATGATATCCACGTCCGAGTAATTGAACTCACCCATATAGGTTGTAGTGCCTTCCATTTCGTAACCAAGATCTGCTGCAATGCGCACCATCTCCGGGTCGCGTTCTGCATGGTTGAGGTTAAGTGTACCCACCGAACACACTCCCACATTCTTGATGCCTTTATCTGCCAGCATCTTTTTCATCACGGTTTCAGCGAAAGGAGACCGGCAGGCGTTACCGCTGCAAACGAAACAAATTTTCATAGGCCTTTGTTATTTGAAACCGATAATCATGGTTACTTGGATTGCATCGCCAGGATTGCACCGATTTGCCATGCCCCACTTGATGTCGATGTCATCGAACTGAGCGAAGAACTCGTTGAAGACGTTGATGTCGTCCATAACGAGGTCTTCTGTTGGAGCCAGTATCTGTACCATGATGGTGCATACCTCTTTCTGAGGGTGTGCGGCTTTTAGTTTCTCCAGTCCGGTATCAAGCATCTGACGCATCTCAGTTTTGTTTCCCTGGAGACGCACAGCATCGGCAACAGAAGCGTAGCGCAAGACGCAAGTCACATCATGGTAGTCAAGATTGATGCATTGCGCTGTATTGACGATAATGTCTTCCATCACCATGTTCACGAACTCGTCAGGCGTACAGAGGCCGTTAATAATCTGGCCATAGTCGGCCAGCAGTTCTTCTCGTATTTTTCTTGTTATATCCATATTCTGATATAGTTATTGGTTTATTTGTTAAGCCCCAGCTCAGTATTGCGAAGCCATTCCAGATTGGCCCTAATCTCCGCAACCAATTCTGCGTCGGTAGAAGGATATTTGCGCAACTGCACATGGCTAAACCCTACATAATCGTCAGGCAATGGATGAGGGCAGAACCTCATAACTGCATCTACGAACTCATCCATTGTCGCATATCGGTCATCTGGATTGAGAGCCATCGCCTTTATAAGGCACGCAGACAAAGCTGCGCCTACGTTTACCTGTGGCTCCAGACGTTCTATCCTGCACCGCGAACGTTGCTTATTGTCACCCTGCAACATCCAGGGATGATGCCCTTGAAGCATCGTGGCGAGCAACACGGCCAAGGAGAATTGCATACTCTTAGGGGTTAATGGGCCATCGTAGCCTTCTGGTGCCCTATACCGGGTGTCAAGCAAGTGCTTGTCGATGGTCTTATTGTTCACGAAATCATTGCTGACAAATTGAAGCCCGTTCAGATCTCCACGCCGTTCTCCTTTCACGTCTCGTGTGATGGAAACGGTACTGGGACAAATATTGAAGTGGCAAGCTCCCTCTGCATAATGAGCGATTTCATTGGCTCCCGCGATTACATCGCAGAACACCTTCCAGGACTCTTCTTGAGAAAGAACGCTGTTATAGTTACGTATGTCAGCAACAGGCTCCAGAAGCCAATAGTCAATTATGCAAAACTCTATCTTCTGTCCATCAGAAAGAGTGGCCTCGCCCCAATCTGTCATAGGAGCAAATGCAGGTCTGTACAGGTTGGCTCGCATATCGGTTTCCAGTATCGGCAACAACTGCAACCGTTCTTCCAATTTGCCAATAGTATAGACAATCATGGCAACAACGGTGCCATCCCTATCGTCTGTCGCTTTATATACTTCGCGATATTCTCCGGCATCATCATGCTGCAGTTCCTTGATGTGATAGTCTTTGATTTTTGAACCAAGTTCCAGTGCCATATTCGTAAATTTAAGTTGCTCCCACATAAAATGCAAAAGCGACGGGGGAAGCCCCGTCGCTTATAAAGAGAAATATTTGAGCATTTTATATCACAAACGCACAAAATTTATCAAAAATCACTCAACCTTATACTGCCTTAGTACGCAGTAATTATTGAACAACACCTCTTTATGTTTTCAAAAAGTCTCTAGAGACAGAGACCTCCTTGATTATGTCGTCGTAGAAAGGCTGTAAGTCGCGTCCTTCTTCGTAAGCATTGATCAATTTGGAGAACTCAACACCAAAATTGGTCTTAAGTCTACTTATTGCGGAGGTATAGGCTGCATTAATAAGTAACTCGACTTTTGTCTTTGGATCTGCACTTTCTGATGCTATACCAGATGTGGTCAATAATTGTTCAATAGCAGCTATAGGTATAAAGAAGCGACCATTAAGCGATGTGCCTGCTGGGAAAGCGAAGGTTTCTACATGTACGCTGTTGATGAATGAAATCAACTCCTCTCCTGTTTGGGTCTTCTCTACAATGTCATCCAAGAGTTTTTTATACGTGAGACTCTTAATCCGATTGCAAAGAAGATACAAACAATTAGAAGCTGTAATGTCTACACCAAACTGTCTCATAATGGATTCCAATGATGAGATATCCAAATCCGATGCATGTGAATTGCAAGGTTTTGATTGCGGCGCATCAGATACATTAGATTTGGGAAGCAGAGGTTCTATAGATTTTGTTCTACGATTGTTGGAATCGTTTTTCAGCATATCATAGAGCTTACACGACCCTATTCCTACTGCAACACCTGCTACGAAGATAATAATTGGTACCATAGTTATGCGTTTTTTAGTTCCTCCAACGACTTGATATCGTCTTCTAGCCCCTTGAGTTCATTTCCTAAATTTGTAATCTCGAGAGTCAGTTTCTTTTCTTCTTTCTCTTTTTCTGTAGGAGAATAGTCAATGGCTTTTTTGAGTTGTGCCTTGAGTGCCTCAATTCGTTCTGTAATGGCGTTTCTGAGTACATCTGAATTTATTGTACCATCAACAAAGGCGTTGAATATTTTCAAGTATTTGTCATCTATTACTGTATCACTCCGACGATGCAGGAAGTCACTTCGATATAATGAATATTGTGTGCCTGAGCCACCAAGGTAGCTTTCTGGCTCATCAGGATTCACAGAAATAGGCAAGCCTTTACTGATTTCTGAATTCAATAGGCCTATTAAGACGGTTGCGAGTTCTTTCCTATCATCCAAGCCAATCTTGTCAGTTACAAGTCCTTGAACAAGTTGATTGATATAAGCCTCACACTTAGCTGTAAATGCGTCTTTCAGGCATTCTAGGTTATTGCGGATTGCATTGTCGAAATCAGCCAACACCCCTTTGTATCTAGAAAGATTCCTATTCTCGGCTCCCCAACCCCAGGTAGATGGCTTTTCATAATTTGAGGAGGTGAATTCATCCGAAGAAATCTGTTCGCGCTGCCGCTGAATTGTCTGCTTTGTTTCACGAATGCGATTTCGTAATCTTGTTGCCAGCAGTGGACTGTCGATACTCCGTCCTAAAGCTCTGAATGTTTCGTTAATTGCATCCAATTGACGTCTAGCCTTCGCTGCATCTTGCTTTAGACGCCCCAACTCACCTTGCCTACCTTTTATTTCCTCTGTTATTATTGTAATTAAGGATTTAAGAAGCCCGGCTAAAGTCTGGATGGGATAAATTGCCAAGTATTTACTCTTGTCGGCAGAAAGTTGATTGATAGTATTTACTATATCATCAATATTACTGAACTTTACAAAATCATCTGCGCTCTTTAGCTCAGGAAAGTAGCTTTGATACTCCACAAAGAAACTTTTTGTATCAACACTTAAACAACACTCTACGCCAGAATCCCTCTTCTGATTGTATTCCAGAATCTCGTATCCAATGAGCGCCATTAAAGCACTTACATAGCTTGTCTTTCCATTAGAAAGCAGTTGTTTTATGCTATCCTTGGGAATTTGTTTTATAGCCTCTTCCTTCTTCCTCTCAAATTTGGGCAAATATGATGACCATTGATTAAGCGCAAGGTCTTCATGCATATCCATCTTGTTGATAATGTCAACCAACATTGATATTCCTGTATACTCCACTTGCTCTAAGAGGATGGAAATCTCGTCTTGGTCATACTTATCCAGATAGTCATGAAGGAACAATATGATATGGCTATCCTTCAAGGCATTCTTTGTTGCCTCGCCACGGGATTTGACAGGATCGTTAAATCCCGGCGTGTCCGTTATCTTCAACCCTCTTAACACATTAAGATGCTTGTATATCCTCACATTCTTGGCAAGGCCGCTCAGTTCACCTTCTGCCGATGTGAACCTTGTCAATTCGTCGAGTCCGATCTCTACTACCCCCTTAGATACATATTGCTCATACCCTCCTGCTATACAATTTATGCTATCAAGCAGACATTTCGCATTATTGGCTACTTGGGCGTTCTCGCTATTTACATTCGCCTGAAGATCCTTTATGTCGGAGGAGGTGAGTAATTCGACCTCTACCCGAGAGTCTTTAGATGGGTCATCTGTATAGACAATTTCAGTTAAGGTAACCGTGGTGGGCTCTGGTCCCGAAGGCAACACGTTTCCGTGAAAGAGCAAGGCATTCGTAAACGAAGACTTACCAGCTTTCATCTTTCCGATGACGGCTATCTTCAGGTCTTGCCCCTCAAGTGCATTTGTCACACTAAGGATCATCTCTTCGGTGAAGCGGCCACTCTGCTTGTACTTTTCGACAAGCCGAGTTATTGTGTCTATGCTTTTGTTGAATTTTATGTAACTCATGATTTAAATCTGTCTAAGATTCCTTTTATGTCATTATTGATGGCATCTAATCGTGAGATGACATCCTCGATTCTACTTATATTTGCTGAAAGAGCACCGTATTGTACAATCACGTCGTAGTCGACATTATCCCATGCTTCTGTGATGGTTCGCAAACTTGAATCTAGTTGGTTTACGTTACTGCACAAAGTATTATACGCTCCTCCTGTGCAGATTGTGACATTAGCGCACTTGTTGCTAAGAGTAGTCGTTATGTCACTAAATCTATTGCCAACAGACGTAAATGCAGATTGAACTGAACGGGCCGCACCCTTTATCTTGGTCCCAATCTCGTCCAACTTCTGTTTCTTCTTGTCTCTCAACTCTGTAAAATGCTTTTCTGCAGAGAGTACAAGTTCCTGCAGTGTCAATAAGAGCTGGATGATTTCTACGATGGGATTTACTGCCTGGTGATTTTGGCTAAGTTTCTCCACTGTTTCACCAAAATCTTTCTTGAACTGATTCTGTGTTGTCTCTTTTCTGCCAAACTGAAGATAACCTTGTATGGAGACTTCTGCTTCTGCAAGCTTCTGCTTGATTACATCTTGTGCTCTGAATATGCCGCTTTCTGTCGTGCCTCTTCCGTCAACGAAAGAGAATATGATGTATACGGGCTTATCGCCAATACGTTCCTTTATAAAAGACATTTCGGTTTCCGATATTGATTTTCGACAATCTACGAACCAGAATATCACATCACAGTAATCCAGTACCTTATAGGTTGTGTATGCGTGTTCCGAGTTCGAGGAGAACAGCCCCGGTGTGTCGATGAATGTCGTATTGGACAATGCTGGGTGTTTGCTCTTCTTCGCTATATAGCTGAACATTCTGGCGAATGGGAAGTTGAATGAGTTTTCGAGAGAGAACAATTGCAAACGCTCTGCGTCAATCTCTTGCTCACCGCCTTCCTTGTCAATCAAGGAAGCTTTTTGTTCAGGGTTCTCTCCATCATAGAGATAAGTTGCCAAAGCCGTAGCCTCCTCGCTGCTAGTTGGGAAATCCTCCCCAAAATAGCAGTTCATCGCCGATGTCTTACCTGTTTTAAGGTGCCCCATCAATGCTATCGTTAATTTGTCTTGCAGCCAAGGCTTTTTGCATTGCTCAATGTATCGGCGCAAAGGAAGATCAACGCAATTCTCGCAGATGTTGATGACAGAGAAGTCGTCGTCTAGAAAATCCAAGGCCTTAATTCTTTCCAAGATATCCCGGATTTGAAATTTTAGAGCTTCGCATCCGAGTTTGGCAGAGCGGATTTCTTCCGACTCTGGCTTGACGCTTTCATTCAACAGACTCTGAAAAGCCTTGATGAACGAAAGATGTTGAAGGTCTGTTGAATCAAAATTCATTGCAGTAATAATTTTATGTGGTTGTCAATCTTGTTGATTGTATTCTTGTCACACAACGATTTTTCTTTTATATCAAAGAGGTGTCCACGGATTTGTTTTGCGAGTTCCTTTAAACCTTCCGGAGTGGAATCGATGTGTGCAATACTCTCATACATATCCATTTCTACGCCCAAGGCTTCTTCGTAGCTTATAGTGCCTTGAAACAGTGATACTTTAAGCAGGGTCACTACTGTCCAATAAAAAAGGGCAATTCGATCTTTGAAACAGTTGAATTATAG
>OLVZ01002318.1_pt1 | contig 14368 bp, 10 predicted proteins | sample 1673341 | NCBI WGS metagenome assembly OLVZ01 (sample SAMEA3178944, study PRJEB25190) | human gut metagenome | biome: human gut; feature: human-associated habitat; material: faeces | place: Austria | collected 2013 | reverse complement strand
GCCTTTCAGGTGGGACGCACGGGAGCCATAACGCCCGTGGCCAACCTCGAACCGGTGCTGCTGGCCGGCACGACGGTACGCCGGGCGACGCTGCACAACGCCGAGCAGATGGCCCTGCTGGACATACGTCCGGGCGACATGGTATACGTCGAGAAAGGCGGCGAAATCATTCCCAAGATCACGGGCGTGGAGCTTTCGCAGCGGCCGGCAGACAGCAGGCCGTTCGAGTACATCACGGTATGTCCCGAATGCGGCACGCCGCTGGTCAAATACGAAGGCGAGGCGAAGCACTACTGTCCCAATCAGGGCGGATGCCGTCCGCAGATCATCGGACGCATCATCCACTTCATCCGCCGCAAGGCGATGGACATCGACGGATTGGGCGAGGAGACCGTCGAGCTGCTCTACCGCAACGGTCTGGTGCACGACGCCGCCGACCTCTACGACCTGCGGGCCGGACAGATCACCTCTCTGCCCCGCATGGGCGAGAAATCGGCCGAGAACATCATGGAGAGCATCCGCCGTTCGAAGCTGGTGCCCTTTCCGCGCGTGCTCTTCGCACTGGGCATCCGTTTCGTAGGCGAAACGACAGCCAAATACCTCGCCTCGCATTTCGGGTCGATGGACGCCGTGATGCGTGCCACGCGCGAAGAGTTGGTCGAAGCCGAGGAGGTGGGGCCGAAAGTCGCCGACGGCATTCTCGACTACTTCGCCGACGAGGGCAACCGGACGCTGATCGAACGGCTGCGCCGCGCCGGGCTGAAATTCGAGGCCGAGGCGCCTCGTCTCCGCTCCGACGCGCTGACAGGCAAGAGTTTCGTCATTTCGGGCAAGTTCTCGACGCACAGCCGCGACGAATTGAAGGAGTTGATCGAACTGCACGGCGGGCGCAACCTGGCCGCCGTGTCGGCCAATGTCGACTACATCGTGGCCGGTGAGAATATGGGCCCCGCCAAACTGAAAAAGGCCGAGAAACTGGGCATCCCGATCCTCACGGAGAAGGAGTTCCTCGCGCTGATCGCCGACGACGAACCCGCAGCGGCGACCTTCGCGGCGGAGGAACCTGAAACGCCCGCGCAGCCGACGCAGGGCGCATTGTTTTAACCGAAATACAAATCCCACGATATGAAGCCAAACCTTTTCCGCGGCGCAGGAGCCGCCATGATCACCCCCTTCACCGCCGACGGCCGCGTCGATTACGAAGCGCTCGGACGCATGATCGATTACGTCATCGAAGGCGGGGCCGACTATATCGTCGCACTCGGCACGACGGCCGAGACGCCGACGCTCTACATTCAGGAGCGCGCCGTCGTGGCCATGTTCATCGCCAATCAGATCCGCCACCGCGTGCCGCTGGTGATCGGCGTGGGCGGCAACTCGACCTCCGAGGTGCTCGACCAGCTGCGCGAGTTCGACCTGCGCGGCGCCGACGCCATCCTGAGCGTGACGCCCTATTACAACAAACCCTCGCAGGAGGGACTTTACCAGCATTTCCGCACCGTCTCGGAGCATTCGCCCCTGCCGGTGATCCTCTACAACATCCCGGGCCGCTCGGGCGTCAACATGACCGCCGAGACCACGCTCCGCTGCGCCGCCGACTTCCGCAACGTCATCGGCATCAAGGAGGCGTCGGGCGACATCGGGCAGATGCAGCGCATCCTGGACAACCGTCCCGAGGGATTTCTCGTGCTGTCGGGCGACGACGGCATGGCCATCGAGCTGATGCGCCGCGGAGGCGACGGCGTGATCTCCGTGGCGGCGAACGCCTTTCCGCAGCGGTTCATGGAGTGCGTGAACCATGCCAAGGCGGGCGACTTCGACGCGGCGGAAAAGGCTTATGCCGCGCTGGACGAAGCCGTGCACGCGCTCTTCGAGGAGGGCAACCCCGTGGGCGTGAAATGCGCCCTCTCGGTGATGGGACGCATCGGCGACACGATGCGCCTGCCGCTGGTCGCCGGATCGGGAAAACTCCGCGCGAAGTTCGAAGAACTGATCGCCAGATACGATTTGCGCTGATTTTGCGTTTGTACCGGAAACGACCGCTATGAAACGATTGCTGCTTCTCTCACTGCTGGTTCCGGCGCTGGCCGCCGCCGGAGTCCCCGACGAGGACATGATCCTCGACCGGACGATGGACGCCCAGTCCGCGTTCTACTACCCCGCGCTGATGATGCGCTACAACGCGGGCGACGAGACGCTGACCGACGAGGATTACCACTACCTCTACTACGGATACGCCTACCGCGACGAATACAAGCCGCTGGCCGTGAACCCCGATCTGGACAAAATGCTGATGCTGGCCTCGGGCATCGACCCCGACAAACCCGACAGGGCCACGCTGGAAACGATGGTCTCGGTGGGAAACGACGCCCTGAAACGCGATCCGTTCAGCCCCAAAATCCTCAACCTCATGTCGTTCGCCTACGGTGCGCTGGGCGACAAGGAGCAGGAAAAAGCCTGGTCGGACCGCATGAACGGCGTCATCCGCACGATCCTCGGCTCGGGCGACGGATTCACGCAGAAGACCCCGCGCCATGTGCTGATGTTCGACCACGCGCTCGACGTGCTGGCCGCCGAAGGGCTTTCGTTCGGCAAGGCGCGCATCGTCAGCCGCACGGTGGAGTTCGTGCCGCTGGTCGTTCCCTATGTGGTCGAGGGCAAGAAGCGCAAGGGATTCTATTTCGATTTCAGCCGCGTCTACTGGAACAAACCCGAGGGTTACACCTACCAGCGCGACCGCACGTGGCAGTTCAACAACCTCAAACCCCGCACCTATAAATGATCCGCATTCTCCGGCATACGCTCTGCCTCGTCCTGCTGCTGACGCTCGCGGCCTGCTCCAAGGAGGAGCCGGGTTACAACCCGCCCGCCGTGGCGACGCAGACCCTTCTGCTGTACATGCCCGGACGAGGCCTAATCAACTATTACGAGCGCAACATCGAGGGCGTCAGCGCGGCCGTGACGAACCAAATCCCGGGCGACGGGCGCATTCTGGTCTGCTATCAGCCCGAGAAGCATTCGTCGGCCGTGATGCTGGAAATCTATTACGACAGGAACAAGCGACGCAGCGAGACGAAAACTCTCAAAACCTACGACGGCTTCAACGCCGGAAACCCCGAAAAGGTGCGGCAGCTGTTCGCCGATGCCGCGGAGCTGGCTCCGGCCCAAAACTACGGGCTGATCATCGGCTGCCACGGCAAGGCGTGGATTCCGGTCGCCAGCGGCTCGCTCTCCTACTCGATGCGGCGTTCCGCCGAGGACGACCTATGGGCCGCGCCCCCGGGAGCCAAGCAGACCCGTTCGTTCGGCGACAAGGGCTACGAACTGAACATCACGGAGCTGAAGGAGGCGCTCGAAGCGCAGCAGTTCCGTTTCGACTACCTGATCTTCGACGACTGCTTCATGGCCAACATCGAAACGCTCTACGACCTGCGTTCGGTCATCGGCTACATCGTGGCGTCGCCCTGCGAGGTCATGGGCGACGGATTCCCCTACGACCGGATCGTCCCCCACCTGTTCGAAACGGGACCGGTCGCGGACCGGCTCGCGGAAACCTGCCGGGAGTTCTGGAACCTCTACGAAAACGAATACCAGAGCACGACCTGGAAAGAGCAGTCGGGCTGCATCTCACTGGCCGTCACGTCGCAGCTGGACGCGCTGGCGGAGGTGATGCGCCGCATCAACGAAAAAGGCAAACAGCCGTTCGAACTCTCGCAGCTCCAGTACTACGAGGGACTGATGACACACCTTTTCTACGACTTGGGGCATTACGTCGAATTGAGCTGCGGCGACCCGGCGCTCGTCAAGGAATTCACGACGCAACTCGACCGGGCATTTCCCCCCGAAAGCCGTCTGTGCACGAAGCAGTTCTATTCCCAATACAACAACGGGTCGAACCCCGTGCATTTCTATACGGGCGTCTCCGTGAGCGAGCCTTCGACGAAGTACGTCGCCGAAAACCGGATGACGAACTGGTATCGGGACACGCATTAAATGAAATGAAAAGAGCGATTCTCACGAATCGCTCTTTTCATTTATGCATACAGCCCGGACTTCCTATTCATACTGCCCGGACTTCAGCCGCTCCACCTCCTCGCGGGTCAGGAACCGCCACGCTCCGCGCTTGAGGTTCTTCTTCGTGAGACCCGCATAGTAAACGCGGTCGAGTTTGGTCACGGTGTAACCCAGGAACTCGAAAATACGGCGCACGATGCGGTTGCGGCCCGAGTGGATCTCGATGCCCACCTCCTGCTTGTTCTCCTTGACGTAGGAAATCTCGTCGGCGAAGATCTCGCCGTCTTCGAGCGTGACGCCCTCGGCGATGCGGTCCATGTCGGCGCGCGTCAGGGGTTTGTCGAGCGTCACCTGGTAGATTTTCTTCTTCTTGTAGGAAGGGTGCGTCAACTGCTTCGTAAGGTCGCCGTCGTTGGTGAACAACAGCAGCCCGAGGCTGTTCTTGTCGAGGCGTCCCACCGGGTAGATGCGCTCCGTGCAGGCGCCCGAGACCAGCTCCATGACCGTCTTTCCGGCATGAGGATCGTCGAGCGAAGTGACGTAGCCCTTGGGCTTGTTCAGCACCAGGTAGACCTTCTTCTCGCCCTGCACCGGCTCGTCGTTGAACCGCACTTCATCGGTCGGCAGCACCTTGGTCCCCAGTTCGGTGACGATCTTGCCGTTGACCGAAACGACGCCCGCCGTGATGAAATCGTCGGCCTCGCGGCGCGAGCAGAGGCCCGACTGCGCGAGAAAACGGTTCAGGCGCATTTCGCCGACCTGCTTTTCGGGCGTGAATTTCGGGTAGGAAGCCGGTTTGTCGTCGTGCTTCCTCGGCCCCGGCTTATAGGGTTTGTCGCCGAATTTACGGTCGCCGTATTTCTTATCCCCGAACTTACGTTCGCCGTAGGCGGGCTTGTCGCCATACTGGCGGCGCGGTTTGTCGCCGTCGCGGTGCTCGTAACGGGGTTTATCGCCGAACTTGCGTTCGCCATAGGCGGGCTTGTCACCGTACTGGCGGCGCGGTTTGTCGCCGTCGCGGTGCTCGTAACGGGGTTTATCGCCGGACTTACGCTCGCCGTAAGCCGGTTTGTCGCCGAACTGGCGGCGCGGTTTGTCGAATGCAGGGCGGTTGTCCGCCGTGAAATGGGGATTGTAGGAGGCCCGCTCACGGGGCCCCTCGCTGGACGGTTGCTCCGAATCGGCAGCATCACGCTGTAAACGCGGGCGACGCTCGACACGCTCCGCCGTAGCCACTACGGTGCGCTTGCGTTTGTCGCGTCCGAAGCGTTCAAGCACCGGGGTCGAGTCGTTTTTAGGATCTTTCATTTTCTATTCGTCTAATAAATTATCGGGGACAGGGACCGGAACGTGCCGACCGGGTTCACGCGCGTGATACCGGACGCAGCCCGTCCGAGCCGGTTTCCACCCGGCAAAGGTAATCCATTTTTCCGGATTATAACACATAACGTGCCCGATTTCAACCGTTTTGGGAATAATTGCGCCGGAAGGCGACAAAACGCCTGCTTTTGCCGTATCTTTGCCGAAAAATAACTCCCCGACGACCGGCGGCATTCCGGCAGAAGCCCCGCGCCGCCCGGCATCGGCTGCGACACCCGATCCTGCGTTATGAACATGAACCGCGAAATACTGCGCATTGCGCTCCCCAATATCGTCTCGAACATCACCGTGCCGCTCATGGGCATCGTATCGACCGCCATCGCCGGACACTGGGGAGCCGACTCCGCCGCCACGATCGGCGCGCTGGCCATCGGCGTCTCGATCTTCAACTTCATCTACTGGAACTGCTCGTTCGTGCGCATGGGAACCAGCGGGCTGACGGCCCAGGCGTTCGGCGCGGGCGACTTCCGCGAGTGCACCAACATGCTGGCCCGCGCGCTGTCGGTGTCGGCGGTGATGGGTGTGCTGATGATCCTGCTCCAATACCCCGTGGGAGAACTGGCCCTCTGGGCCATGAACGGCAGCGAAATGACCCGCGACTACTTCTACGCCCGCATCTGGGCCGTGCCGGCGGGCATCGTGCTCTTCGGGTTCAACGGCTGGTTCACGGGGATGCAGAACGCCATATTCCCTATGCTGACGGCCGTCACGGTCAACATCGTGCACATCCTTTGCAGCCTCTGGTTCGCCTTCGGGATGGATATGGGCATCGTGGGCATCGCCTACGCCTCGGTGATCGCCCAATGGACCGGCGTGGCGCTCTCGGCGCTGCTGCTCGCCGCCAAATACCGTCCGATCCTCACCGGGATCGACTGGTCGGAGGTGCTGGACCTCAAACCGCTGAAGACGTTCTTCATCATCAACCGCGACATCATCCTGCGCACGTTCTGCATCGTCGCGGTCTACACCTTCTTCACCGGGGCGTCGGCACGCATGGACGACCCCGCGCTGCTGGCCGTGAACACCCTGCTGCTGCAACTCTTCACGCTCTTTTCCTACATGAACGACGGCTTCGCCTACGCCGCCGAGGCGCTCACGGGACGCTTCATCGGGGCGCGCGACAGCGTGTCGCTGCGCGACTGCCTGCGGAGGTGCATCGCCTGGGGAACGCTCGTATCGGTGGTCTTCGTGGGGATTTATCTCGTCTGGTGGCGCGACCTGGTGGGCGTGTTCGTAGACCACTCGGCGCCCAACGCTGGGGTGATCGAGGAGCTGGCGGGACGCTACATCGTCTGGATCATCCTCATCCCGATCGCCTCGGCCATGCCCTTCATCATGGACGGCATCATGGTCGGAGCCACCGAAACGCGCGTCATGCGCGACTCGATGTTCTGGGCCACGGCGGCCTATTTCGCCATTTACTACGCCTGCTACCCGCTGATCGGCAACAATGCCCTATGGCTGGCCTTCACGCTCTACATGTTCCTGCGCGGAGTGATCCAGTTCTTTATGACCCGCCGGCTGAAAACCATCTACGACAAGATCGCATAGGACCCGGACAACCGCCCGCCGGCACGGAACGAGCGCCGGACAAGCCTCCGAAAAGGAAACCGCCCCCGCCGGAGATGCTTCCGGCAGGGGCGAAACCGTAAAAACGAGACCTTCCGGACCGTCTATTCCGCGAAGCCATCCCAGTCGTCGCGGAACTGCTCGGAGCCGGTCTTTTTGGCAAAAATGCACCGGTTGTCGTAAACGTCGGCCTCGGCATCGGTCAGCTCCCGCGACCACGCCACGCGGCCCGAACGGTCGGCGCCGGGTCCTTCGCAACGCCATTCGGCATAGTACACATCGCCTTTACGGGCCGCGTCGTGCCAGTCGCGCCACCCCTCGGGACGGATCGCCGCGGGAAATTCGCACTCCAGCCACACGGTGCGGGCCGTCGATTTCCACGGACGCCCGAGGTAAACCCGCGTCACCCCTTCGGCCGCCGTCACACGGCAGCAGGAGAAGACGAATCCGTATTCGTTGCGCTCGGTGGTCGAAGCGGCCGTGATGAAACTGTCGGCCTTGCAATGGATCGTCGAACACTCGAACAGCACGATCGAAGGGCCGAAAATGAAGTCGGTGGTTCCCTCGATATAACAATTCTCGACATGTACGCGCGAAACGTAGCTGCGAGCAAAGAAGGTGTCCTGATCGCCGATGAGCGCACAATGATACAGATGGATGCGGTCGCCGCGGGTTTCGAGCGCCACGGCCTGCCCTACCCTTCCGGCATCGTTCTCGACGGTCAGGCAATCCAGATAGACATCGTCGGCCTGAACGGACATCGTATAGCTGTCGTAGGTGGTCAGCTCGCGGCCGTCGACGACTTTGCCGGCATAGTCGCCCCAGACGATGCGGGTTTCAGCCATTTCATCGCCCAGAATCCGGACCTTGTCCTTGTAGACGTCGAGCGTCACCTTCTCGCGATAGACGCCGGGCATAATCCGCACCGTGCGCCACTCCGCAGGCTTCGACGGCAGGGCGTCGAAACACGCCTGAATGGTCCGGAAATCCCCGCCGCCGTTGCAGTCGACGGTATAGACCGTCTCTGCCGAGGCGACGAACGAGGACAGGAGAAGGATCGTTATGATTACAGCGGATTTCATCATAGGTTCGGTGAACGCAATTACACGCTACAACGTCACCCCCGTCTTGAAGATGGCGATCTCCTTGAAACCCGTCTCCTCGTGCTTGAGACGCTCGCCGCCGGCCGTGGCCAGCACCTTGCCGATGAAACGCTCCAGCACGGCCTGCGGCTCCTCGTCCTCGACCAGCGTGCCGGCGTTGAAGTCGATCCAGTTGGCCTTGAACTCCGCGAGCTGCGTGTTGGTCGAAATCTTCATCGTGGGCACGAACGACCCGAAAGGCGTGCCGCGTCCCGTAGTGAAGAGCACCAGCTGGCAGCCCGAGAGAGCCAGCGCCGAAGCGGCCACCAAGTCGTTGCCCGGAGCCTGCAAGAGGTTCAATCCCGGCTTCGTGACGGGCTGTGCGTAGGTCAGCACGTCGACGACGGGCTGCGCCCCGCCCTTCTGCACGCAGCCGAGCGATTTCTCCTCAAGGGTCGTGATGCCGCCCTTCTTGTTGCCCGGCGAGGGATTTTCATAAATCGGCTGGTCGAACCGGCGGAAATAGCGTTTGAAATCGTTGATCAGCGAGACCGTTCCGTCGAAAACCCGGCGGTCTGCGGCGCGGTCCATCAGGATCGTCTCGGCGCCGAACATCTCGGGAACCTCCGTCAGCACCGTCGTGCCGCCCTGCGCGATCAGCCAGTCGGAAAACAGCCCCACCAGCGGATTGGCCGTGATGCCCGAGAAACCGTCCGAGCCGCCGCACTTCAAGCCCACCTTGAGGTAAGCGAGCGGAAGCGGCTGACGCTTATCGGCTTTGGTCTTTTCCACCAGCCCGCGGCAGATTTCGAATCCCGCCTCGATCTCGTCCTCGACCTCCTGGGCGACGAGGAACTTCACCCGCTCGTCGTCCCATTGGCCGATCACCTCTTTCAGGGCCGACACCTGGTTGTTCTCGCACCCGAGGCCCAGCACCAGCACGGCGCCCGCATTGGGGTGACGCACCAGCGCGGCCAGCGCCCGCTGCGTATTGGCGTGGTCGTCGCCCAGCTGCGAACAGCCGTAATTGTGGGTGTAGACCCGCACGTCGTCGAGGTGCGAGCAGTCGCACTCGCGCTTCACGCGCTCCGCGATGGCCTGCGCCTGCCCGTTGACGCACCCCACCGAGGGCACGATCCACAACTCGTTGCGAATGCCCATCGTATCGTTCCCGCGCAGGTAACCCATCACCCGCACGTCGCGCTTCGGGCACCCGACATCGTAAACCTTGGGGGCATAGGTGTATTCGAGGTCGTCACGGAGGTTGGTTTTCAGGTTGTGCGTGTGAATCCACCCGCCCTGCGGCACGTCCTGCGTGGCGTGACCGATGGGATAGCCGTACTTCACGACGTTCTCTCCCGCGGCGATGTCGCGCAGGGCGAACTTATGGCCGCGCGCAACGTCCTCGCGGAGCGTCACGGCGACGCCCTCGACATCGAGCGTCTCGCCCTCGTGCAGGTCGTCGGCCAGTGCGACGGCGACATTGTCCGCAGCGTTGATTTTCAGAAACCGTTTCATATCAATAAAATAAGCCGCATGTCCGGGTCCCGCAAAGCCCCCGCCGAGGCGGGGGTTCGGGGTGGGTCGGACTTGTGAACACGACCGGAGGCCGTGCCACGAACCGTCCGAAACGCCGCACCGGAACAGCTGACTGGTTACGCTCCTAAAAACTTCTTCAAGGCATCTTTCATGCCCAGCGTCTCGATGTCGCGGACATAGCCCGCAACGGTCCCGATGAAGCCCGGAACCTCCGAGAAATCGACGGTGAAGATGCCGCTCTCCTTCACGATCTTCGCGATCGTAGCCTCCATGTCGGCCGAATCCCAGTTGGCGCAGATGTAGTCCACGAACTCCCTCGTGTCGTCGGGTTCGAAACCGCTGTTCGGCCCGTAGAGGGTCATCAGCGCGGCGAACGTGAATGCTTCGCGTTCGGCCAGCCGCTGCGCCTTGAACCAGTTGTCACGCACGGTCGGATAGTTGCGCGCCTCCCATTTCGAAAGCGAGTTGAGCGAAATGGACCGGAGCATGTGCTTGATGAAGGGGTTGTAGAAACGCTCCAGAATCCCGGCGGCGAACTTCTTCAGCTCGTCCCGGTCCTCGTCGATCATCGGGATCACCTCCTCGGCAACCATGTCGTTGACGAACCGCTCGATGTCGGGCGTATTGAAAGCGTCCATCACCGTCTCGCAGCCCATTTGCAGGGCGATGGGCACCATGCCCGTATGCGACCCGTTCAGGATGCGGACCTTCTTGTCGCGGAACTGCTTGATCGACGGCATGAAGATCACATGCAGCCCCGCCTTGTCCAGAGGCAGCTCCTTCATCACCTCCTTGTAGCCCGGACCGCCGATAGCCCACAAGTGGTACAATTCGGCCTTCACCACAAGGTTGTCGTCATAGCCGATCTCCTCCCTGATCTCGCCGATCTGCTCGCGCGGGAATCCCGGCACGATGCGGTCCACGAGCGTGTCGCAGAAATGACAGTTCTTTTCGACCCAGTCGATGAAATCCTGCCCGAGCTTGTGGTATTCGGCATGTCTGATGACGTATTCGTGGAGCGTCGAGCCGTTGTTCTCGATCAGCTCGCAGCAGATGATGCAAAGGCCCTTGGTCGGGTCGCCATTGAAATGTTTGAACCGCTTGTACAGCAGCGCCGTCATCTTGGCGGGGTACGATTTCGGCGGACAGGCCGTCAGGTCGTCGCCCTCCTCGTAGCGGATGCCCGCCTCGGTGGTGTTCGAAATGGTGATCTTCAGCTCCGGCGAGAGGAAATACGCCTCGTATTTCGCATAGTCCACATAGGGATTGAACGAATCCATGATGCTCTTCACCAGCCGCACGTCCTTCTTGGGCCGTTTGTTCTCGATGCCCTCCAGATAGACGTGGTACATGTTGTCCTGCCGGTGCATCAGGTCGATCATCCCCAGCACCTTGCGCTCGGGGTCGATGATCGGCTGGCAAACGGCCACGCCTGCATCCATGACGCCCTTCTCGTTGGCGATGTCGATCTGCCAGTCCACGAAGGCTCTCAAGAAGTTGCCTTCGCCGAATTGCAGGATGCGAACGGGACGGCCGACCGTTTCGACGGTCGACTTGTTCAGTTGCTTGATCATTGTATGTCCGGTTTTTAAGTTAATCCAATACAATCGGTTTGTATTTCGGAACCAGCGTCTTCATCACGATCCAGCCGATGAGGTAAGCCACGGCGCAGATGCAGAAGACGACGAAATATCCGGCGGGCTTACCCTCGAAACCCATGAACTGCATCGCCGTTTCGTCGGCATATACGAACAGCCAGCCGGCGAACCATTGCAGGATCATCGAGCCTACGCCGCCGGCCATGCCGCCGATGCCCGTCACGGTGGCGATCGCCGACTTGGGGAACATGTCGCCGATGGTCGAGAAGATATTGGCCGACCACGACTGGTGCGCCGCGCCGCCCAGACCGATCAGGATGATCGGGAACCACGGCGAGATCGTGCCCATGGGCTGCGCCAGCAGCACCAGCAGCGGAATGAACGCGAAGATCAGCATGGCGCGCATGCGTGCCGCATAGGGGTTCAGCCCCGTCTTGTTGATGATGATCGTCGGAAGCTTGCCGCCGTAGATCGACAGCATCGTGATGGCATAAAGCGTGAAGATCAGCGCCACGCCCAGCCCTTCGGACATCTTGATCCCGAACTGCGAATTGAGGTACGAGGGGGTCCAGAAGAGGAAGAACCACCACACGCCGTCGGTCATAAACTTGCCGAAGGCGAAGGCCCACGTCTGTTTGAACGAGAGCGTTCTCCAGAACGAGATCTTCTCGCCCTCCTGCTCCTTGCCGACCGTCTCGCCGTCGACCACTTCGTGCTGGTCCTGCTCGATATACTCCAGCTCGGCGGCATTCACCTTCGGGTGGTCCGAGGGTTTCTTGTACATGAAGACCCAGAAGCCCATCCAGACGAAGCCCAGGGCGCCGATCACGATGAAGGCCATCTCCCAGCCCCAGGCCTTCGCCAGCAGCGGAATGGTCAGCGGGGCGAACAGCGCGCCGATCGAAGCGCCGGCATTGAAGATCGAGGTGGCGTAGGCGCGGTCCTTCTTGGGGAAGTACTCGGCGGTCACCTTGATGGCTGCCGGGAAGTTGCCCGCCTCGCCCAGGGCAAGGATGCAGCGCGCGGCGATGAAGAAATACATGCTGACCATGGCGATGGTCGCGGCCAGGGCCGACCCGGCCTCGACGGCGCGCAGCGCGGCGGCGTCGGGAAGCCCCACCCATGCCTCGGTGGCGATGCCGCAAAGGGCGTGCATGCAGGCTCCCATCGACCAGACGCCGATGGCCCACAGATAACCTTTCTTGGTGCCCATCCAGTCGATGAAACGGCCCGCGAAGAGCATGCAGACGGCATAGACGATCGAGAAGATCGAAGTGATCAGCCCGTAGTGGTACTCGTTCCAGTGGAATTCGGGCTTGATGAACTCGTCCCACGTCAGCGAGAGCACCTGACGGTCGAGGTAGTTAACAGTCGTTGCGAAGAAGAGCATCGCACAGATGACCCAGCGATACTGCGTCATCTTCCCAGCGAGAGTCGATTTGTTGTTTGTCATTATGGGGTTTAATTAAGTAGTGTTCAGGAATTGGTGAGCCGCAGAAACGGCGTCCGGCGGCAGAGCGGGGCCGCCGCCGAACTACCGAACTTACGGAATCGGTTTTAACGCACCCGGGCGATCACGTCCAGAGCGAAACGGCATTTTTCGGTGATCGCCGCCCAGTCCTTCGCGGCGACGACCTCTTTCGGGAAGAGCTGCGAGCCCATGCCCACGCAATAAACGCCGGCCTTGAACCACGCCGTGAGGTTCTCCTCGGTGGGTTCCACCGCTCCGGTGGCCATGATGTTCGACCACGGCAGCGGGGCCTTGACGTTCTTGACGAACGACGGACCGCCCACGTTGCCCGCGGGGAAAACCTTCGTCAGGTCGCAGCCCAGTTCCTGCGCCGTGCCGATCTCCGTCACCGAACCGCAGCCAGGGGTGTAGGGAACCAGATGGCGGTTGCAGACCCTGGCCACCTCGGCGTTCAGGTAGGGACCCACGACGAAGTTGGCGCCGTACTGCATGTACATCGCGGCCGTCGGGGCGTCGACCACCGAACCGATGCCCAGGATCATCTCCGGGCACTCCGCGGCGGCGAATTTCACCAGACGGATGAACACCTCCGAAGCGAAATCGCCGCGGTTGGTGAACTCGAAAGCGCGCACGCCGCCTTCGTAGCAGGCTTTCACGACCTGCTCGGCCACGTCGGCGTCGGCATGATAGAATACGGGAACCATGCCGGTCTTACCGATGGCCTCCAGAACTTGCATTTTATTGAAGCGAGCCATAATTTTTAATTCTTAATTTTTCATTTTTAATCATCTCTGCACCCGTCCGCTGGCATTGCCTCCGGCCAACGACTCGACCTCCTCGGCCGATACGAGGTTGAAGTCGCCGTTGATCGTGTGCTTCAGGGCCGATGCCGCCACGGCGAACTCCAGGGCCTCGCCCTGCGTCGGCTTGGTCAGCAGGCCGTGAATCACGCCGCCCGAGAACGAGTCGCCGCCGCCCACGCGGTCGATGATCGGGTCGATGTCGTAACGCTTCGACTCGTAGAACTCCTCTCCGTTGTAGATCATGGCTTTCCAGCCGTTGTGCGTCGCCGAGAACGACTCGCGCAGGGTCGAGATCACATACTTGAACCCGAACGTCGCGGCCATCTGGCGGAAGATGCCCTTGTAGCCCTCGGCGTTGGTTTCGCCGCCCTCGACATCGGCGTCGGGCTTGAACCCGAGGCACAGCTCGGCGTCCTCCTCGTTGCCGATGCAGACATCGACGTACTGCATCAGGGGCTTCATAATCGACTGCGCCTTCTCCTTGGTCCAGAGCTTCTTGCGGAAGTTCAGGTCCACCGACACCGTCACGCCGTGACGCCTGGCGGCCTCGCAGGCCAGACGGGTCAGTTCGGCGGCCTTGTCCGAAATCGCGGGCGTGATGCCCGACCAGTGGAACCAGTCGGCGCCCTCCATGATGGCGTCGAAGTCGAAATCCTGCGGATCGGCCTCGGCGATCGACGAATGCGCACGGTCGTAGATCACCTTCGAGGGACGCATCGAGGCCCCGGTTTCGAGGTAGTAGATACCCACGCGGTCGCCGCCGCGGGCGATGAAATCGGTCCTCACGCCGTATTTGCGCAGCGCATTGACCGCCGACTGGCCGATCTCGTGCTTCGGGAGTTTCGAGACGAAGTAAGCCTCGTGGCCGTAGTTGGCGCACGAAACGGCCACGTTGGCCTCACCGCCGGCGTA
>OLVZ01002308.1_pt1 | contig 14409 bp, 18 predicted proteins | sample 1673341 | NCBI WGS metagenome assembly OLVZ01 (sample SAMEA3178944, study PRJEB25190) | human gut metagenome | biome: human gut; feature: human-associated habitat; material: faeces | place: Austria | collected 2013 | reverse complement strand
TGGCGTCCGAGACGGAGGGAGTGACGCTGCCGCAGGAGAGCTCTGTGAGGTCGGGCTCGCTTCCGCCGCAGGCATAACCCACCACCTCGTCTACCATGGTGCTGCCGGAAACTGACAGACAGACGCTGCAGCCGCAGCCGCTCTTTACGCTGCCTACATTGATTATGTAAGGGATAGCGCCGGTAAGGCTTATACGGTACACCTGAACGGGGCAGCATCCACCACAGGGAAGCTGTGCACTCATGGTCATCTCCTCTACGGTATAGCCTAAGAAGGAAGTATCGTAGGCGATCTTGGCGGTGGAGGAGCATACGTCGCTGGCGTCGAAAGATTCGTGCAGGGTGATGGTTTCGCAGAAGTTTACGCTTCTGGAGCAGGGGGTGCAGCTTTCGCAGCCGCAGCTGCAGGCAGAGTCGGGTTCAGAGGAGCAGTCGCAGCCGGCGGGCGTATTGGCGGACGCCGCTATGGGTTCGCTGCAGGTGCGGCCGGTGTCCTCTGCGGGAGCGGCTGACGGTCTGTTGGGAAAGTCCCTGTTTGCATAATTGATTCTTGCGCTCATATAAAACTCTTTCCTTTCTTGTGCCGCGGCGAAAACGCGGCATGGGGTTGCTATATAATATGACAGGGAATAAATCAGAGTGCCGAAAAAGTGACTGGGTGCCACTTTTCCGACAGTCGCAATAATAATTGCGTCAAAAAGTGCGGCGTAATAAAATTGATATTGACAATGGCGCGGGATTTGATTATAATAATTCCTGTTGCAAAACTTAATATTGCGGCCATGGCGGAATAGGCAGACGCGTACGTTTGAGGGGCGTATGGGAGACCGTATGAGTTCAAGTCTCATTGGCCGCACCAATAAAAAGTGAATACCCACAGGGTATTCACTTTTTATTAGTTCAAACGGCCAACTGAGACTTGAAGGGCGCGACCCCGGGAGGGGGCAAATCGCGCCGGTGACGCGATTTGAGCGCCCCGAGGTGAATTACATTTAGAATGCTTCATTCAAATTGTAAATAAATATATTTTCTTTTTCCGAAAAAGATAATCCCGCGCTGTGCGGGACTTTTTTGTAGATTCATATCTTCCTGTCACTTTTGGCTGTTGTTAATCAATGACGGTTGTGGTAATATAGTCAAACGGCGCAGTAAGGAGCATTGAACAATGAACAAAAAAACAAATATACTTATAGTTAACGATGACGGAATAGAGTCTTACGGCATAGCGAAACTTGCGGCTATGGCGGCAAACTTCGGCGATGTCTGGGTAGTCGCTCCTGAGGGGCAGTGCAGCGGAATGTCACAGAGGCTCACTATTTTCAGCGAACTCAATGTGCAGGAAAGGGAATTCCCGGCGACGGTAAGGGCTGCGTACAGCGTAAGTGGCACGCCTGCGGACTGCGTCAAGGTAGCCCTCAAATCTTTACTGCCTGTATGGCCGGATTACGTATTCTCCGGTATAAACGCCGGCTTTAACGCTGGCTACGATATTGCCTATTCCGGAACTGTGGGGGCGGCTATGGAGGCTGTGCTGCACGACATACCGGCTATAGCATTTTCGACTCAGCACGACGGCAGCTATGAAATAACGGACAAGTACCTGATGCCTATAGCCGAGGAACTTATGCAGAAGTCCAATGCCGGGGAAATATGGAATGTGAACTTTCCGGGCGGTCAGGCATGCGATTTCAAGGGCATAATACGCGGCACAGAGGCTGCGCAAAGTTTTTTCTTTGAAAATGATTATCAAAAGTTAGAGCGGGATGGGAAAATAGTGTTTACTCCATTCGCAAAGCTGCTTGGCCCGAACGATGCGCCGAAAGGTACCGATGTATGGGCTGTTTTGAACGGCTATATAGCTATCGGCCGTATTAAAAACGCACTTTATAGATAATATGTAAGAGCCATATGTGTCACTCATTGCCAATATATACTTTATGTGATATCATATTGACATTGACGAAAAATCGAAATAATTACCTATCCTTAAGCGATTCATAGGCCATGTGCCATGAATATAAATATTATGGAGGAAAATACAAAAATGAAAAAGACCGTAGCACTGCTTTTCGCACTTGTTATGGCGTTCTCCGTCTGCGCTTGCAGCCAGCCTGCTCCCGCAGAGGAAACAACCGAAGAGACTGCCGAGACTGCTGCCCCTGCTGAGGAGACTTCTGCTGAGAAGCCTCACTTCGACAAGCTGACCCTCGAGTTTGTTCCCTCCAAGGATGCTGACGTTATCATCACCGGCACCAAGAACCTGCCCGAGCTCGTAAAGGCGGAAATGTCCAACCTCGGCTATGATATCGACGAAGTAGACATCACTGTCGGCACCAGCTATGATGCTACCGGCGAAGCTATGTCCGCAGGCTCTATCGACCTCGGTTGGCTGCCCGGCGGTACCTACGCCCTCTATTCCGACGATACCGACGTTATCCTGACCGCTACCCGCAACGGCCTGTCCAACGACAGCACCGATCCCAAGACCTGGAACGGCGAAGCTAACGCCACCCAGAAGAACGGACCTCAGGTAACCTATTATCGTTCCCTGATCTACGCCACTCCTTCCGAGTACGGCAAGAAGCTTGCTGAAAAGGTAAACAACGGAGAGGCCCTGACCTGGGAAGATCTGGACGGCGCAAAGTGGGCAGTTCAGAAGACCTCATCTTCAGCAGGTTACATTTACCCCTCCATGTGGCTTATGGCCAACTATGACGGGAAGAAGATCTCCGACCTTTCAAATGTAATCCCTCTTGACTCCGGCTATGGCACCGCTTTCTCCTATGCCGCTGCCGAGCAGGTGGACATCATCGTATGCTATGCCGACGGCCGTAACGACTACGAGGCAAGCTGGATTTTGCCTACCGACAAGCAGGATGAGACCGGTAAGCAGGGCATGGGCCGCACCGAGTCCATCTGGAACGAGCTGAATGTTATCGGCGTGACCGAAGGTATCTACAACGACACCGTAGCTATATCCAAGGCCAGCCAGTATTACACTCCCGAGATCGTAGCTGCACTTCAGGATTGCTTTATCAACATCATCAACACTGATGAAGGCAAGGCTATCTTTGATGTATACAGCCACACCGGCTACGCCAAGGCCACCGACGCTGATTACGACGGCGCACGCGCTGCCCTTAAGGCTGTTTCCGACTAATTATATCCAAAGCCAAGCGCCCTGCGTAAACAGGGCGCTTTTCCCTTAATTATTTTATACAAGGCATTATTTAGCATTACTTTATTATTTAATATAGAAAGAGTCGCAGCATGATAGAATTCAAGAATGTGTATAAGACTTATCCAAACGGCTTTACGGCACTTAAGAACATAAGCCTGCAAATCGAGCAGGGCGAGTTTGTGGCCATCATAGGCCTTTCCGGCGCGGGTAAATCCACCATACTGCGCTGCATCAACCGCATGCACGACATCACCAAGGGTGAACTTACGGTGGACGGTGTGGACGTGGACTCTCTCAGGGGCAAAGAACTCAGAAGGTACCGCCGCAAGGTAGGTATGATATTCCAGAGCTTTAACCTCGTCTCCCGCAGTACTGCCATAAAGAACGTGCTCACGGCAGATGTGCCAGACATGCCCTTCTTCAAGGTTCTCTTGGGCATATTCTCCAAGGAGCAGAAGATGCGTGCGCTGGAAAGCCTTGATAAGGTAGGCATTTTGGATAAGGCCTATACCCGCTGCGACCAGCTGTCCGGCGGACAGCAGCAGCGCGTAGCGCTTGCGCGCACGCTGAACCAGAACCCCAAGATAATCCTTGCGGATGAGCCTGTGGCCTCCCTTGACCCGATTACCGCAAAGCAGGTGATGCAGGACTTTGTGCGCATCAATAAGGAATATAAGATATCCATACTGCTCAACATTCACCATGTAGACCTCGCCCTCAAGTACTGTGACAGGGTAATAGGCATACGCGCCGGCGAGATAGTATTCGACGGTCCTGCCAGTACCATAACTCAGGAGCAGATAGACGAGGTATACAACGGCACGAAGGTTCCCACCATGGGCGAAGGCGAGGGAGAACTTCACCAAATAAACAAGGTAGAGGGCTGATAATATGGAAAACGAAAACAGCTCCGCCATCATAAAAGAAACGCTGTATGACAAGGTGTTCAAGCCCCAGAAGATAACCCTTGCCAACGGCCACAGCGTACTGCGTCGCAGGAGCCGCACGCCGTTGATAGTGCTGCTTCTGGCTTTGGCCATATACCTTTCACTGGAGATGACCGGCTTTGACATGGGCATTATCGTCAGCAAGTTCAGCAAGATGCTGGACCTGATGAAGAAGATACTCCAGCCCGACTGGACATTCTTCCCAAAGGTGGTATCTCCCCTTATAGATACCATAAAGATGTCCATACTGGGCACTGTAATAGGCTGTCTTCTGGCGCTGCCCGTAGCCATACTTTCATCAAGCAATATAAACCACAACCTGCCCATAGTGAGCGTTTGCAGGTTCATACTGGCACTTATCCGCACGCTGCCTACACTTATCATAGCGCTGGTTTGCGCTCTGATATTCTCCCTCGGAACCTTTTCAGGCACCGTTGCAATAGCTATATTTACCTTTGGTATCGTAGCAAAGATGCTCTTCGAGAGCATAGAGACTATAGACATGGGTCCCTTCGAGGCCATGGAGGCGCTGGGCGCGAACAAGTTCCAAGCCTTCTGGTCTGCATGCGTGCCGCAGATACTGCCTGTTTACCTCAGCCACAGCCTCTATTGCTTTGAGATGAACGTACGCGCCTCTGCCATACTGGGCTACGTAGGCGCCGGCGGCTTGGGTATAACCATCAACGAGCGCATAGGCTGGAGGGATTACAACAGCCTTGGCATGGTGCTCCTTTCACTGTTCGTGGTAGTTGTGGCCATAGACTTCTTCAGCGAATACCTACGCAGGAAGCTGAGCTGACAGGAGGGGCAATATGGATAAAAAGAAAAAACTCAACATAGAAGAAATAGAGCAGATGCTGGACAGAAAGCTCACCGTAGCGGAGGTATACGCCAACAGGCCGCACAAGTGGATAGTATACACCGCCATAGTGCTTATAATAGTGACGCTGGTGGGCTGGTCCGCCGCCGATATCAAGTTCACAGGCCTTACTGCCACAGGTACCGAGGTAGCAAAGGGCGTTCTCCACGGCGTATTCCACCCGGATACCAACCTTATGTTCGGCACCACGAATACCGACGTGCCTTATCTGCTGCTGCAAACTATGGCCATAGCCGTGCTGGGCACGCTGTTCGGCGCCATACTGGCCATACCCTTCGCGTTCCTTGCTTCCTTCAATATCATGCCTAAACCCGTGGCATATGTGGTTCGTGTGCTGATATTGATGATACGCACCATACCAAGCATAGTATGGGCGCTGATGTGGATACGGGTTACCGGCCCCGGCGCTGCCTGCGGCGTAATAACCCAGTCAATTTGCTCCATAGGCATGATATCCAAGATGTATATCACGGCCATAGAGGATCTGGATACCCACATACTGGAGAGCCTGGATGCAATGGGCTGCACCCCCTTCCAGAAGATACGCTACGGCGTTATCCCGCAGCTCACCGCCAGCTTTATCTCCACCACCATATATCGCTTCGATATCAACCTTAAGGACGCTACTACCCTCGGTATCGTCGGCGCGGGCGGCATAGGCGCATCGCTGGTGCAGTGCCTGAACAGCCGCCGCTGGGCTATGGTAGGCGCCTTCGTATGGGGACTCATGGTGCTGGTGCTTATAATAGAGCTGGTATCCACGAGGATCCGCAGAAAGCTTGCACACGGCGCATAATAACCGCTGTACCCAATGCCCCGGCGCCATCAGCGCGGGGGCATTGTTGGCCAAAGGGATAAACTTCAGCATAAGATGAAAAAACAGCTTACCATATACTATACCAGCGATGTTCACGGGTACTTTTCGCCGATAGACTACGCCAGCGGAAACGAGATACCCTCCGGACTCGCCAACTGCATAAGCAATTTTGAGAAGGACGGCAACACGCTGATAATAGATGGCGGGGATATCCTGCAGGGCAGCCCGTTCACCTATTATCTCTACAATAAGCGTAAGGACGATGGCTGTCTGCCCGCAGAGATAATGAATATTGGCGGGTATGATTTCGTCACATTGGGCAACCACGACTTCAACTACGGCAAAGAAGAGCTGGAAAAGTATATCTCTGCGCTGGACGCCAGGTGCTTATGCGCCAATATAGCCGGCATAAGGGGCGTTGAAAAGACCGCCATAGTCACACTGCAAAACGGGCTGAGAGTAGGCCTGGCTGGCGTTACCACCCATTATGTGAAGCTATGGGAGAAGCCGGAAAATCTGGCCGGAATAGCTGTAACCGACGCATTTACGGCGGCAAAAGAGGCTTATGACCAACTGAAGGCGAAGGCCGACATTACCGTATGCATATACCACGGCGGTTTCGAGCGCGACGTTAAGACGGGGAAGGTGCTGTCGGACACCGATGAGAATCAGGGCTGGCGCATTTGCGAGGAATTGGGCTTTGATATACTCCTTGCCGGGCACCAGCACACGGCGGCAGAAAATGTAAGGATAAACGGCACATATACCTGCCAGCCCCCGGATAAGGCGCGGCAGTATATCAAGATGGACGTGATCGTGGACGGCCAGATTACGGCGGAACAGCATCTCATGGATGCGGGAAACGTCACCCAGGCCAAGGCCAAGGCGCTGCTTCTTCCAGCAGAAAAACAGGCCGCGGCGTGGTTTGATACGCCTATGGGGCATCTGGATACGCCGCTGCTGCCCTCCCGTCATATAGACATGGCGGCAAACGGCTCCCTTATAGCCAATTTTTTTAATCAGGTGCAGCTTGAGGCCTCTGGCGCGGACATATCCGCCACCAGCCTGGGCAACAGCGTGAAGGGCCTGGGTAAGGACGTCACAATAAGGGATATAGTATCCACATACGTATTTCCGAATACCCTTAAGACAGTGGAGGTATGCCGGGAGCAGCTAAAGAAAGCGCTGGAGCGCAGCGCGGAGTATTTTGTGCTGGAAAACGGCGGGCTCGCAGTTAGTGAGTGCTTCCTGAAGCCTATAGAGCAGCACTTCAACTACGACTATATATCAGGCGTCGAAGTGACGGAGGATATCCGCAGGCCAATAGGCGACAGGGTGGTGTCAATAAAATACAGGGGCAAGGAACTGCCGGAAGGAAAGCGGCTTACCCTGTGCCTGAATAACTACAGAGCTACCGGCGCAGGCGGGTATGACGTGTACAGGGAATGCCCTCTGATACGAGAGCAGCCTACGGAGATAGCGGAGCTTATAATCGACTATGTGGACAGGCATCGCGATATAACGGTTGATAAGACAAAATGGCTTAATGTAATATATTAAAGTATAAGGAGCAATCATGAAAAACAACGTATTCAAGGTAGTACTTTTGCAGGCCCTGCCGGCCTCCGGCAAGTCCGAGGTGAGAAACTTCATGGCCCATGTGGAGCCCGGGAGGTTGCAGGAGGAATTCCATATCGGTGAAAACCTTCAGCTGGACGACTTTCCCTATGTCCATATGATGCGGCGCATAGACAACGAACTGCAGGCCATGGGGCAGGAGCGGGTATTTTACCCCGGTGAAGAGCCCTTCAAGGACGGCCGAGATTGGGGCACTTTGTGTAACCTGCTCAATGAGGACTATCACGACCTTATGAACCGCAACGTTATAAAGACCGACTCCGCTGCAAAGCTGCTGTTCGACAGGCTCGACCGGGCAGGTCTTGCCGCCGGCATAAAGCCCAGAATGGGTCTTCTCAAGGAAGAGATACGCGATAAATTGGCAAGCATACTGGAAAAAGAGGCCAGGACCATGCTGAACGAGAAGCATGCAGGGTATCCAGAGAGCTTCGAGAATAAAACAATCATAATAGAATGCGCCCGGGGCGGCCCGGACGGCGCTTCCATGCCCCTTACAGGAACCTTCGGCTATCAGTATTCCCTGCCCATGTTCTGTCCAGAGATACTGGAAAATGCCGTGATACTCTATATCTGGGTCACGCCCGAGGAGTCCCGCCGCAAGAACGCGGACAGGGCGGATCCAAACGATCCCGGTTCCAACCTGCATCACGGAGTGCCAATGGCGGTAATGCTGGGAGACTATGGCTGTGACGATATGGAGTATCTCATAAAGAACACTGATGTGGAGAACACCGTCACCGTAAAGGCTCACGGCACTACCTACCATGTGCCTATAGGAGTGTTCGACAACAGGGTGGACAAGACCTCCTTCCTGCGCAGCGAGCCTGATAAGTGGGATAAAGATAAGGTGGCGGAGGTGACCAAGGCCATAAGGCAGGCCACCGACGCCATGTTCAGCCACTACAACCGTTGATCCGGGAAACAATAAAAGGCAGATGCTTTTTTCGACAGATTGAAGTATAGACTATGCCCATACGGCAGGGCCGGGCAAAAAAATTTTTATCATTGCACCGGCCTATATTGAATTGATTGTTGGACGGATATATACTTTAGGCATAATCAATAAGGAGGTTTTAACCATGCCCCATATCGATATAACCATGTATCCTGGCCGCAGCGAGGAACTCAAGGCTGAACTTGCGAAGAATGTACGCGATTGTGCCGCCGAGACTCTCAAAATGGACAAAAAATATTTTTCCGTATCCATTGAGGAAGTAGATAAGGACAAGTGGGAGGAGCACTTCAAGAAGTACGAGGGAAACCTTTACGAAAAGCCCAATTATTGATTCAGGGAAAGCCACCTTTGAGGTGGCTTTTGTATAAAATTTCAACCTTAAAATATTAGGCAAATGCCTAATTAAACCTAAACTTTACACTTAACAAGGTATACAAAGTGAGGATAAAATGATATACATGGAAGTTTTTGAAATACTCTGAAAAGGGGCGAAAGGCGATGCAATTTGATCTTACCGACCGGAAAATCATATCAATATTGCAGAAGGACGGGCGCATAACCATGAAGCATCTGGGTGAACTCATAAATATGAGCACACCCTCTACTATAGACCGGGTGCGCAGGCTTGAGGAAGCCGGCGTCATAAAGGGCTATGCGGCTGTGGTGGATTATATTGCGCTGGGCTACGATATGCATATTTATATATTTGTGGAGGTAAACCAGAACAAGCGTCCCGGATTGTTAGAGTATATAGCGAAGAACCAGCTTATCGCAGGGGCTCACGGCGTGGCGGGCAGCAAGGATATGGTGCTGGACGTGTACTGCCGCACCAGCGAATTTAATAAGCTTGTGGACGAGCTTCGTTCCTTTGGCGAGACGGAATCCAACATGATAATGGAATTCATAAAGGAAGAGCCCATAATCCCCGTGGACAGCCTTTCCAAATGACGGAGGGGCCGGCCTGCGGGCATACCCTGCCCATGGGCGAATTTGCATAAAGAACCGCCGATGGTGCGGCATAAAGGCGCGGCGACGTAAGGCTGCGCCATTTATTATGGTGACAAAACAAATAATATAATGTAGAATATAAAAACATAAGTACCCGTGCAGAGGTACTTCTCTAATTCAAATGCCATATCGGAGGAATCTGTATAAAATGAAGTGGACTGCGAAAATTCTGGTATTTGCCCTTTGTATTCTTTTGATGGCGCTCCCCGCCTTTGCCGGAGCGGACTTCGGCGATTTCAGCGGCGACAGCGATTACGGCGGAAGCTGGGATTCCGGCTCCGACTGGAGCTCATCAAGCTGGGATTCGGATTACAGCTCCGGCAGCTACTATGACGACGACAGCGATGTCAGCGGTATCGATATCGGGATAAGCTTAGCCGTTATGGCGGCAATAGTGGTATTAGGCCTGATAATTGACGTCTCAGAGAAGAGGAAGAAGAAAAAGCAGTATCGCCAGAGTTTATATCGCTCCAGGTACTGGTAAGATCACAATCAACAAGAAAGATATGGACGAGTACTTCGGACTTGATACACTGAAAGTTATCGTTAAGCAGCCATTAGTTGCTACAGGTACAGATGGTAAGTTCGACGTTATGGTTAACGTAAAGGGCGGCGGCTTCACAGGTCAGGCCGGTGCTATCAGACATGGTATTTCAAGAGCATTACTTGAGGCTGATTCAGAAGAATACAGACCAATCCTCAAGAAGGCCGGATACCTTACAAGAGATCCTCGTATGAAGGAAAGAAAGAAGTACGGCTTAAAGGCAGCTCGTCGTGCTCCACAGTTCAGCAAGCGATAATCGGTTGCGTAATTCAAAACGTTTTAGAGCGTTTCAGAATCGTATATTACACTCCAGGACTTTTGTTCTGGAGTGTTTTTTTATGTGAACTATGATAGAATAGATATCATAGTAGTAGATTATATTATGTGTGATTGATAAGTCGTTTGCATATTAACTAATACGAAAGGAGTGTTTATATGACAACTGTAAGCACAAAAAGTGGAAAAGTTATAAAGGTTGTATCACAAGAAGAAGAAAAAAGTACGTTGACAGTATCAGATAATGAAATGGATAAAAGAGCAGTTGAAGCTGTTAAGGCAGCGATAAATAAAGCGAAGATTTGTAAAAAGCCTATAGCAGGTTATGATAAAGAAAAGAAAATGGCTTATGTTGAGTATGCAAATGGGGAAAGAAAGTATGCAAAATAGAAAACCGATGATTCTTGTATTAGCTGGTCCGAATGGTTCAGGTAAAAGTACGATAACAACTTTTTTTGATAAAGTTGGGAAATATACGAATGCTGATGATGTTGTTGCAACTACAGGAATGGACAATATGGAAGCGGCTGTTTTAGTTGATAAGATGAGATATGAATCGATTGACAAGAAAGAAGATTTTACATTTGAAACGGTTTTATCATCTGATTATAAATTAAACATACTAAGAAAAGCAAAAGAAGATGGATATTTCATAAAATGCGTATTTGTGTTAACAGTTGATCCACAAATTAATATTGCCAGAATAGAATCGAGAGTGGCAGCAGGTGGACACAATGTCGATAGTGGTAAAGTTATTGAAAGATATTATAAATCAATTAATAACATAAAAGAATTACTTAGTATATGTGATATTATGCATGTTTATGACAATACAGAAACTCCAAAAAGAATTATTCGTAAACACAAAGATGAACTATCCATATATCCAAATGAATATTGGAGTGAGCAGGATATAATAGAATTGATGGAATGATGTTAGTGACGAAAACATTAGACTGCTTGGGAGTTCTGGAAATGCATTGGAGACCTTGGCATATAACATATATGCAAACTATCATACACAAATACCTTATTTATGGGCTTTGATTGTTCTTAAAATGTTAATAAATAGGAAATTACAGCTACTTTAATTTGATATAAATTCAAAGGAATGGAAGTATTTTTAATAAACGCTAGAGTTTTTTCGGGATCAAGCGGAAGTTCTGTGTATATATATAATCAAGGTTCGTATTTGACAAGAGAAGGAATCACTATAGGAAATGGATTTCTGTTTGAGAACCTGATTTTGATAATTATGGTGCAAAATGATAACAATACAAAAGCTATTTAGATTTAGTTAGGGTATTTGATAGTAGAGCAATGTATTGAGAAATTGAAAAAATTGATATAGAATATAGATGGTATAATAAAATTGATAAAAATAGGTGTGCAGTTGTTTACTTATCCAATATATGAGGCATATATTAGCATTGTTAGTGCTGTGACATAGTACGGCAGATTCGTAGAACATTTAGTTGCATATATAATCATATTATTGTGCTTATACAAAGAGGTGTATTCGTATCTAAAGTGAGACAATTATTGTTTGAGCTTATGAGTGTAATTTAAACAAGGAGGGATAAAAGTGAAAACTATCAGTTTAATTAATATGAAAGGTGGCGTAGGAAAAACGACTTTATCTGTAAATATTGCAGATTGCCTTTCTAGAAGATATGGAAAGAGAGTGCTACTTATAGATGTAGATCCGCAGTATAATGCTACACAATGTTTGATGAAAGCGGAAGAATACTATACATATAAAACAGCTTCAAAGGATACAATAATAGACATATTCGAAAGAGAAAGTCATCTTGAAGTAAGTGTTGTGGATGGTAATACAGAAAAAAAACCAAATGATATTGAAGAAATTACACCTATTTCAGTAAGAGAAAAATTTGATTTGATACCTGGAGCTTTAGATTTATATAAAATAGAAATGTCAGCAGGGGAAGGAAAAGAATTCGGAATAAAACAGTATCTGGCTACAGTTCAGAACAAATACGATTATGTGATTATAGATACTCCGCCAACGCCATCTGTTTGGATGACAAGTGCACTTTTAGCTTCAAATTATTACTTGATTCCTACTAAAGCAGATCCGATAAGTTTGACGGGAATAGATCTGTTGCATACTATTATTGAAACTAAATCTAGACGTTTTGGATTATCTGAACTAAAATGTTGTGGTGTGGTCTTGACAGTTGCTGAACGTAATACAGTTATTTTTCAAAATGCCCAAAATAATTTGAAAGCAAATGATAGATGGAAAAACAAATTGTATACATATTCATTATGTAAAAGAGTTAATATGGCTCGTGAGCAGTTGAATCAAAAGTTTATACTTGATATGAACGATACACAAATTAAGAGTGATTTAAACAACATCGTAAAAGAGATGTTGACTAGGATAGGAGATGATGTTGATGAGTAAAAAAAGGAACGAACAAAATATAGATAAATTTTTGAATTTTGTAGAAGAATTGTCATGGTTACTGGATAATTATAAAGGATTGAAAATAGGAGAAACGGTTTTACAGATAAAGAGTTTAATGTCTGAAGGAGAGCATGCTGTATTACGAAAGAACTTTGTGAATGAGACACATAAAAGTACCCGTTCATTGGTTGGGATTTTTCCAGAGTTATTTCAAAATAGAACTTTGTTTCCAACGAACCAATCAATAATCGAATTTGCAAATGAAGTATTGCAAATGAATATTAATCCATCTAAGAATCGATCGAAAACAGAAATTATTGGTGAAATAGTATGTACGACATATAATCTTACGGAAACAGAGATTGAAAAAGTTGTAAATGCATTAAATAAAATGGTAGATAATGAAAATATAGCTAAATCGGTAAAAAAAATGAAAATCGAAGCTACATTTTCTTGGAACGAGATTATACAAAAATTGGCGGAGTAAAGTATGGGAAAATATGCTAATGAAGATGCAGATAAACTGAGACGATATTTTGAAGACTATGAATTGAAACATATTTTTTTGAATGAAGAGTTTGTGGATGAATTTAAAAAGGTACACAAAAAGGCATTAGGGTATCTAGTTATTTATTCAGAAATGGAGAAGCAAAATATAACAAGAAAGCATTTAGATGATAGGGCAGTATTTTACTTAAAAGAAAGTGTGTCGGATGTACTTCAATCAGTTTTTACATGGGTAAATGGAGCGTATAAAGCTTCAGATCTATTGTTGAGAAGTTCGATAGAAAATTTTAATAAAGCTATAATTGGAAATGTTAATGTTAACGTATATATTGAAAAGAGCGTGTATAAAATATTTGAAATGGCTGAACAAATGGATGAGTATAAGGTTATGATTGGAAGAGAGTCATTATCAATAGTACTACATAGGATATACGGTGAATTGTGTAAAACGACGCATACTGCAACTGTGGCGGATATGGATCATATTACGGCGTTAAATTTATTGCCAATGTATGAAAAAGAAAAAACTGTGGAATTTAGAAAAAACTTTGAAGTGTTAGTAGATGCATATTTAGGTTTTTTTCTTGCAAATTACAAAGATGTGGTAGATAGTATGCATAGGTGTAATGTGGATATCTTTTATGAAGTGTTATCAAAGCATATTATTAGAAGTGTCTTAACCAGTTGAGTGTAACTGGACTTATGAAATGTAGCTTAGATGATAGACTAGATTCCATTTTTATCTTCTTAACATATTTTTGTAAGCCATCATATTGGGGAATCAATTTAACATACAATCCAGTTGTTTTTTTGTAAACCTTGTAAGATAATATATATTAGATATGTTGTTCAGATGAATAGAAGTATCGCATTTTTGATGGTCAAAAGAGACAGGGAGTTGTTTGGCGAGGTTGACTTCCACGCAGATGTTTTCAGGGTTAAACATTGCAAAGATTAATTTACCCATAAGTAAATCTTTTCGATAAACACTATATGTGGATTGTAAGTATATAGAGAAGTCAGGGAACGCCCTAAGTGGTCTACCGTATAAAATGTACACGCAACGCTGTTGCATAAAACCTCTATTTCTGTTTTTTTTCTCAAAGAGAGCATTTTAAATGAAAATATAAATTTTTAACAAGCCCTCAAAGCTTTATGTTTTTGAGGTGTCCCCCAAAAGTTAGACTTTTATTGCGTAACAAATTGATTTCTGTTACGCATTT
>OLVZ01002298.1_pt1 | contig 14459 bp, 8 predicted proteins | sample 1673341 | NCBI WGS metagenome assembly OLVZ01 (sample SAMEA3178944, study PRJEB25190) | human gut metagenome | biome: human gut; feature: human-associated habitat; material: faeces | place: Austria | collected 2013 | reverse complement strand
AGTGTATTCGAAGATATCGGCAATGATACGCATGGAGAATTCAGGCGGGTAGATATAAGTGTTACGCACCATGAATTCTTTCAGGATATCGTTTTGGATCGTACCGGCCATCTCTTCCAACTTGGCGCCCTGTTCCAAACCGGCATTGATATAGAATGCCAGTACAGGAAGTACGGCACCGTTCATTGTCATGGATACAGACATCTTGTTCAAAGGAATACCATCGAACAAAACTTTCATGTTTTCCAACGAACAGATAGAAACACCGGCTTTACCGACATCACCTACCACACGTTCGTTGTCGGCATCATAACCACGGTGCGTCGGAAGGTCGAAAGCGACAGACAGACCTTTCTGGCCGGAAGCCAGGTTACGACGGTAGAATGCGTTGGACTCTTCAGCAGTTGAGAAACCTGCATACTGGCGGATTGTCCAAGGACGCATAGCGTACATGCCGCTATACGGACCACGCAAATAAGGAGGCAGACCGGAAGCATAGTTCAGATGTTCCATACCTTCCAGATCTTCTTTAGTATATACGGGTTTCACCTCGATGTGCTCGGGTGTTTTCCAATTGGCCTCGATGCCATTGGCTTTTGCCCATTCGGCAGCATTAGTAGCTGCAAAACCGGCATTCTTTATATCTATGTTTTTAAAATTTGGTCTCATATCTCTGATGATTTGAGATTCACCATTTATGATTTGCGATTTATGATTCATGGCAACGAACTGCCAATCATAAATTATAAATCATAAATCATAAATCAATTAATTCCTAATTTTACGTTGAAAGCTTTCAATGTCTCAAGCACGTTGCTCTTTACATTTACATATTGGTCGATGCCTACTGCTTTCAGATCTTCCATGCAAGCAGGCATACCGGCTACAACAAATTCTGCTCTTCCGGCCAAAGCCTTGTAAGCAGCAGGAGCCAATTCTGCATATTCATCATCGCTTGAGCAAAGAACCACGATTTCAGCACCAGCCTCAACAGCGGCTTCCACACCGGCTTCAACCGTATCGAAGCCTAAGTTATCAATTACCTTATATCCTGCACAAGCAAAGAAGTTGCTTGAGAACTGAGAACGAGCCAGGCGCATAGCCAGGTTACCGATCGTCAGCATGAATACTTTCGGAGTCTTGCCGCTCTTTTCCGTTGCCAGACGCAAAGCTTCAAATTCCGAAGCACCCCGTGAGAAATCGAGAGCCGTGATAGTCGCTTCACCGCAATTGTGACCACCACCACAGCAGCAACCGGCAGCTTCGTTCTGGATCTTTTCGGCAGCCACTTCGTTGAAGTTCGGGAACTGGTTGGTTCCTAACAGGATTTCACGACGGGTAGCGACTGCTTTCTTGCGGGCTTCGTTGGATGCATTAACTGCTTTCTGGATTTCGTCGGAAGCGACTTCCGCACCAAAACCGCCTTTATCTTCCACTTCCAAGAACAACTTCCAGGCTACATCAGCCAGAGAGTTTGTCAAAACTTCCACATAATAAGAACCGGCAGAAGGATCGACAACCTTATCCAAATGACATTCTTCCTTCAACAACAACTGCTGGTTGCGGGCTATACGTTCGGAGAAGTCGTCCGGAGTCTGATAAGTCTTGTCGAACGGACGAACCGTGATCGAATCGACACCGGCAAGAGCAGCAGACATGGCTTCCGTCTGTGAACGCAGCAAGTTTACGTGAGCATCATAAACCGTCATGTTCCATTCCGAAGTCTGTGCATGAACATGCATCTTGCAAGCGCACTGGCAAGCAGGGTTGTAGGCGGCAACGATTTCTGCCCACAGCCAACGAGCGGCACGGAACTTGGCGATTTCCATGAAGTAGTTGGAGCTGATACCGAAATTGAATTTGATCTTCTTGGCCACTTCCGTAGCGTCCAGGCCTGCCTCGGTCAGCTTAGCCAGCAGTTCGTTTCCCCAAGCCAATGCATATCCCAACTCCTGAGAGATATAAGCACCTGCATTGTTGAAGTAGAAGGCATTCACTGCCAATACTTTGTAACCCGGCAGAGCAGCACCCGCTTTGAGCACAGCGGCAGCAGCTTCCACCCAGTTTTCATTTTCCTTACCTTTTACCAGAGGTTTCTTGAACGGGTCGTAGTTTACAGACCCTTTGCATTTTTCCAGGTCTGCGCCTTTGCCTTTGAAATAGTCGGCGAGAATACCGATCAGCATTTCAGCCTTGCAGTTGCAAGTATTGAAATTCAGTTCCACACACTCAGGACAAATCCCGTCAAGTAAGGTAGCAATGTTTTCAGCGTTTACGTCGCTTCCCTTAATGATGAAACCAAGAGACGTCACACCCTTATTCAGGATGTCAAGGGCTTTTTCATTAGCACCTTTGAAACAGGTGACTTCGATGTTCTGGCGCACCTTCCAATCGTTGTCCTTCTTTGTTCCGCGAACATAAGGGAATTCACCGGGAAGAGACTCGGTAGTCTTCAAACCTTCGATGTCTTCTGCACGATAGAAAGGATTCACATTAAATCCTTCGCCTGTCTTCCAAACAAGCTTTTTCTCAAACGGAACCCCTTTCAGGTCGGCCGTAATCTTCGCCATCCACTCTTCAGTAGACACAGGTGCGAATTCTGAGAAAAGTTTTTCTTTTAATTCTGCCATAATATTAGTTATTTTAATACTGGTATTAGTAATTGTTCAATAGTATATTGTTCAATAACAGAAGGCAAAGGTAGAATAAATAAACTTGAACGCAAATGAAATACAAACGAATTTGACACCTCTTTTAACGCCTTTTAGTGGAGACACATAGAATTTGGATACCAAAATGACAGGAGACAAACATTTTCTTCAAAAAAATTTCTCCAAATGATACATCGGAATAAAATATTTACTAATTTCGCAACGTCAAACAAAGACTACCCGGTGCATTCGTCTAGTGGTCTAGGACGCCGCCCTCTCACGGCGGAAACTCGGGTTCGAACCCCGGACGCACTACAAGAAGCTCGCAGTTCATTTGCGGGCTTTTTCTTTTTCAGGTTATGAACAAACGTGTCTCGTCCTGATTCAAGTTGACCATGCCACCTCCCGCTTTATATCCACAACTATATATTAGTGAAAAATAAGGACGTAACAACCCAAACTAACAAACATATACACTGAGATTTATAACCAAGACTACTACTCTTTTGCTTTTCGACCAAAGGCAAAAAGGTTTTCGCCCTTAGTCGAAAGGGCTTTTGACTAAGGGCGAAAACCTATTCGACTAAGGGCAAAAGGTCTATGGTTAAGCGGTTTTGCAATAGAAGTATGGTTATTGCCACTTAAATAGTGGCCTTCCGAGTCCGACTTACACTCAGATGAAAGCAAATTATACTTATCTGAACAATGTTGAAATAACCAGGCTATCTCCATCATTAGGAGCCGGCTGCAGATCCAGCAAGCGGGCAATTATCAGATACAAATTGACATTCGCCATCACCGGCAGCTCGACATTCTGTTTGAAGGAAGGCCCTGCAGCATAAAAGATGGCCTCCATTTCCGGAGCAAAGTTATCATATCCATGTGTAGCCGCGAATACAGGACACGATTCGGGGCGGAATTGCAGATACGTCCCGATATCCGGTAATACGAACAGATCGCCTATACGCGGATTCTTTCCATACACGAACTTTTCCGGAATCTCATTCTTTCTCCAAACCGTTACACGAGGTACACGCTTCAGGATTGCATAAGCGCTATCTGTATAAGTCGGTTTCGGATAAAGCAAAGTCGGCACTCCGTCGAAAACATAATCGAAACTGTCGCGAGGCAGATAATCATTCAGATTCACATAATTCTCCGGATAATAAGTTGCCATGCCATGATCAGACAGGACGATAAAATCAATCTGGTCAAAGATATCCAGCCTACGGGCTTCAGCAAAGAAGTCACCTAATATACGGTCCAAATGTTCAACCGTTGAAAGGGTTGCCGACGAATCGGGGGTTGCCCTATGCCCGACTCCGTCCGGTTCTTCCATATACCACATGATCAGGTGCGGGCGGACTTCCTCCGGCAGTTGCAACCAGGCAATCACCGAATCCGCCCTGTCAGAAAAAGGAACATTCTTATCGAACGGTTTCCAGATGGAAGGCCGGCGTCCCTGTATCGGATATTCACTACCGACCCAATAGAACGAGGCGGTTCGGACACCCTGCTTTTCCGCCGTGTTCCAGATCGGCTCTCCTCCGAAAAAGGCTGGATTCGGATTTCCCATCACATAGACGCTATCCAGATCGGGGGCATAAAAGAAATTATTCACCAATCCATGATGATCCGGATGCAAGCCTGTCGCCATACTGTAATGGTTCGGGAAAGTCACACTCGGAAAGCTGGGACGAAAAGCAGCCTTCACCCCAACGCAGGCCAATGAATCGAGCGTCGGCGTATGTGCATGCGACGGATAATCCGAACGAAAACCGTCCATAGACAGGACTACGACGTAGCGTTCCTTCTTCGAGTGAGCCGTACACCCGGCTATCGACAAACAGATTATCGAAAAGAGACTTACTAATATGAATATCTGAAATCTATACATATAGGTTTAGAAAATATATTTAAAACCGATCTGGGCATGCCAGCGAGACAAAACATCATTCTTGGTGATCGTATTCCTCGAATTATAAGCATATGTGTTTGTGTAGTTGCCATCTTCCCCCTTCTTACTGCCGATTACCTGCAAAGGCATTACGTTATAGGCTGCGGTGTAAGTGGTTCCCCATTTCTTATTCAACATATTGGCAAAGTTCGTAACGTCGAATGTCACCTGGAATTTGCTGCCACGGTCTTTCAGCACGAAGATATCCTGCGCCACATGCAGGTCGACCCGGTTTTCCCACGGAGCCGAATTGGAGTTACGCATGGCGTACGCTCCACGATGTTTCTTTGCATAGCTGTCGCCTTCGATCCATTCGTCAAACTTCCGACGGTCTTCTTCAGTCTTGAAGTCCATCTTCTGCAGTTCGTCTTCAGTCGGGATATAAAGCAATGAGTTTCCACCCCAGCCGTCACCGTTGTAGTCGATATAGACCGTTTTCTTTTTCTCGGCATCGTAGTAAGATTCGTTCATCGTCAGACTGTAACGCTGTCCCACGTAGCCGTTATAGACAAGAGAGACGGTAGTTGCCATGAAGCCTTTGGCATAGCGGGGAGTCCGATAACCGACAGAAACCATCACACGGTGAGGGATATCGAACATGGAATAAGCCAGACCAGGGTTATTGGAATCTACCGCATAATTATATTTCCAATTGGAATAAGCCACAGAAGAGGTTCCGTCATACACCGATTTGGAATGCCCGAACGTATAAGACGCAGCCAAGTCCAAACCGAAATAGAAACTCTTTTCAAACAAGGCGGACAGAGAATAGGTATATCCCATATTCGTATTTTTCAGATTGGTAATACTGAAATACTTCTTGTCTACGGAGTAATAAGGAGTGGCGGAAGTTTCCACACCCGGAACGGCATAGACTTTGGCATTGCTCGATAATGCCAGGTTCTCAAAATATACGTTATTGAATGTTTTGGAATATAGCCCTTCCAAAGTCATCTTCACATCACCGGGCAAGACACGTTCCAATGCCAAGTTCACACGGAAAACCTGCGGATATTTAAAGTCTTTGGACACGGTCACGATATCGGGGGTCGCAGGATTTCCCTTTTGGGAATTCATGGCTCCGATCGGATCATCCGCATATTGTCCCAACGAAGGGGCGGAAGTCGAACCGGAAGCAAAGATAGTCGTACCTTTCTGCTCAACCCCGGTATTATTATAAGCATTGGAAAGCCATACAAAAGGAACGCGCCCCGTAAACAACCCCAGTCCACCACGAATCAAGGTGGTTCGGCTATCGTCCGTATACCAGCGGAATCCCAGACGGGGAGATACCATCACTTTGGCGCCGGGCATTTCTCCTACTCTTTCCTTAATATTTTTGCTTGCGGCATATTCATTGAACTCATGATTGACTGTCGGATCATTAAACAACAAAGGGATATCAAAACGTAAACCGTAAGTCAGTGAGAAATTATCGGCAACATCCCATTTGTCCTGTGCGTAGAAGCCAAACTGACCGGCTTTAATAATAGGTGTATAGCGATAGTTACCGCCCGTCACATCGGGGTCCGTATACTTGAATACATATTTGGAAGGACTGTCATTCAAGAATGCGTCCATCGAACCGAACTCCCATGAGCCGGTAACGGCCTGGATAAAGAGGTTCTTCATCCGGAATATTTCATTGTGCGTACCGAAGGTAAAAGTATGATTACCCTTATACCAGGAAAGATTGTCCTCAAATGTGTAAATATCCTGATCCAGGGCGTTTGCTCCTGAAGAATACTCCGTACCGATGTTGACCGTCGTATTGTTCGTTCCGCTGTTATCGCTACCGTTAATCTTTACGTTCGGCCCTTGATAAGCCACCTGGCGTTCATCCCGGACTGTCGTAACACCTGCACGGAACTCGTTATACAAGACATCGCTCCAATGGGAGTTCCACTCGGCCACAAACGAATTCGTCTTATTTTTCATCCGGTAACCACTCCCGTTAAAGAAGTAGGTCGTGCTTGACGGGCTGAAAATGTCATCGTATGAGTTATTATACTGATAACGGAAAGCCAGTTTATTGTTCCGGTCGATATTCCAGTCGATACGTCCTAAGAAATTAAAGGCCCTCTGATCTACATCGCGTGATCCGAAGCTCTCACGGATTCCGGTATATTCTTCATACTTATCGGCGATTTTCTGTGCCATATCGGTGGAAAATCCTTTCTCGTCATATCCGGCATAGAAACGGGAGGGATAAGATTCCTTACGGTTTTCTGCATTGGCAAAGAAAAACAGCTTGTCTTTGATGATCGGACCACTCAACGTCCCGCCAAAAGTTTTTGTGGACTGTTCCGTCAATTTATCCTTTATGTTATCTTTATAAGCATTGTATTTTCCGTAGAGACCTTCATTTGTAAAATAGGAATAGACCGATGCATGATATGTGTTGTTTCCCTGTTTGGTAATAGCATTGATGCCACCTCCGGTAAAACCGCTCTGGCGGACATCGAAAGGAGCGACCACCACTTGGATTTCCTGGATGGCATCCATCGAAATCGGATTGGCATTCGTCTGACCACCGTTTGTACCCGACGGAGCCAGCCCGAAAACATCATTGCTCACCGTACCGTCGATCTGGAAACTGTTATAACGGTTATTAGAGCCGGCAAACGTGATCCCTCCGTTTTTGGAGGTCATGGCCATCGGCATATTCTTTACGACATCATATATATTGCGGTCGACCGTCGGAGTCTCCTGTATCCTTGCTGTAGAAAAATTTTCGGATGCACCGATATTCGCTTTTGCATCAGCTGTGACTACCACTTCTCCCAATTGCTCCGAACTGGGATACAAGGTCGCATTCAGGACATATGTATTGCCCAATTCCAACCTGATATCCGTAAAAACAGCCTTTTTATAACCGACATAGGAAATCTCCACTTTATAGGGTCCTCCGGTACGCATTCCCTGGATCGTGTAACGGCCATCCACATTCGTTACCGCACCATACATGGTTCCGGATGGTTCGTGTACCGCTACCACCGTAGCTCCTATCACATATTCATTTTGATCGTCGATAATTTTTCCGCTCAGTACGGAAGTTGTCACCTGAGCTTTTACGGAGAACCCTATGCATATCAAAACACATACAAAAAAGTAGATAACTTTTTTCATACAGAAATTTGTTTTTAATGAATACCCTCTACAAAATTTAACATTGCATCACAAAGATACAACCTTATTATCACGCTTTTATTATATTTCTGTACAAAATTAATGACAACTTATTAATTTTCATTCCCATTACGAAGGTCATCGGCAATATCCTGATGCTGCCGAGCCAACTCTTCCTCCCCTATATGCAGAAATGCTTCGGCAAGATATTCATGGGCTGCAGCGTGCTTCGGTTTCAGGTCGACAGCTTTCATAAAGTCAGAAACGGCCTCGTCGTAATATTTCAGTTGAAGATAAGATTTTCCACGATTATAACGCGCTTTAAATGATTTCGGGTTCAGTCGCACGGCTTCATTCAGGCAAGTAACCGCCTGGAAACCGTCACCCATATCGAGAAGGGTCACTCCTTTACGTACCCAAGCATCCACAAACTCAGGATAAAGCTTGAGCGCTTTGTCGAAAGAGCGAATAGCTGCATTCGGATCGTGCGCTTTCGTAATACATTCATTCCCCATCAAATAGTATTCGTGGGCATATTCTTTCTGAATCTCCCGCTGGGCGTGTATCTCCTCCCGGAGTTTCTTGATCTGCGCCCGTTGAGTGTTCATAGTTTGCAATTTCATACGGAGCAACCGTTGCACTTCTGGCTTTTCCAGCTCATTCCGCTTACTGACAGCAGCAGCGAAAGCCTCAACCATCTCTTTCACATTGCCGGATTTAAAACAACGGGCGGCACGTGCATACAACAATTCCGCCTCACTTTCACGCAAACTTTTTTCAATCAACTGCCGGTCATTAAACATCTGGCTGAACTGGACGATCTCTTTCCGCACAAAGATATCATGCGGAGAAATCCGGCTTTTCAGCACCAGCCCTTCCAGAGACGTACAACGACTTAAAGCGACATATGTCTGGCCACCGGCAAACACGCCGCCTGTCAAATCCACCACGACACGGCTGAACGTAAGCCCCTGGCTCTTATGCACAGTGATCGCCCAGGCAAGACGAATCGGCAACTGCTCGAAAGTACCGACAATTTCTTCTTCGACCTTTTTCTCCTTTTCGTTGTATTTATATTTATAGTTGCGCCAGGAAGTCGGCTCGACCAGATATTCCCTCCCGTCCTCTAACAGGACGTAGACATTCCCATTCTCGTCGATCCCCGACACCATACCGATCGTACCATTGACCCAACGACGTTCATAATCATTATCGATAAAAATAACCTGGGCCTGCTCCTTGATGGATAGGTTTAATTGTGTCGGCAGAGACGACTCAGGAAAATCACCTTCGATCTTGCCGTGAGAAACGAACTCTTCACCGGGCAATTCCCCCAACTTCCGTTCATTGATAAAATCCACCTGATCCCGCCGGGTGGCAAGCGTGATGTACATATCCTCGTTTCGAGGTATAAAATCAGGGAAATAGCGAGCATTCAAAGTATCCAACTCCTGTTTCCGGGCAATATTGCTACGGATACGATCCAAAATATTGATAAATACAGGATCTGTCTGCCGGTACACTTTCTGCAATTCGATCGGGACCAGATTTATATCTTTGAAGACACGGGCCGAAAAGAAAAACGGACTGGCATAGAAGAGACTTAATATTTCTTTCTGGTCGGCAGGGACCACCGGCTCCAATTGGAAGACGTCGCCGACAAACAGCAATTGCTTGCCTCCGAACGGCAAACGCATATTACCGGAAAAGACACGCAAGATCCGGTCGACGCAATCGATGATATCTGCCCGTACCATCGAAATCTCGTCTATAATGATCAATTCCACTTCCGAAATCAACTTCCGATGCTCTTTCCTGTATTTGAAAAACTCGAAGATCCGTCCGTTCTTCAGACTCAAATCCGGATCATCGGGCAACATCGGGCGAAAAGGTAATTTAAAAAAAGAATGAAGCGTCACCCCTTCCGCGTTAATCGCGGCTATCCCTGTCGGTGCCAATACGACATATTTCTTTTTCGTATGTGCGCAGATGTATTTCAAGAACGTGGATTTACCCGTTCCGGCCTTCCCGGTCAAGAAGACGGACTGACGTGTATGAGTGATCAGTTGCAGGGCATCCTGAAACTCCTTATTATCTGTATCTAACTGAAATTCCAATCGTGTAATTTTTAAGTAGACAAAGCTATAGAATATTTTATATATCTACTCATAAAAAGTCCATAATTTATTTGCATATGTCCGAAACTTTGTCTTATTTTGTGATATCAAAATAATATCAAATAACGATCATTATGAAAACACAGGAAAAGAACTTCGACGGCATCAAATTATCCGGTTTTACGGCTATACTTATCATGCTTGCTTTAACAGGGACAGCCATATATCTACTATCGCTGCCACAAACACCGAGTATCATCGCCGGTGTCATCTGCGGGATATGCGTTGTTGTCATGTTACCCGGATTTATGATCATCCAGCCAAACAATTCGCGCGTATTGACTTTTTTCGGCAGATATGCCGGAACGGTCATAAGTAACGGTTTCTATTGGGTAAACCCACTTTTCCTGAAATCAACCGTAACATTACGCATCCTAAACTTGAACATCGACCCGATCAAAGTCAACGACAAAGTCGGAAATCCGATCATGATCGGAGCCGTGGTCGTCTGGAGAATAAAAGACACCTACAAAGCCAGTTTCGATATATCCGGAAACATCCGAGAGTTTGTCCAAATACAAAGCGATGCCGCTCTACGGCAAGTAGCAGGCATGTATGCTTACGACACAAATGAGACGATTGATAAAGTCACACTCCGTTCCGATGAAAGCGGAGAAATAACCCAACGCCTAGAAGACGAACTCAACAGCCGTCTTGCCATCGCTGGAATCGAAATCGTGGAAGCCCGTATCAACTATCTGGCTTATGCATCCGAAATCGCCAGCGTGATGTTACGCCGCCAGCAGGCAGACGCCATCATTTCTGCCCGCGAACGGATCGTGGAAGGAGCTGTCAGCATGGTTCACCTGGCATTGGAAAAGTTAGAGAAAGACGGTGTTGTCGAGCTGGATGAAGAACGGAAAGCAGCAATGGTCAGCAATCTGCTGGTAGTCCTTTGCGCAGACGAGTCCGCACAACCTGTAGTCAATACAGGTACTTTATATCAGTAACTTAATACAGTAATATTAAATATGGCCAAAAAGGAAAATGGAAATGCGACCAAGAGTTTCATATTGCGTGTGGACGCAGAAATGATGGAAGCGATCGAAGCCTGGGCTGCCGATGAATTTCGGAGTACAAACGGCCAGATACAATACATTTTGGATCAAGCCCTACGCAAGGCAGGGCGCCTCAAAAAGAAACGAATACTAAAATCTGAAGAGAAAAATAAAGAGTAGAAAACAATAATAACGAAAACCTGTCCGGACGTTTTTTAAATATCCTTTGGTAGAAAATAACTTTTCAACTGAAGGATATTTCTTTCTATTCATTATAAATCAACGGCTAATAAATAACCACGCATCCTTATATTTCGGATTGGAACGGAGAATTGCCATATAAGATTCCGCAGCTTCGCGATTATCAAACTTATCCGCATAGATACGATACTTCCCGTCACGAACAACCTTGCTGACATGCTTACATTCGTTACGATCTACACCGGCAATAAATTCGTCCGCTTGCGATTCTGATGGAAAACTGGCGATTACGATATGATACATTTTTTTAGGTTGGACAACTACAGGCCTGGACACAAACGCCTTCTTTTCCGGAGCCGGAACAGACACAACTTTTTTCACTTCACGCGCAATCACCTCTTCCGATGACTCTTGCTTCGTATCTGCCTCCGCCACAGTACTGTCTGGCAAAACCGCTTCAAGAAGAACCGGCTTTTGTACAACCATCCCCGTCGGAACAAAACTGGCTGTATAAGCCTCTTGGTTAACATCTCTAACCGGAGTAGAAACCAACAGGAACAATGCCACTGCAGCAGCCGAAGCCATCACTGTACGGATAAGTTTACGGCTAATCGGAATATAAAGAGTATCTTTCTTCTCTTTTTGGGATGCAAGAAGAACCGCTTCTTCGCGTTCCATCTCTAGTGGAGCGAGAACCGGGAAATGGAAAACAGGCAAGCCATACGAGCCGACACTGAACAGATCGGTTTCCCCCGGATGGAAAATCATCTGTCCTTCTTCTCCTATGCTGAACGAACCTAACACCCCTAACGACAACTTTCCATATTGTTGCAGGATGTTCTTTATATCCTCCACATCTTCTTCCAGCATCAGTTGTGCCTGACGATAGCTCACCTCGTGCATCTGCATATACGATTCAGGCAAAAGCCCGTCATTATGTTGCAGCGTCATATTGAAACCGATCTCTTTTCTCAAAGGACGAAACGTATGTTCCTCCTTATGCTGCATGGCCGGAACAGCCTGCAGAACAAAACCTCCGAACTTCGGCACAATCACACAATCATGCACTAAAAGCAAACGTTCAATATGTGTTACAATTCTAAGCATACAACAAAGGTAAATCTTTTGTCTGGATTGACAAAAAATTTATAGGATTACAATTGATGAAATTCGTATCTTTGTAAGGAAAAGAATCAATTAATCAATAAAGATCATATCATGCTTGCATATACATATATTGAAAAAGGCAAATTTGGTTTAACAGAAAAACCGAAACCGAAAATTACGGATGCACGGGATGCGATCGTGCGTGTGACCCTGGGTAGTATCTGCACCAGTGACCTGCATATCAAGCACGGAAGTGTACCCCGCGCAATACTCGGAACAACCGTCGGACATGAAATGGTAGGTGTCGTCGAAGAAGTGGGAACAGGCGTCACATCTGTCAAACCCGGAGACAGAGTAACCGTGAACGTCGAGACTTTCTGTGGGAAATGCTTCTTTTGCCAACACGGATATGTCAATAATTGTACCGACCTCAACGGTGGCTGGGCTTTAGGTTGCCGTATCGACGGAGGACAAGCGGAATATGTCAGAGTACCCTATGCCGATCAAGGACTGAATCGCATTCCCGACACGGTCAGTGACGAGCAGGCTCTGTTTGTCGGAGACATACTTGCCACAGGTTTTTGGGCTACTCGCATCTCGGAAATTACGGAGAAAGACACGGTCCTCATCATCGGTGCAGGGCCTACCGGAATTTGTACTTTACTCTGCTCGATGCTGAAGAACCCGAAGCATATCATTGTCTGTGAAAAGTCTCCTGAAAGGGTTCGGTTTATCCGTGAACATTACCCTGACGTATTGATCACGACTCCTGATAACTGTAAGGAGTTTGTACTCAAAAACAGTGACCACGGCGGAGCAGATGTTGTTCTGGAAGTGGCAGGGAGCGAAGACAGTTTCCAGATGGCGTGGGAATGCGCTCGTCCAAACGCGACAGTCACAATCGTGGCTCTTTACGATAAACCTCTACTTTTCCCTCTGCCTGACATGTATGGTAAGAACCTGATTTTCAAAACCGGTGGAGTAGACGGTTGTGATTGTGCTGAGATTCTCCAACTGATTGAGGAAGGCAAGATAGACACCACTCCCCTTATCACCCACCGCTTTGCATTGAACGAGATCGAGGAGGCTTATCGAGTTTTTGAAAACAAACTGGACGGTGTAATCAAGATTGCTATTTATTAAAAGACTTGTCAAATGCCTGTTATCGAAATATCTTCTTTATCTCATCCCGGAGTCGAGATGTTCTGTACACTCACCGAAGCTCAGTTGCGCAATCGTATCGAGCCAGACAAAGGTATTTTTATCGTAGAAAGCCCAAAGGTTATCACGAGGGCTCTGGATGCCGGCTACGAACCTTTAGCCATTTTGTGCGAGCACAAGCATATCACAGGAGATGCTTCCGATATCATTGAACGTTGTAGCAACGTGCCTGTCTATACAGGAGAAAGGGAGTTGCTTGCGACATTGACCGGCTATGTCCTGACACGCGGTGTCCTTTGCGCCATGCGTCGTCCTGAGCCACGCGGCATGGAAGATGTATGCCAGAAGGCCCGACGCATCGTCGTAATCGATGGGGTTGTCGACACAACCAATATCGGTGCTATTTTCCGTTCGGCGGCGGCTCTTGGAATTGATGCCGTATTACTGACTCGCAACTCTTGCGATCCATTGAACCGCCGTGTGGTCAGGGTATCAATGGGAGCAGTTTTCTTTGTGCCATGGGCTTGGATGAACGGTTCCCTCAGTGACTTGGGTAAATTAGGCTTTCGTACGGCTGCTATGGCGCTCACAGATGATTCTATTCCTATTGATAATCCTGCCTTAGTGAATGAATCCAAATTGGCTATCGTCATGGGTAACGAAGGGGAGGGACTTTCACATGAAACGATCACTGAGGCTGATTACGTAGTCCGTATCCCTATGGTGCATGGTGTTGATTCGCTTAATGTAGCTGCTGCGGCGGCTGTTGCCTTCTGGCAACTTCGTGTTCCGCAATCCTGAGACTAGTATGCTACAATACTGTCTCCTAAGTATTTGCGGGTAACACAATTTGCCACTAATTACAATAGAATAGCAAGTTCATTTGCTATTCTCCACTAATGGTAGCCACCATTCGTCGATTACCACCATAATTCCGAAATTCACAGAGATAGATACCTTGCCAAGTTCCGAGGTTTAGCTTTCCATTTGTTATAGGTATTGTGACCGACGTTCCTATGATTGAGCTTTTTGCATGAGCCGGCATATCGTCATTTCCTTCTAAAGTGTGTTGATAGTA
>OLVZ01002297.1_pt1 | contig 14461 bp, 13 predicted proteins | sample 1673341 | NCBI WGS metagenome assembly OLVZ01 (sample SAMEA3178944, study PRJEB25190) | human gut metagenome | biome: human gut; feature: human-associated habitat; material: faeces | place: Austria | collected 2013 | reverse complement strand
CAGTAGAGCGTCGTGCGGTAGTCGGGAACCATCGAACGGCGGGCCTTCTCCGTCGCGTATGCCGGAGCGTAGAATTCCGCAGGGGTCTGGTAACCCAGCGGGGAGGCGATCGCCACATCGACCGACGGCATCAGCGCGACTGCATCCTCCCACTCCTTTCCTTTCTTTAATGTAATGGAAACGACCGCTCCTTTCGCCCACGGAATGTAGAGCGCCGAATCGTGGGAATCGATCAGATCGATCCGCGAGACCATTTCCAGCGGATAGGAGAGGCACATCACCTGCTGCGCGAGCGTAAACTGCGTGAAGCCGCCCAACCCGTCGGGCCGAGCGATTCCTCCGAGGCCGGAGGCCGCGCCGCGACTGACGTTGCGGGAAGAACGCACCATTCCCGTCAAGGGAAATCCCGATGCCGACGCCTGCATATCGACCGGTTCCTCCAACTGTCCGTCGACCACGAACAGAGCCGTATTGTTGTTATACGAGAGCGAGCCCTCGCCGCGCAGCGTGACACGGACCGATCCGCCGGGTCCTGCGGCCGACTGGTCGAGATTCAGACCGGCAACCTTACCGGCCATACCGCTCAGCCAACTGCCGCTGGCATTGTTGGTGATGTCGTCGGAGCCGATCTTCGAGACGGCATAGCCGAGGCTCTTCTCCTTACGGGTGATACCGAGGGCCGTCACCACCACGTCCTCGATGCTGTTGGCCGCCGCCCGGAGCTGGAAGTCGATACGCGTACGGGCGTTCACCGTCTCCGTCACCGAATCGTAACCCAGATAGGAACAGACAATTTTGCCGTTTGCCGGAACATTCAGCGTATATTCGCCGTTGGCGCCGGTGCTCATACCGAGGGTCGTACCCTCGACGATCAGCGTCGCACCGACGAGCGGCACGCCGTCGGCATCACGCACCGTACCGGTTATTTTCACATTGGGACGGGCCTTGTCGGCCGCCTTGCGCACGAGCACGACCTGTGTTCCCCGCACTGTAGCCGTCACCTCGGGGATCGCCTGCGCGATGACCGCCTCGACGGAGGCGTCGGTCACGCTGAGCGAGACCCGGCGGGCGGGATCGAGATCCGAAATGTTATACACGAAAGTGTAGCGGCTCTGCTTTTCGATGGTTTGCAGCAGCTCTTTTACCGTAATATTCTTGACGTTAAGCGTCAGTTTACCGTCGCGCGAAGAGGAAGGAGGCACTGCAACGGCAGCAGTAGCGACCACCAACGCCAGCAAAACCGGCAGGACACGCCGCAGACCGCAACGGGCACGGTACGCCCGTTTCTGAATGGAAGTTTGAAGTTTCAAGGCAATAAGGTTTTTGAATGCACGAAAAAAGGTTCACACGTTCCGGACAACCGTCGGTTGCGGCCGCCGGAGAAGGCCTAATAATCGAAAGCAGGAATGCGTAAAGGTCTTGTCATAGCGATGAAAGTTTTAGAGTTAGTTTTATATCATATTGATTACCAACATATTACATTTCAGCAACAAATAAGTTATCCCACGTTGTCCCAAAGAGGACATCGTACAAAACGGTCTATCTGCGTGTTATGAAAATTGTTCCCCCGGAGGATTCGTAACGGATCGGAACCACCAGTGCGATGGCATCCAGAATCTCCTCGAGCGGCTCGCTGCGCAGCGAAAGCGTAAGCCGCGCCTCGAGCCCGACATCGTCCGCGATGTCGAACTCGACGTTATAGCGGTGTTCGAGGTTGACGAAAACGGCGTCGAGACGCATCTCATCGAGTTTCTGCGTTTCGAACATCCACTTATTGTAATTATTGGCATCGACAGCCTGGTAGTCGATCTTTTTCGAATTGCGATAGGCGACCAGCCGCTCGTCGGGGCAGAGCGTGACGGGCAACTGCCCGGCACAGGTGGCTTTGACCGAGCCGGAGACAAGTACCAACTCGGCATAGTCCAGGTGCTCGTAACATTTCAGGTCGAAGACCGTCCCCAGCACCTCGACCTCCATCAGCGAAGTCCGGACACGGAACGGTTTCGAAGCATCGCGCACGACGTTGAAGAGCGCCTCGCCTTCGAGCCGTACGGAGCGCAAATTGCCGTCGAACGACTCGGGATAGTAGAGGCGGCTGTCGTAGTTGAGCCAGACCTGCGTACCGTCGGGCAGGACGAAGCGGCCCTTGCTGTCTTCGCCCGTAACCACAAACACCCCGTTTTCGGGTTTCAGGAACAGGCGGGCGCCGAGGGCGCCGAGTCCCAGCACCACCCCACAGACGGCTGCAACGGCCGCCATACGCCGCCACGATGCAGCCAGACGGGCAATGCGGTCCTTTTTCGGAGCCGCGGCAGACGAAGCCGCCGGCATCGACTGCATCAGCCGCTCGAACGACTGCTCATAGGCAGCGCCGTTCACCGGGCCGAGCTTCGCCGCGTTCCACTCCTCGAGCAGTTGTTCCTCCGCAGCCTCGCCGCCCGCATGCTCGTCCAGCCAGCAGCGGAACTGCTCCTGCACCTCGGCGGGCATGTCGTTGTTCGCGAAATCGGAAACTATGTTCTTGGTCTTTTTAGTCATGGCTTTTTTCCGTGGGGAAGCATCGTGCGGCAAAATGCCGGAGCGCCGCAGTCCGCTGTCATCCTCTTACACATACTAGACGATCCAGCGGCGCAACACCCCTACGCCGAAATGAAAATAAAATTCAGGAAATTTCCTTTTTGATGCTGCCGAGCGCTTTCGTAATCTGGTTTTCAACGCTTTTGGGACTGATATTCAACTCCTCGGCAATTTCACGGTTGTTCTTGCCGCACTCGCGCGACAGGCGGTAGATTTCATACCTCCGGGCAGGCATCTTGCTGACGGCGGCTTCGATCTGGCGCGACAGTTCGGCCGTGTCGATCCGTTCCGTAACGTCGTCGCAAAGAATCTGTCCGTCGACCCGGGCGCTGTTTTCGAACTGCATCCGGATCCGGCTGTGCTTACAGATGTCCAGCACGGCATTGCGCGTCATGCGGAACAGGTAAGCGTTGAGCGACTGAACCTGGGCCAGTTCACGGCGCTGCATCCACAGTTTGGTGAAGATATTCTGCGACACGTCCTGCGCCTCGTGGATATTCTTCAGCATCTTCATGGCGAAGGCCTCCACACGCGGGGCGTATTTCAGGAAGACAAGCCGGAAGGCATCACTGTCCCCGCTGCTCATCCGCCGTAAAATATCTTTCTCATCTTCCATATTAGGATGCTATATATTTTCTTTTATAGCTATTATCATTGAATATCCGTCACAAATAAAACAATAAAAGAAATAAAAACAAAATTATTCCGATGAAAATTCCATTACAAGTCCCGATAATCGACCAAACGGTCTGCGGCGGACGGCGATTGCAGGTTCGGCACGCGCTTTGTACTTATTCCGGTCAGCTGCGGCACAGCAACCGCAGTGAGGTTTCTTCATTTATTTAAGTTTGGGTTAGTAGTTTTAGGAGGGCAACCTCCGGGGACAGCAGGCAATCGCGAGATTCCCTGCTGTTTTTGCGTCCGCATGCCGGGCGCGCCGTTTCTGCGTGCGCAGGGTACGAAAAAGCCGCCCGGTGTTCCGATCGGTTCTTTGCAACGCTCCGGCCGCCGATTTCACGGGGCGGCAATGCGCTCCGGCACGAAAACTGTGCGGCGGACGACGAGGGAAAACAGCAAAATCCAACCTACCCACCATGGCAAAACGTAAAAATATCACCACAACGCAGCTGGCGCTGATGACCGCTGCGGCCGTCATCAGCCTGCGCGGGCTCCCGATGATCGACCAGCTTGCCCAGATGGCGCAGAGCGGCTACCCACAGGCATACGGAGGATAAAGTCTTTGTAAAATCCCGCAGCACAGTTGACACCGCTTTTTAAGAAGAATATACTGTATGCAAGGGAAAAACACAATTTATCAGGATCAATAAAGGAGTGTATATTATGGCTATTCTCGTCACCGGAGGAACCGGATTTATCGGCAGCCACACCGTCGTTGAGCTGATCAACGCCGGCAAAGAGGTCGTTATCGTCGATAACTTCTCCAACTCCAAGCCGGAGGTCCTCAACCGCATCGAAAAAATCACCGGCACCCGCCCTGTTTTTTATCAGGCAGATCTGTTGGATAAGCCTGCTATCGACCGTATCTTTGAAGAACAGAAGATTGATGCTGTCATCCACTTTGCCGGATTCAAAGCGGTAGGCGAATCGGTGCATAAACCATTGGAATACTACCACAATAATATCACCGGCACCCTGATGCTCTGCCAGAGCATGAAGGAGCATCAGTGCAAGCGCATCGTCTTCTCCTCCTCCGCTACGGTATACGGCATGAACAACCCGGTTCCATTTAAGGAAGGGATGCCTACCTCTGCGACCAACCCATACGGCTACACCAAGGTGATGATTGAACAGATCCTCAGCGACCTGCACGTCGCAGACCCCGAATGGAGCGTTGTACTGCTGCGTTACTTTAACCCAATCGGCGCACACGACAGCGGCTTGATCGGCGAGGACCCGAACGGCATCCCGAACAACCTGCTGCCTTATGTTTCTCAGGTTGCCATCGGCAAGCTGCCCTGCCTGAGCGTTTACGGCGACGACTACGACACAGTGGACGGAACCGGCGTACGCGACTACATCCATGTCGTAGACCTGGCTCTGGGACACCTCAAAGCCATTGATTACAGCCTTGCGCACACCGGCGTAGAGGCGGTCAACCTGGGCACCGGCAACGGCACCAGCGTTTTGCAGATTGTACACGCCTTCGAAAAAGCCTGCGGTCATGCCATCCCTTATAAAATTGTGGAAAGACGCGCCGGCGACATCGCTTCCTGCTACGCAGATGCCTCCAAAGCACATGAGATGCTCGGCTGGGAAGCAACCCGCACCATCGACCAGATGTGCCAGAGCAGCTGGAACTTTATCTCCAAAAATCCAAACGGACTGGAATAACCATTCATCGGGAGCTGCTCCCGCAAAACCATGTTTTTCGCAGAGGCGAGGGGTTCTTCCCTTTGCCTCTCTTTTTTTCCTATCTTTCAGGAGGTGTCCCACTTTGAGAGCCCACATCCGCAAACCGCTGTCCGCCCGGCACTCCCGCAAAAAAAGGCTGCTGACTTTACTGACCAGCCGTCTGTTCATCATCGTTGTCCTCATCCTGTTGCAGCTGTTTTTGCTGCTGTTCACGCTGGTCGAGCTTGGCACCCGGCAATACTGGATTAGCATTGCCTTCAATATTTTAAGCTTTTTGATGGTTCTTTGGATTTTGCCGCGGGAGGACAACCCTTCCTACAAGATTTCCTGGATCATCCTCATCATGGCAATTCCTCTGGTGGGCGGCATCTTCTATTTGATGTTTGGCATGAAGCGCAACAGCCGACGGATGGCACGGCAGATTGACAGCTACACCCGCTCGCTGCTGCACCGCGACCACGGCAAGGTTACGCTTAATCCAAACGACTCCCTTTCGCAGCCCACACCCTTGCAGCAGCTGTCGCTGATTGACCCGATGCTCGGGCGGCAGGCGGGATATATCAGCAGCACCTCCGGCTTTGAAGTCTATCGCAACACCCAGGTGGAATACTTCTCCCTCGGCGAACAGTTTTATCAGCGGCTGCTCGAACAGCTGCGCGGCGCCCAAAAGTTCATCCTGATGGAATACTTTATTGTGCAGCACGGAAAGATGTGGGACAGTATCCTGCGTGTACTGGAGGAGCGGCAGCGGCACGGCGTACAGGTGCGCATTTTGTATGATGACGTCGGCTGTGTCACCACCCTGCCTGCCATGTACAGCGAACAGCTGCGGCAGAAGGGCTTTCAGGTGGGTGTCTTTAATCCCTTCCACCCGCGCCTGAATGCTGCCACCAACTACCGTGACCACCGCAAAATTTGTGTCATTGACGGCAACGTCGGCTTCACCGGCGGTATCAACCTTGCCGACGAATATATCAACGAAAAAGAGAAGCATGGGCACTGGAAGGACACTGCCGTTTTGCTGCGCGGACAGGGTGTGCAGGGTCTGACCGAGATGTTTTTGGAGCTGTGGCAGTTCACCTGTCAGGAAAAGCTGCATCTGTGCGACTTTTTACCCAACGAGAGTTTTCTGGCGCCGGGCTTTGTCCAACCGTATGGAGACAGCCCGCTGGATTCCTGCAATCTGGCAGAAAACGTCTATATGCAGATTCTCAACCATGCGCGCGACTATGTCTATATCACTACACCCTATCTGATTTTGGACAACGAGATGCTCTCAGCCCTCTGCCTTGCGGCACAAAGCGGAGTGGATGTACGCATCATCACTCCCCATGTGCCCGACAAATGGTATGTTCATATGGTCACCCGATCCTACTACCAGCAGCTGCTGAGCGCAGGGGTGCGCATCTTTGAATACACCCCCGGCTTTATCCATGCCAAGATGTTTGTCAGCGACAACACCACCGCGGTGGTCGGCACCACCAATGTCGATTTCCGCAGCTTCTACCTGCACTTCGAGTGCGGCGTCGCCTTTTACCTTTCTCCCATGGTTGCACAGGTACGGGATGACATCCTGAAAACCCAGAACATCTGTGAGGAAATCACCCTGCAAAAGGTGCGGTCGGTGCGAGCGCCGGTGCGTGTCCTGCGCAGTCTGCTGCGCGCCTTTGCTCCGCTGATGTAAATTCATTCCAAAACTTTGGCAAATATCGTTCTCGCTTTCCCCCAACTGTGGTATAATAAAGAAAAATCCTGCTGTCATGGAGGGATGTTTCAGTGTACAGTTGCGTTAAAAGCTATGGAATCAACGGGATTGATGCCTATGCGGTCACGGTGGAAACCACACTCAGCCGCTCGATTCCTTCCTTCGATGTGGTCGGACTGCCCGATGCCGCCGTCAAGGAATCCCGCTCGCGGGTGCAGTCCGCTTTGGTCCACGCCGGCTACGAACTGCCGGTTGCCAAAATCACCGTCAATCTGGCTCCTGCCAGCCAGAAAAAATCGGGTCCTGCCTTCGACCTGCCCATCTTTCTGGCGGTCATGCTTGCCTCCCAGCAGCTGGAGGCTCTGCCCGAAAAATCTGCTTTTGTCGGCGAGCTGGGTCTGTCCGGTCAGCTGCGTCCCATCAACGGCGTTCTTTCGATGGCAATTCAGGCAAAAGCGGACGGCATCCTCCGCTTGTATGTCCCCGAAGCAAATGCCAAAGAAGCTTCCATCGTTGACGGCTTGGAGGTCTATCCGGTTTCGGACATCGAACAGCTCTGCCGCTGCCTTTGCGGTCAGCAGGAGATTGCTCCTCTCCCCTTCGACCCGATGCTGCTGCTCGACGGCGGCAACCGCTTCACCGAGGACCTCTGTGAGGTGCGCGGACAGGGATTTGCCAAGCGGGCACTGGAGATTGCCGCTGCCGGCGGGCACAACCTGCTGCTGATTGGACCGCCCGGCACCGGAAAAAGTATGCTTGCCAAGCGCCTGCCCACCATCCTGCCCAAGCTCAGCTTTGAGGAAGCCATCCAGACTACCCGCATCTACTCGGTTGCAGGGATGCTTCCGCCCGACCACCCCATCATGAACACTCGACCGTTTCGCTCGCCGCACCACACCGTTTCCCCTGCCGGGTTGACCGGAGGCGGCTCCAGCCCGGTTCCGGGTGAAATTTCCCTTGCGCACAACGGCGTTTTGTTTTTGGACGAGCTGCCGGAATTTCAGCGGCAGTCACTGGAGGTGCTGCGCCAGCCCATCGAGGACAGCTGTGTGACCATCTCCCGCGCCTCCTCCCGCGTCACCTATCCCTGCTCGATGATGTTCGTTGCTGCCATGAACCCCTGTCCCTGTGGCTATCGCGGACACCCAAGCATCGCCTGCACCTGCTCGGAAAATGCTGTCCAGCGCTACATTTCCAAAATCTCCGGTCCTTTGCTCGACCGCATCGACCTGCACGTCGAGGTCGCGCCCGTCCAGTTTCACGACCTGACCGGCAGCAGTACCGAAGAAAGCTCGGCTGTTGTCCGCGCGCGCGTAGAAAAAGCACGCAAGCTTCAGCAAGAACGGTTTGCCGGAGAACCTTTCCACTGCAATGCCCGCATCCCTGCCGGAAAGTTGCAGCAGTACTGCCCACTCAGCGGCGAAGCGTTGGAATTTTTGCGCCGCTCCTTCGAAAGCCTCGGGATGACCGCCCGTGCTTATGACCGTGTAGTCAAGGTCGCCCGCACCATCGCCGACCTTGCCGGCGAAGAAACCATCGGACGCACCCAGATTGCCGAAGCGCTTGCCTACCGCACCCTTGACCAGAAATACTGGTACGAAAACCGAAACTGCTAAATCCCATCTGAAAAGGAGAGCTGCCCATGCTCAAAGTCGACCTGATTACCGTCGGAAAATTAAAAGAGGATTATCTGCGCCGCGCCTGCGAAGAATATCAAAAGCGGCTGGGCGCCTTTGTCAAATTACAGATTATCGAACTACCCGAAGGCAAAATACCGCAGGACCCTTCCGCTGCACAGATCGAAAGCTGCCTTGCACAGGAGGGACAGAGCATCCTGTCCAAAATCCCTGCGCAGTCCTTTGTGGTTGCCATGTGCATCGAAGGACAGATGCTTTCCTCCGAGCAGCTTGCCGAAACCTTTTTGCGCCAGCAGACCGGCGGCATCAGCCAGATGAGCTTTATCATCGGCGGCTCCTGGGGATTGGACCCTGCGGTCAAACAGCGCAGCAATCTCAAGCTGTCGATGTCCCGCATGACCTTCCCGCATCAGCTTGCCCGCGTCATGCTGCTTGAACAAATTTATCGTGCGTGCAGCATCAATAACCACAGCAAATACCATAAATAGCCGCAACTGTCTACAAAAGCAAAAAATGCACAAAACTTCTACCTGTTTTTGTCTGATATTTCTTCACCCTTCCAAAACCGCTTCGGGTGTTTTTTGCTTGCAATCAGGTTAGTTTATGATATAATAAAACTGTTATGTAGATTTTTTACCAAATAAGAGGTGAGTTTTTTGAAGCCTGACCCGTTAGGTTTTCCGACATACAGCAAAACAAAAGCGTTGGGGACAGGCTTTACGGCGGTTCTGTCCTCAAAATAGGAGGGGCGCCTGTGCTCAATTTTTATAAAACAATAGACGGAAAAGTTTCTCAGATTCATGCAGTCGAGGACGGCTGCTGGGTCTGTGCAATTTGTCCGACCGAGCCTGAGGTCCGCTATCTGGTGGACGTTTTGGGTTTGGAGCAGGACTTTGTGCGCGCGGCTTTGGACGAAGAGGAAAGCTCCCGTGTTGAATCGGAAGAGGAGCAGACACTGGTCATCGTGGACGTGCCGACAGCAGAGCGACAGGATGAGGAAAAAACGGTGGTCTATTCCACCATGCCAATGGCAATCATCACCAACAACCGCTTCATCACCACCGTCTGCCTGCGCGAAAATGCGGTCATCTCTGAACTCAGCCAGGGTTTAGTCAAGAATATCCAGACCCATCTGCGCACACAATTTTTACTGAACATCCTGCTGCGCATCGCAACGCGATTCTTGCAGTACTTAAAACAGATCGACAAAATTTCCTACACAACTGAAAACTTGCTGCACAAAACCATGCGAAATAAAGAGCTGATCCAGATTTTGGGACTGGAAAAATCGCTGGTTTATTTTTCGACCTCGTTAAAATCAACCGAAGTAACTCTGGAAAAGATTTTGCGCGGTCGCATCATCAAGCTCTATGATGCGGACGAAGAGCTTTTGGAGGACGTCATCATCGAGGTCAAACAGGCGATTGAGATGTGCTCGATTTACTCCAACGTCCTTTCCAACACCATGGATGCCTTTGCCTCCATCATCAACAACAATATGAATATCGTGATGAAGACGCTGACTGCGCTGACCATGGTCATGGCGCTGCCAAACATCGTCTTCGGTCTTTACGGTATCAACGTCAACGACCTTCCTCTTCCATACTTCTGGTTCGTTGTCAGCACCGCCATCGTATTGATGTTGGTATGCACCCTGATTTTCTGGAAAAAGGGTATGTTTAAATAGCTTGAAAATAATCCAAAAAAATCACTCGACCGGCAGAAAGCAAAGCTTCTCCGGTCCATGCAGAAATAGATAGACAGAACAGCCGGTAGTATTTTTTGTTTTTTGTGAAATACTAAACGGTGCTGTGCGGTCAGGTCGTTCGGGAGCCTGTCCGCTTAAAAATGCAAATTAAGGGGAGTCTGCCTTGGAAAAATATATCATCAACGGACCAAGCACCCTCCACGGTGAAGTGGAGATCAGCGGAGCCAAAAATGCCGCGGTCGCAATCATCCCTGCGACTGTACTGGCGCAGGATGTCTGCGTCATTGAAAACGTACCCAATATCAGCGATGTCACCATCCTGTTTCAGATATTAAAGGACCTGGGCGCACAGGTGCGCTATCTTGCCAAAAACACCGTCGAAATCGACACCCGCAACATCACCGAGCCGGTCGTGCCTTACGAATCGGCGCGGCATCTGCGTGCATCCTATTATTTCCTGGGCGCATTTTTAGGACGCTTTGGGCAGGCGCACGTTTCCCCTCCGGGCGGATGTAACTTTGGCGTGCGTCCCATCGACCAGCACATCAAGGGCTTTGAGGCGCTGGGTGCCACTGTCACCACCGATTACGGCTTCATCAACGCCACCAGCGAAGAAATGTTCGGTTCCCACATCTATCTGGATGTGGTTTCGGTGGGTGCTACGGTCAACATCATGCTGGCAGCCGTGCGTGCAAAGGGACTGACCATTCTGGAAAATGCCGCCAAAGAGCCACACATCGTTGACCTTGCAAACTTCTTAAACTCCATGGGTGCGGACATCCGCGGAGCCGGCACCGATGTCATCAAGATTCACGGGGTCGATTTGATGCACGGCACGACCTATCCAATCATCCCGGACCAGATCGAAGCCGGCACCTATATGACCATGACCGCTGCCGCCGGCGGAGAGGTCCTCATCAAAAACGTCATTCCAAAACATCTGGAGGCAATCACCGACAAGCTGATTCAAGCTGGTTGTGAAATTGAAGAATACGATGATTCCATTCTGGTGCGCCGCACTGGAAAGCTTGTCAAGACCAATGTTAAGACCCTGCCGCATCCCGGCTTCCCCACCGATATGCAGCCACAGATGACCACCCTGCTTGCCATCGCACAGGGAACGAGCATCGTGACTGAAGGGGTGTGGGACAACCGCTTCAAATATGTCGATGAACTGCACCGCATGGGTGCAAAGATTCAGGTGGACGGCAAGGTTGCCGTTGTGGAAGGTGTGGAGCAGCTGTCGGGTGCGCACGTCAAAGCGTTGGACCTGCGCGCCGGCGTCGCACTGGTTCAGGCAGCCCTGAGCGCAAAGGGCACCTCCGAGATCGAGGACATCCACTGGGTCGAGCGCGGTTATGAGGACCTGGTTGGCAAATTGCAGGGCTTGGGTGCGGATATCCGCAAGGTGACCATTCCCGACGCTGCTTTTGCTAAAAACGCCTAAAGGACAAAAAGGAGGGCAAAACCCTCCTTTTTTTGAACACTGTCTTGTATGATTTGTAGAAATAATTCTTTATAAAACAGCAGATTGCTGTGTTCTTTCCCTATTTTTTCCTGTTTTTGTTGAAAACCACTGCGTTTTCAGTGGAAATGTTGTGAAAATATTTGAAAATACCCCTAGGATTTTTTCTGCAAAGATGCTATAATAAGAATACAAGTTCAATCTTACAGCTAAAGAAAGAAGGGCATCCATTATGCATTTTGCATTTTTGGGTTGGTCGATCACCAACATGATCTCGCTGGCAATCTACATCGTTTCTGCTTTTGCTTTTTACAAGCTGGCAAAACTGCGCTGCTTAAATAACGCCTGGCTTGCCTTCATTCCCTTTTTCAGCCTCTATATCATCGGATACATCGGCGACACCCTCAAATACAACACAGCACCCTTCAACCGCTATCTCAGCGACATCCCGCTGGCATACGCACTGCCGCTGTTGTCCATCTTTTCTTCGGTCGCCTATGCAGTACCTCTGTTGGGTGGTTTGGTCAGCTCACTGCTCAACCTGCTGGTTTATCTCGGTCAGGTGCTGGTTTATCTGTTCGTTTTCCAGCAGTATGCACCGCAAAACAAATTTTTATTCACCATCCTCTCATTGATTCCGGTGGTTGGTCCACTGCTGATTCTGTATGCAACCAGAGGATACCGCTGCTAATTTTGTTATCTCTAAATGATAAAACACCATATAAAACCCAAAATACAGAAAGGCTCCGCCGTTTGGCGGAGCCTTTCTGTATTGCTATGGTTGAGTTTTTAATCCACAAAATCTGTAAACTTATAGGAGTACAGCTTTTCGCGCACATCCTCCGAGATTTCACGGAAAACTTTTTGAAACTTACAGCACTGTCCCTTTTTTCGGGTGCAGGCATATTCCCCTGTTATGCAGCGGTTCAGGGTATATCTCCCTTCAATGGTTTCAATGACCTCGCCCAGCGAGATTTCATCAAGCGGTCGTCCGATCTCATAACCGCCCTGGGTACCTTTAAAAGAACGGATGATCCCCGCTGCCACCAGCTTGCGCAGTATCTTTAAGGAAAAGCGCAGGGTCACTCCTGTCATCTCAGAGATTGTTTTTGCATCCAGGCGCTTATTGCTCTGTGCCAGCACCTGAACGATCCTGACTGCATAATCGGCTTCCAAAGTAATATGCACGTCGTTCACCTCACACTTCTTCGCCGTATCGATTGACCGGTCTAACCTTACCTTTTTAGTATATAATACCCTGTATCAGTTGTCAAGCCAAAAGATTTTAGAAATGCCGATGCTGTTTTTCTTCCCTTTTTTCCTCTTTTTACGCCTATCAAAAGCGAACACCCCCTCCTTTCCACCCAATCTCGGCAAAAATATCTGTAAAATTCATAAAAAGTTTAAGATTTTTGTCGAAAAAGTGGTAGAATAGAGTCAACAGGTAAAGTGCCTGCTACATTTTATGAAGGAGTGACAAATGATGAACACAAACATTTCTTTGGAAAACCTCAATCAGTTCGAACAGGGATTTGACACCAATCCCACCAATGCTCTTGCGATGAATGCGGTTGTCAGCAACGGCATCAACGCGGTTGCCACCAACTACCAAACAGAGCGTAGGGTCACTCATGAATTTTCCCTGAGCTTAAAACAGGGCAAGGTCACCAACCAGAAAAAGAGCGGTCGCTGCTGGATGTTTGCAGCCCTCAACTGCCTGCGTTTTCAGGTGATGCACAAACTGAATTTGGAAAACTTTGAGCTTTCCCAGAGCTACACCCTGTTCTACGATAAACTGGAAAAATCCAACTACTTCCTGGAAAGCATTCTGGAAACGCTGGATGAGCCAAGCAACGGCAGATTGATCTCCCATCTGGTTTCTGCTCCGCTCAACGACGGCGGTCAGTGGGATATGCTGTGCAACCTTATCAACAAGTACGGTCTGGTTCCAAAAGCTGCCATGCCGGAGAGTGTAATCTCCTCCGCCACCCAGGAGATGAACAGCTACATGACCGAAAAGCTGCGCGAGTTTGCCTGCATCCTGCGCAAAGCTCACAAGGACGGAGCCAGCATCGAACAGCTGCGCCAGCAGAAGGAAGAGATGCTTGCCACCATCTACAATATGCTGTGCATCAGCCTGGGCAAACCGCCAAAGAGCTTTAACTTTGAATACCGCGACAAGGATGGCAACTTCCATCGCGACTGCGGTCTGACTCCAAAGAGCTTCTATGACAAGTACATCGGCGTCAACGTCAACGATTACATCAGCCTCATCAACGCTCCGACCGAGGACAAACCGTTCTTTAAATCCTACAGCGTCAGCTACCTGGGCAACGTCAAAGAAGGTCGCCCGGTCAAATATGTCAACCTGCCAATCGAAGAGCTGAAGAAGGCTGCTATCGCGCAGATGCAGGACGGCGAACCGGTTTGGTTCGGCTGTGACGTCGGCAAACGCGGCTCCCGCACCGGCGGCATCCTGGATTTGGACATCTATGACTTGGACGGTCTGTTCGGCACCCACTTTGGCATGAACAAAGCAGAGCGTTTGGAATACGGACAGAGCCAGATGACCCATGCGATGGTATTCCAGGGGGTCAACCTCGACGAAAACGGCAATCCAAACCGTTGGCGTGTAGAAAACAGCTGGGGTGAAGATGCCTGCAAGGACGGATACTATGTTATGAGCGACCGCTGGTTCGAAGAATACACCTACCAGATCGTGGTCAACAAAAAGTATCTGCCAAAAGAAGTGGTTGAAATTTTCGAAAGCGAACCAATCATGCTCGAGCCATGGGACCCAATGGGCTCGCTGGCTAGATAAAGGCAGTTAAAAGAAAAACAGAAGTTTTTTGTCAAACTTTTGTACACAAAAGTTTGCGAGGGTTTGGGGCGAGCAGCCCCAACCTAATAACAAAAAATAAAAAGCGATAGAGGCTGTCAAGCTGTTTCGATGCTTTTGCACGTCAGTGCACATCTGCACATATTTGTGCAGATGT
>OLVZ01002287.1_pt1 | contig 14523 bp, 8 predicted proteins | sample 1673341 | NCBI WGS metagenome assembly OLVZ01 (sample SAMEA3178944, study PRJEB25190) | human gut metagenome | biome: human gut; feature: human-associated habitat; material: faeces | place: Austria | collected 2013 | reverse complement strand
CAAACAGGAGCCTATGAACTTCCGCATTACGGACGATGATCTCGGCGCAGGAGGACCGAAAACAAAGTATAAAGCCAACGTGGAGGCCATTCGGGTGCTGCAAACATTGGATGTTGAACAGCGGCAGGCCACAGCGGAGGAACAGGAAATCCTTTCCCGGTATGTTGGCTGGGGCGGTATTCCGCAGGCGTTCGATGAAAACAACGCGGAATGGTCGAAAGAGTATGCCGAACTGCAGTCCCTGCTCACGGCAGATGAGTATAAGGAAGCCCGCGCCAGTACGCTGAATGCATTTTACACTTCTCCTACGGTCATCAAGGCAATGTATGAAGCCCTGGGCAATATGGGATTGTCCAAAGGCAATGTGCTGGAACCGTCCTGTGGTGTAGGCAATTTCATGGGGCTGGTGCCGGACAGCATGGAAAAGATTCGGATGTACGGTGTGGAGCTGGACAGCATATCGGGCCGCATTGCACAGCAGTTGTACCAGAAAAACAAGATTGCAGTGCAGGGCTTTGAAACGATGCAGTTCCCGGACAGCTTTTTTGACTGTGTTGTGGGCAACGTACCGTTCGGCAATTACAAAGTACCGGATAAGCGGTATGACCGCCACAATTTCCTCATCCACGATTATTTTATCGCCAAGAGCCTTGACCTTGTGCGTCCGGGCGGTGTGGTGGCGGTGGTAACGTCCAGCGGTACGATGGACAAGAAGGATTCCTCTGTCCGTGAGTACCTTGCTAACCGTGCCGATCTGGTAGGTGCGATTCGTCTGCCGAACAATGCGTTTCAGCGCAATGCCAACACTGGCGTGGTTGCTGACATTCTGTTCCTGCAGAAGCGTGACCGTGCAGCGGTGGAGCGGGCAGACTGGGTGGATCTCGGTGAAACGCAGGAAGGATATTCCATCAACCAGTATTTTGCACAGCATCCTGAGATGGTGCTGGGGGAGATCACCACGGAAAGCACTCAGTATGGCAAGCAGGAAACGACGGTCAAGCCCATCGAGGGCGCAGACCTTGCCCAGCAGTTGAAAGAAGCAGTTGGAAATATCCATGCCACCATCACGGAGCCAGAAATCTCCGACGATGAACTGGATGTGCAGGAAGAACCCATTCCGGCAGACCCAAGTGTGAAGAATTTCAGCTTCACGAACGTGGACGGACAGATTTACTACCGCGAAAATTCCTTTATGAACAAGGTGGAACTGCCTGCCGTGACAGCAGAGCGAGTGCTGAGCATGATCGCTCTGCGAGAAACCACCCGAAAACTGTTGGATTGTCAGCTGCATGATGGCTCGGATGCGGAAGTACAGCTTTTGCAGAATGAACTGAAACAGCAATACACCACATTTAAGGCGCAGTATGGCCTGATCAACAGCACCGCCAACAAGCGGGCGTTCCGACAGGACAGCAGTTATTGTCTGCTGGCATCGCTGGAAATTCTGGATGAGGAGAAGAATCTCAAACGGCTGGCCGATATTTTTACAAAGTGCACCATCCGTAAGCCGGAACCTGTTACCTCAGTGGACACGCCCAGCGAAGCCCTGGCACTTTCCATTGGAGAAAAAGCAAAGGTGGATGTGCCGTTTATGGTGCAGCTCTGCGGTAAACCGGAACAGGAGATCACGGATGAACTGGCAGGTGCGATTTTCCGAAACCCTGTGACACAGCAGTGGGAAACCTCGGATGAATACCTGTCCGGCAATGTTCGTGAAAAACTGGCCACAGCAGAAACCTTTGCTGCAAACCATGCAGAGTATCAGATCAATGTGGACTACCTGAAACGGGTGCAGCCCAAGGATTTGGATGCTTCAGAAATTGAAGTACGGCTGGGTGCGAACTGGGTGAAGCCGGAGTACATCACGCAGTTTATGAAGGAAGTGTTCAAAACACCGAACTACTATGCTGGTATTGACATTAAAGCAACCTATTCCGAAATTTCAGGTGCATGGAACATTTCGGGCAAGTCGCTGGATCGCGGCAATCCGCTTGTTACCAACACTTACGGAACCCTGCGCGTCAACGGTTATAAGCTGCTGGAAGATGCGCTGAACCTTCGGGATACCAAAATCTACGATACGATTCACGATGCAGATGGCGACCATCGTGTGCTGAATAAGCAGGAAACCATGCTTGCACAGCAAGCGCAGGAATCCATTCGGGAAGCATTTAAGCAGTGGATTTTCAAGGATTTAGACCGACGCGAGGATTTGTGTGCGACCTATAACCGAATTTTCAATGCGATTCGTCCCCGCGAGTACGATGGCAGTCATATTCGTTTTGAGGGCATGACCCCGGAAATCTCTCTGATGCCGCATCAGAAAAATGCGGTAGCGCACATTCTGTACGGCAACAATACGCTGCTGGCGCATTGCGTGGGCGCAGGCAAGACCTTCCAGATGATTGCTGCCGGCATGGAAAGCCGCAGGCTGGGCCTGTCGCAGAAAAACCTCTATGTGGTGCCGAACCACCTCACAGAGCAGTGGGGCGCAGACTTCCTGCGGCTTTATCCCAATGCGAATGTGTTGGTGGCAACAAAAAAGGATTTTGAACCGAGCAACCGTAAGCAGTTCTGCTCCCGGATCGCAACCGGCGATTACGATGCCATCGTGATCGGTCATTCGCAGTTTGAGCGTGTGCCGCTTTCCCCAGAACGGCAGAAAGCCATTGTGGAGCGTCAGATCGACGATATTACGCTGGCTCTGGCAGATGCCCGGAGTGAGGACAGCCGCAGTTTTACGGTCAAGCAGATGGAAAAAACAAAGAAAACACTGGAAGCAAAGCTGCAAAAGCTGAACGACCAAACGAGAAAGGATGATGTGGTCACATTTGAGGAACTGGGGGTTGACCGCCTGTTTGTGGACGAGTCACATTTCTATAAAAATATGTTCCTCTACACAAAAATGCGAAATATCGCAGGTATTGCCCAGACCGATGCGCAGAAGTCCAGCGATATGTTTGCAAAGTGCCAGTATCTGGACGAACTGACAGGCGGCAAGGGCGTGACCTTTGCAACCGGAACCCCGGTCAGCAACTCGATGGTGGAGCTGTACACCATTATGCGGTATCTCCAGTATGACACCCTGCAGAAGATGGGACTGAGCCACTTCGATGATTGGGCGGCATCCTTTGGTGAAACCGTCACGGCAATCGAACTTTCCCCGGAAGGAACCGGCTACCGTGCGAAAACACGTTTTGCCCGGTTCTTCAATTTGCCGGAGCTGATTTCTCTGTTCAAGGAATCAGCAGATGTGCAGACAGCGGATATGCTGAACCTGCCTGTGCCGAAAGCGGAGTACATCAATGAAGTGCTGAAACCGAGCGAAACGCAGGAAGAAATGGTCAGTTCCTTTGCAGACCGTGCCGAGGCTGTACGCAACGGCAGCGTGAATCCGAAGTTCGATAACATGCTGAAGATTACCAACGATGGAAGAAAACTGGCACTCGACCAGCGGCTTATGAACGAGATGCTGCCGGATGAGCCGGAGAGTAAGGTAAACCGCTGTGTGGACAATGCGTTCAAGGTCTGGGAAGAATCTGCGCCGGACAAGGGAACACAGTTGATCTTCTGTGACTTATCGACACCAAAAGCCGATGGCACATTCAATGTTTATGATGATGTGCGGGAAAAATTGGTGGCGAGAGGTGTTCCCCGTGAAGAAGTGGCGTTCATTCACGAGTACAACACGGAAACCAAAAAGGCAGAGCTTTTTGCAAAGGTGCGCGCCGGACAGGTGCGTATTCTGATGGGGTCTACGCCGAAGCTTGGCGCAGGAACCAATATTCAGGATCGACTGATTGCCCTGCATCATCTGGACTGCCCGTGGAAACCCTCTGACCTGGAACAGCAGGAGGGACGTATTCTCCGGCAGGGAAACCGGAATAAGCAGGTAAAAATCTATCGTTATGTCACGGAAAATACGTTTGATTCGTACATGTGGCAGATTCTGGAAAATAAGCAGAAGTTCATAAGCCAAATCATGACTTCCAAATCGCCTGTCCGTGCCTGCGATGATGTAGATGATACGGCCCTCTCCTATGCCGAAATCAAGGCACTGGCAACGGGCAATCCCTACATCAAGGAAAAGATGGATTTGGATATTCAAGTCAGTAAGCTGAAACTGTTGAAAGCCAATCACACCAGTCAGATTTATAGCTTGGAATCGGATATTGCGCGCCGCTATCCACGAGAAATTACTGCGGCAAAGGGTCAGATCGAAGCCCTGAAAACCGATATAGAAGCGGCAAAACCGCTTCTGGCGCAGGACAAAGACCATTTTGCTATGGAAATCAGCGGCAAGGTGTACACCGAACGCAAGGAAGCAGGTGCAGCCATTATCGAGGCTTGCAAGGCTTTGAAAGCGGCTGGCATCGAGGGCAGGATCGGGAGCTACAGTGCGTTTGAACTGCACTCCCGGTTTGACAACTTCGATAAGGTGTTCCGCTTGTCCATCAAAGGCGCGTGGAACTATTCGATGGAAGTCGGCAAAGACCCGCAGGGTAACATTCTGCGCGTTACCAATGCGCTGGCAGGCATTGAAAGAACGCTGCCGCAGGTGGAACGCAGACTGGAAACCTTGGAACAGCAGTTGGCGCAGGCAAAGGAAGAAGCCAAACGTCCCTTTGCGCAGGAAGCGGAACTGGCTGAAAAATCTGCGCGCCTTGCGGAGCTGAACTCTCTGCTCAACATGGATGAAAAGGGCAGTGAGGATGCGCTGGGAGTGGACGAGGATGCGGCCGAAACCGAAGTTGCAGACAGGCCGCGCCAGCCTGTGAACTATGCAGGCCGCGTTGCAGAGCGCACTGCGGACAATGTGCGGAAACCCTCTGTGCTGGCGCAGCTTCATGCAAAACAGGCAGAGCGCAGCGCAGAACCGCAGAAATCCCAGAAGCGGAAAAGTCACGATATGGAACTGTAAATGAGAGCCGCCCCGTCAGTTTTGTCTGGCGGGGCATTTTTTTGAAGGAGGGCATTTGCTGACATTAACACCGATCAATTTGAAAACGGCAAACGCATTTGTGCAGCAGCATCACCGCCACCATAAACCGACGCGGGGGCATAAGTTCTCCATCGGCGTATCGGATAATGGTGCGCTGGTGGGCGTTGCTATCTGCGGCAGACCTGTGGCGCGGCGGCTGGACGATGGCTATACGCTGGAAGTTAACCGTCTGTGTACAGATGGAACACTGAACGCTTGCAGCATCCTGTATGCGGCGGCGTACCGTGCAGCACGGGCAATGGGTTACAACAAAGTGATCACCTACATTCTGGATACGGAAAATGGAGCATCTCTGAAAGCTGCCGGGTACACCTGTGAGGGCAGAGCCGGAGGCTTGGAATGGAACGGCGCGAAGGCACCGAAACAGGCTGACCAATATCCGCGCCAGATGAAAACACGATGGGTCAAGAAAAAGGAGGGCTTGCATGGCAGTTGACCGCAAACAGCAGATGAAAGAAATCACGGAACGGCTGGAGCAGGGCGTAAAGGACATTTTTACATCGGAAATGTACACGACGTATCTGCGCACGATGGCAAAATTCCACAATTACAGCTTCAATAATACGCTGCTGATCGCTATGCAGCGGCCTGATGCCACACTGGTGGCAGGGTTTAACGCATGGAAGAATAAATTCAACCGTTACGTCAAAAAAGGCGAAAAGGGCATCCAGATCATTGCTCCGGCTCCCATCAAGGAAGTGGAAGAACGCGAGAAAATCGACAAGGATACGGGCTTGGCTGTGCTGAACGAAAACGGTGAACCGGAAATGGAACGTGTGGAGTATGTGGTTCCGCGCTTCCGAGTGACGACGGTTTTTGATGTTTCACAGACCGATGGGGAACCGATTCCATCGCTGGAAGTGAACGAACTGACGGCCAGCGTCAAAGACTATGCGCTGCTTACGGCGGCAATCGAGCAGGTATCGCCTGTGCCGATGCGGTTTGATGAAATCGAAGGGGATGCCAAAGGCTATTACAGTGATGCAGACAAAGAAATCTGCATTCAGGTAGGCATGGGCGAGAGCCAGACCATAAAGACGATGATCCACGAGGTTGCTCATGCAATGCTGCATAACAGCGATTTCATGAAGCAGAACGGCGAGGAAAAAGACCGGCTTACGAAAGAAACCGAGGCCGAAAGCATTGCATTTACGGTCTGTTCGGCACTTGGTATTGATACGTCCGATTATTCATTTCCTTATGTGGCAAGCTGGGCCAGCGGCAAGGAGATGAAGGAACTGAAAGATTCGATGGATACGATTCGATTGACCGCAGCCGACTTTCTGGAAAAGATGGAAGCGGCAGTGGCAGAAAGGAGCGCAGAGCGCATGACCGCGATGCAGTATGCGGAAAAGCTGATTGCAGACAGGGAGCAGGAGAAAACGATTTTCGATGATGAGCAGCGAAACCTCATCGTGAATTTTGCCTTTAAGCTGGATGATCGGGCAGCAACAGAAGAACTTGTGAACGGTCTGGCTGCGGCATTGGCCGAAGATGACAAAGAAGAAGCCAACCGCCTGATGTACGATGCACAGGAGAAAATTGAAAATCTCCCGGATGGGATGATTGGCCTTTCGGAAATGCACGATTATGGCTATCTGCATGATGATGTACTGCCGCTGACGAAAGAGGGCGCACGGGAATGGCATCGGCTGGGTGAGAGAATCTATCCGTTGTTCCGTGATGGCACGGTAGGCGATTATGTAAGCCAAGAGGGAATCGAGCAGCACGATGGCATTTTCGGCATTAGGGCTGACGCATGGGATGCGATTCTGTTGGAACAACGGGAAGATTATGCAGAGGACGAGTATGCACGCCCAGATTTTCAGCTGACAGTGATAAACCGTGAACAGGCTTTACGACTGTATGACGAGGGAAAGCAGATTTATCTCGTCCGCATCAGCCCGTGGCCGATTCTTGTCACGACGCGAGAGGAAATCGAGCGCGGAAGTGATACCTTCCAGATTGCAATAGCAGATTTGGAACAGGAGAGGAACATGACAGAACAGGAAAATGTGCTGCTGTATGGCAGCGAAAAGCAGTTCGGCATTTATCAGATTACAGAGCGCGACCCGGAACATAACTATCGTTTCATGGGGCTGGACTATGTGCAGAAGAAAGGCATGACGGTTTCCCGTGCAGATTATGACCTGATCTATGCCGCCCCGCTTACGGAAAAGGACACGCTGGATGGCATTTATGAACGGTTCAATATCCAGCGTCCGGCAGACTTTACGGGGCATTCGCTGTCGGTCAGCGATGTGGTGGTACTCAATGATGGCAGTACGGTCAAAGCCTACTATGTGGACAGTATCGGTTTTGCGGAACTGCCGGAATTTTTCAAGGAAAGGAATATGGATTTGCAGAAAGAAACGCTTTTGAACGAAGAATTGCAGGGAATCGAAATCTTTGATAAGCCGGGTCTTTTCAGCAATGGCCGACTGCGGGATGAAGATGTGCCAGAGGGCTTATATCGCTATGATCTGCGCGGTTCGGACTATGACCCAGGCCAGCCCATTACAGTGGAGAAAACTGTGGTGGTGAACCATGCAGCATCTGTCCTGATGGCCGAAGAACTTGACCTTGGCGCAGAGGGACGGCTGGAACTGGGTGAGGAAGGGCTGAACTTCACAGGTGCAGAGTTGACCGTGCGAGAGTTTATGGAGGAACAGCAGCAGAAAAACAATGCGCTGATCCACGGCGATTCCTACCATATCGCAGTCGAGGGGTATATCGGCACATGGTACGCCATTGATGAAACGGAAATTGGTGGCGAGAAGTTCTTCCTGCTGGAGCATGAGGAACACGGCGATATGGCGGCCTGTGTTGCAGTCAATGAGCAGGGCAAGCTGGTGGCAGAGGATTTGTGGAACGGCTTCGATGAGGATTTTCAGGAGGCTGTGCAGAAATATCTCTCTGAAAAATGGAGTATGCCGAAAAAAGAAGATGTGGTGTCAGAGATCATTGAAAAGGCTGCGCCTGTGCTGGACAACAGCGCACAGGACTATTCGGATGTGCCTGTCTACTATGAGCCGTTCAGCTATGCCAAAGAAAATGACGAGGTGGATTTATACCGCACTTCCTATCGGCTGAACAGCGAGTGCAAGCAGGCAATCCATGAAACGATTGCGGATAATTATGATGGGATGTACCTTGGCGATGATGCAGTCGATCAGGTGGTGCGGCAGTACGGTATGGAGCGTGTGGGGTACATCCTGGCGAACACTCTGCACCATAAAAGCTATGATGGCCGCTTTTCTCACAGCAATAAGGAATGGGCAGAGCAGGTCAGCACCCCGGAACACGATGCAGACCGCATGACCTTCCGCACGGATTGGGTGGTTGACAGCCACCCGGCTATTTTAGATGGCTTTGTAACGATGTTCCGGGAAGAACTGGATGCGCAGAAAGAACTGGAACAGGAGCAGCCTTTCGTAAAGCAGTTCTATGTGGTCGAAAATTTACAGGCTGTGCCTTTGAAAATTGAGCGGTTCGGCAATCTGGACGATGCAATGTCACAGTATCAGGCACTTCCGAACCATTACATGAAAGCCTTGGGCGTGGAGAAAAATCCTGATCCTCTGCCGGGTTCACTGGATGTTTTGCAGTGCAGGAACGGCATTGACACCATCGTAGAGGACTACAAAACGGTTCCGGGCTGGGATAACCCGTATATCCAAAATCATGTTGCCCAGCCGTTGCAGGGGGCGTTAGCCGTGCAGGATGTGGAACTGGCCTACGAATTGCCGGATGCCTATTTCTATATCCAGACCTGTGACGATGGCTTCGACTATACCTTATATAATAAGGACTTCACGGAACGGGATGGCGGTATTCTCGAAACGGACGGAGATAAGCCTGTGCAGGAGGCTATGACGGAACTGCTGGCAGAGTTCGGCTGTGATGCAGCACAGGGCAAGATCATGGACGCGGCAGAACTGCGGGAACAGGCTGATACGGTAGCTGAACAACAGGCAGAAGTTTTGAAAGAAAAACTCGCTGCAGAAAGACCTGCACCGGAAGAAACGCTCAGCTTTTACGTTGCGGAGTGTTTGGAGTTTACATTTGCGGGAGAGTTCCACGATCATCTGACCATGGAAGAAGCCTTGGAAGCCTATGACAAGATTCCGTCCGAACGGATGAATGCCGACAAGTGCATTGGATTCTGCATCGAGGAAGATGGCGGCTTTGTTGGAATGTATGAGTTGGTCGTGAACGATAAAGTGCAGCGCGAGAACATCAACTCCATCAACTATTTCAGGGATGATAAGCTGGTGCAGCAGGCGATCTCTGATATGGAAAAGCTGATGGCGGCACGGCAGCAGAGTAAAGAGCAGGAACGCAGCAACACGAAAAAGTCTGTTCTGGATGCCCTGCGCAGTCTGAAAGCCAAGAAGCAGGAGCAGCCTGCACAGGAACAGCCCAAACCGCAGAAAAGCAAAAAGAGAGGAGATATTGAGTTATGAGCAATGTGCGTTTTGATGAACTGGAATTGATGCTGATGGCGATGTTTGAGCAGCCGACACTCAAAGATACGATTCAGGTGTTGACGGAGATCCAGCCGCTTGTGGCAGAGGATGCAGAGATGTCTGCGCTTGTCCAGCAGACCATCCCGAAGATGCAGCGGTTGACTGAGCCACAGTTCAAGGGGCTGGAGCTGGAATGGCATAGGCCGGAGGATGATATAGGAAAATGAGTTCAGATATATTTGTGATTTACCAGATCGACAACTCTGAGAAAAACCGTGAGTATCGCTGCCGCAGCTATGAATACCAGATTCAGCATGGCTTTATGATAACCGCAGACAATTATGGCACGGGCTACTCTGGTACGGCTTCACGGGGAATGGGCGCGGAAGCGATTCGTAAAAAGATGGAAAGCATTAACCCGGACAAATTCAAAATTAGAAAATTTGGGGTCAGTGATGTCATCGGATTGACTGCGGCAGGCAAAACCTTTTTTTTCTATGTTGATAAGGATAGGCTGGTGAGATTCAACGGCTTTTTCCCAAAGCCCCAGAGCGGCACATACCTGATTCTTGATGAGGGCGGCTATCAGGTGGCAGGGCAAAAAGGCACATGGCTGGTATCGGATGAAGTAGAGGTCGATGGTCAGCGGTTTGTTCAGATGAGAAGTGAACAAACGAAGAATCCACCACCGAGCATTATTCTTCACGAGAGTGGAGCCTTTGTGACGCAGACAGCTTTAGGTTTCGATGGAGAAGCTACCAGAAAGATGAGTGCTTTTTTACAAGGCCCAAAGCCTGAACTGCTGCACCATCAGAAGTTCTTTGAAAACGGTACAGCGGAACGCGCCAAAGAATCCGGCACGGAGCAAAATTACAATATGATAGATGGCTGCGTCAACAATGTACCGAAAAAGCCCCGGCGCATTGGCGGCAGGTGGTCGGTGCTTGATCGGCTGCATATTAAGCAGGCTGAGCGGCGACAAAAAGACAATGCGCCGCAGCAGGAACAGGAAAGAAGCCGAAAAAGTTAAAATACCGTAATATCGTTGAGATGGCTTCCCCCAAAAGGAGGCCATCTTTTTTGCGTTAGAATCAAAAATGTAAAAAACTTTTTTACATCACGATTGATTTCCCGAAGTTGATGGTATATAATAATAGCAGAAGGGAGAGATGAAAATGCGTTTTGATGAACTTTTTGAAATGAGAAAACTGACAGGGACAAAATTAAAGGACTATATTCGCAGCAATGGATTCTCAAAAGTATCGTTCTGCAAGAAAACAGAGATTTCTCGCCCTACTTTAGATAAGATTTTGAATGGCGAGATAGATAGTAAAAGTACATTCGATAAGCATTTGAATAAAATTCTTACCAGTTTGAGCATTGACCCGGATACCTTGATGGGATTTTCACCGAGGGTGCAAAGTGTAGATGCCGTGTACTCGCAGAATGCGCCGATTGATTATCAGATGAATGATAAGGCAAAGATAGAGTACGATCTGTTGCAGGATATTCTAAACCTTTGCAGTGTTTATTATTAAAGGCGGAAGGCTATGAGTGAGCGAATTACAGCAGCCAACTTAGATGAAGTTATCAAAAGGAACGAAGTCATTGAGGAACAGATGAAGCAGAGTGCTTCGCTTATCTGGTCAAAATACAATCCGATGCAGATAAATTCTCCGATACAGTTGGCGTTACAGATTTTAAGACCGTATGGTTTGATACAGCTGCCGATTGATAATCACTATTTGAGCGGAGCGATTTTTGTTCGGGATGGAAAACGAATCCCCTTGATAAATACGGCACTTCCGAGAGCAAATCAGTATTTTACTGCGTGGCATGAGATTTATCATCTATTGTTTGATGAAGTTTCTTTTGACCATTTGATTGAATCCGAAATCCTGATGGAAGAACGAAAAGCAGAATACTTTGCTGCGCTTATGCTTCTGGGAAACCTTATGCCGTATTTTGAGGGCTTAAAGGATATGGAGTTCCAAGCAAAAGCGTTTCAGTGCATGAACGCTTTCCAAGCTCCCTATAAGGCGGTGCTGATTTCTCTGTATGAAAGTGCAGTAAAGAATGGGAATACGGCTATTGCGGAAGAAGTTAAGGAAAACTTTGATGTGCAGGTTGAAGATATTGCACAGAAATTCCGCGATTTGGGATTGGATGATTCCCTTGTACGGCCTTCGTATGTAGTAAATGTAAGTCCGCTACAAGAGAAAATCAATAAGACGATTCGCAATGAGCCGGAAGTGGAATACCATAAAGACAATGAAGCATTTCTGAAAACGGTTTTAAGTGAATTTAAAATGCTGACGGGAGAGGCCGATGCTTAATATACCAGAGTATAAAGAGTATGCTGGGGAGACCAAAATAGCACTTATGGATAACTCATCACTGGCATTTATGCACGAGTTGAGCCAGAGAAGTTATCCATCTGATGGAATCCTCAGCGTATACGATTTGATTCTGATACCAAAGTGGGTAATGGAGGAAATTGAGGATTCTACATACAGAAGCACCTATGTTGAGCAGCTTCAGGCACAAGGGTATCCTATTCGTTGGATTGATGAAACAAAGTACGGTGCTTTTGTCAATGATGAAGATGTGAACCTGTACTACATCGTTGAAGCTGCGGTATCGCGTGTGTCAGAATTGATGCGCTTCCTTCGCAGAAAAGTAAAAACCGAAGATCTGATTGATTTGCCTTCCGCAGAGGAATGGATGAACCGGCTGTATGATGAATGGCCGATTCATGGAAGAACGCTGTCAACGGGCCGCACTCTTAAAAAGAATGCGGGAGAAATCTCGTTGACGATCCTTGCTGAAATATTCGCGTGGTATCATGATGGAGTGGACAGCCTGACAATCTATACGCAGGATACGGATGCGCATGAGTTCCAAACGAATGCAGAGCGTATCTTAACGGGAAATTCTGAATTTACTCCTGCGCTGGATTCTCCGATTTCAGTGGCCTTTAAGTCAAATGACTTTATTTTGTGCCAGATGTATCGTGAGGGAGCCTTGACTTTGGATGCGGTGCGGCAGCTTCGCCACGATGATAGAAAATTGACTTATACGCGGCAGCAAGCGGATAAGTCGATTATTTGCCGCAAAGAAGTTATAACGAAAGAGCAGTTTATTGATTTGATTCAGGATGCGACAGTTCAAATCCTGTTCTAAGAGTAATATGGTAGAAAAGGGTCAGCCCTAGTCTTTCTCAGGAAAGACCAGGGCTGGCTTTTTGTTTTATAGAGAGTGTTCGTTCTTTCGGGATTGCTGCTGTTCGCGCCGTGCTGCTCGTTCTGTTCCCAGAATGTTATCTACATTGGCACATACAGTCTGGAGTTCCCTGTGGTAATCTTTGAAATAGTGGTAGGTGTCATACTGGGCATCTTTCTGAATGGTAAGCTGCTCCTTTTCAGCCCGGAGGTCTTTCATGGTCGGGAACCTTCCATCTGGGGAGTGCTGCTTTAGGATGCGGAGGGCTTCTTCATATTTGGCAATATCCTCTGCATGAGCCTGACGGAAAGATTTCTTATTGCCGGATTTCAAGAAATCACCATAGACTGATTTTGTAGAAAGATACTGGCCTAAATAACGAATCTGCTCATTGACTTTTTTCAATTTTGCTTCGGTGAATTTGGCATCACTTCGGGCTTTTGCCATTTTAGATTGAATGGCGTCAGTGGTATCGGAGAGTTTTTCGTAAGAATCGTATCCATGTTCCTGCACATAAGCGACTGTTCGTGCCATCTGCTGCAAATTGGAAATCTTGACTTTCTGCGCATAGGCGCGGCTCTGCTGTGCTTTTACGCAGGTCTGCAAGTCAACCACAAGGCGCAGGTCGGACTTAATGAACAAAATAGCCATAGGATCATCTGCTGCCCAATGAGGATTGTTCCGTTCTTTGTTCCGCGCATTTTCTGCAAAAATGCGGAGAAGCCTGTCGCGGTCATAATTAGAACCGAGAGCGCGGGCAGAAATAAATTTCTGTCGGTCAGCAGGAAGATAGCTGAATCGTCCGCGATGGTCTTTTACCAAAATTCCGTATTCTGCTTTTAATAATCGCTGAAACTCCTCAAAAGATGTGGCACGTTCCGCAATGTCAGAAATGGCATTGCGGATTTTTTCTTTATCGGTTTCAAAGGTGGTGTGCATGGGTGTAATGCCATCGCCCAGGAGTTCCATGTTTGCGATGTCCAGATTCAGTTGCCCACGCCGCTGCGCATGGTACTCCTGTTGTGTGATTTTATCCGCAGCAGGGGAGAGCAGATCGACCTGATGCAGCCCTTCGCGCTGGCAAATATCCATCAAAGATTTTTGCAGGTGCTTCAAATAGTCTTTGGTAAGGTGGTGCTTGTATCCAGCCTTGCAGTCGATTGGCCGTTCGGTGTAGGTCTGAGGCTCTATATCGGATTTGCGCAGGCTGTTGATTATGATGTGGGTATGGATGTTGCCTGTTCCATTATTGCCATCTGTATGGGTGCAGACCAAAGCCTGATGCCCCGGAAAATTAGCTTTTGCGTATTCCAGCCCGATGGCCTGTGCACGTTCTCCTGTTAAATCGTGGTCGGCGTTATCTCTGGGGTCATGGCTGATAATGTAGTGGTGGCTTTTGATTTCATCGTAAGTGTTGTTCTTATGGTACTGCTGGTTTAACAGTTCACATTCAAGGTCGAAGGTTTCGGGATTGCAGTTCAAACCGTCAAGATAAAATTCTTCCCGAAGCAGCATATTCCCGTTTTCATCAAGGACAGGAACTAGATGAAATTCATCATGCTGGTATTTCAGATAGTCGATGGCACTCCCGTAATTGGCGTTTTTACTTGCGATGTGCTTTAGAATTGCCACGATATGCACCTCCAAGCTGAACGATTTCCTGCCGCAGTTCACGGATTTCCGCAATACACTTTTTCAGCTCTTCCAATATTCCGCGTGATGCCAGACCGCCGCCGTGAAAAAAGCGGGCAATCTGGTTGAGATTGTTCCCGATGCCTGCGGCCTGCACCGTCAAATTCTGAATTTCTCCCAGATCGGCAACGATATTAT
>OLVZ01002277.1_pt1 | contig 14563 bp, 9 predicted proteins | sample 1673341 | NCBI WGS metagenome assembly OLVZ01 (sample SAMEA3178944, study PRJEB25190) | human gut metagenome | biome: human gut; feature: human-associated habitat; material: faeces | place: Austria | collected 2013 | reverse complement strand
CCAATGTGGGTCAAGTTTTTCGCCCAAAGTGCTGTGCTTTCGCACCCGATTTCGTGGACTATACCAGTTTTTCCGGAAAATTTTGTGCAAAAAGAACGCCGCAGTCCCGGCGTGGGAGCTGCGGCGTTCCGGACAGGATCAATAATTGTGCTTTTTCAGCTCAAAGTAGCTCTGGGGATGTGCGCAGACCGGGCACTTCAGGGGAGCCGACTTGCCGATATAGGTGTAGCCGCAGTTCCGGCACTGCCAGACCTGCTGCTCTTCCCGGGCAAAAACCTTGTTGTTCTTCAGGTTCTCGGCCAGCTCACGGTAGCGCTCCTCGTGCTCTTTCTCGATCTGCGCCACCATGGTGAACAGGGCAGCCAGCTGGGGGAAGCCCTCTTCCTTGGCCTCTGCGGCCATCCGGGGGTACATCTCGGTCCACTCGTCGTGCTCGCCGCCGGCTGCCATTTCCAGGCAGGTCATGGTATCGGGGATGGAGCCGCCGTTCAGGGCCTTGAACCACATCTTGGCGTGCTCCTTCTCGTTGGCAGCCGTCTCCTCAAAGATCGCTGCCAGCTGCTCATAGCCCTCCTTCTTGGCCACGCTGGCGAAGAAGGTATACTTGTTGCGGGCCTGGCTCTCGCCTGCAAAGGCTTCCCACAGGTTTTTCTCGGTCTTGGTACCCTTGAGTTCCATATTCATGCTCTCCCTTTGTTTGTGCGGTGTATCATTTCGCCGCCGGTGACCGCCGGGGCGTTCCTTCTGCACTGATTATACCAGAGTTCCGAATTGAAATCAAGAATAATTCCTATTTATTTTGAGAATATTTCTCAGTTATGCTGTTTCAGGGCGCAGACCGCAATGCTCAAAGCGCTCCATGCCGCCTGATACATCAGGACAGCGGCCACCGACAGGGTGCCGATGCTGCCCGCGTAGGTCAGCAGAACACCGATGACCACCGAGAACCAGACCGAGACCATCTGCACCGTGGTGGCGCTCGTCTCGGCGTTCTGGGCCTTTTCCGCCGCGCGCAGGCCGCCGATCAGGCTGGCAAAGCCCTTATCATGCAGCATACAGCAGCGGGCAGTCTCGTCCGGCTGGGCAGGGGTCAGCGCGCTGCACTGCTCCTGATCCAGCAGAGTGATCATTCCCTCGGGCAGATGGTAAGCCTCGGTGATGTGGCGGGCCGTCAGGCTGGGGTCCTCACAGGTGACCAGCAGGCGGATGTTCTCCCGCTGCAGCACCTCCAGACCGCGGGCGGCGTTGCGGCCGCCCACATAGTGGAGCACGAACATGGCGTGCAGGCTTCCGGAAACAGCCAGATACAGGATCTGCAGCGCGCCGTTCTGGGAGTGCTCATCCTCGTACTCCTGCTCAGGCAGGGGCACGCCCTCCCGCTCCATGTACAGCCGGTTGCCGATGAGCACCCGGTTGTTATCGCACCAGGCGGCAAAGCCAAGGCCGTGGTGGACCTCCAAGTCCTTCACAGGGTACAGGATCTCGGTGCGGTCCTCGATGATCTGGCGGAACAGCCCCCGCAGGGTCTCGCAGCTGTGGTTGAGGATGCTGGCCGCATAGAGGATGGCGCGGTCGATGCGGCCGCCCTTGAAGATGCGGATGTCCTCCAGATTCACGCTGTCGGCGGTAAAGAGCTCGTCGGCATCCACCTGCACAGTGTCCACACCGCCCAGCTCCTCAATGGCAGCCCAGCCGGGCACCACGGCACCGGCGGCGGCTGCGGTCTTTTGCAGGCGCAGAGAAGCGATGCCCGCAACAAGGGTGGAGGACAGCGGTGCACCCATGCAGAGCATGGAGGTCAGGGCTGCGGCCATGCCGTTGGGCCCGCCGCCAAACAGCAGGAACACCAGCCCGCTGAGCACGGCGGCACCCAGCAGGATCAGGGCTGTCTTGCGGGCGCGGCGCTCACTGGCGCGCTCCCCGAAGCTCTGCTCCACCAGCGCCTCGTCCCACTGGACAGGGCGGCTGAGCAGCACCCAGGGATCTTTCTGATCCAGGCTCCGGGCCAGCACCCGGATCAGATCCTTATCCCGGACGCGGAATGCGCCCTGCAGCCCCTCAGGGGATCGGGCGGCAAGGTCATAGCCGTTTCTGACGGCAGTCAGCAGGACACGGCTGCCCAGCAGGGCCAGGAACAGGCCCAGTGCGGCCACGCCGGAAAGCAGCGTCCAGCTGGAGTTCTGATAGCTCTGGGCGTTGAGCAGGGCGACCGCAGCCTGCACCAGCGCACCGCAGGCAGCCAGCGCCGGCATGGTGTCTGCACTGGGGCGGCCCTTGAGGCCCTGCAGGCCATCCCGCAGGACAGGCCAGCCCACAGCCAGCGCACCGGCCAGGAAGAGCAGGTTGGCGGCATAGAACGCCGCCGGGGCGATCACGGGGTCAAGGGAGGCCACAGGGGCCAGCAGCCCCTCGGCAACAAGGCCAAAGTGGAGCAGTACCACGGCAAGGATGCCCTCCAGCACACACCGCAGCGTCAGCTCCGCGCCCATCCGGCGGAGCTTCTCCCCCACCTGCTCGGGCGTTTCCGGCTCGGCTTCCTCTTCAGGCTTCTCCGCAGCCTCCGGCGCGGCAGGGGCCGCTTCCTCAGCGGGCTGGGCCGGGGCTTCCTCTGCCGGGGCGGCAGGCCGGGCGGGTGCTTCGTCCTCTTCCAGTCCCATCAGCGGCAGGCTCATGCTGTCGTCCTTGCTGGGGGCCGTGGTGCGGGTAGGGGCCTGCGGCTCGTTCTCGTCCGCGCCCTTGCCAAAGAACTGGAACGCCGTTTCCGGTTCCGGCTCAACCTCTGGCGCGGCTTCCGGGGCAGACTTTGCATGCTTTACCGACTGATCCTCGGCAAACACCATGGGGATGGCCGGGCCCTCAGGCGCTGCGGGAGCTTCCGGCTCCACGGCCAGCACCTCCTCCACCGGGGCAGGCTTGGGGGTGCCATAGAGCATGGCCTTGAGTTCGGCCATCTCTGCATCCTCCTGCTGCTCCTGCGGGGTCAGGGGTTCCTGGCGGCGGGGCGGCTCCGGCTTTTTCTCGGGCTGGGGTGCGGGCCGGGGTTCCGGCTTCGGCGCTGCGGGGGCTTCCGGCGCGGTGGGCAGAGCCACAGGCTCTGCTTCCTCCAGCTCTCCGGGCTCCAATGCCAGCTCCAGGCCGGCCTCGGCTTCTTCCTCATGGCCCAGCACGATCTCACCCGTGGGCGGCAGCTCATTCTGCACGGCCGGGGCGGCGGCAGGCTCCTCTTTGTCCTTTTCGCGGTGGAAGAGCTTGCCCAGCAGGCTGCCGGTATTCTCCTTTTCCTCATCGCGGCGCTTCATCTCTTCGGGCACCTGTGCCACGCTGGTGCTGAAAAACGTGCGGAACTTCTCGTTCTGCGCATCGATCTCTTCCTGTGTCAGCTCTTTGCGCTTATCATCCTTTGGCATCCTAGTCCCTCCCTGTTCTGGTCACGGCGGTCTGGCCGCTGTTTCTTACTCTGCGGCGCGCTGGCTCTGGATCTCGTACAGGATGATGCCAGCCGCCACCGAGACATTGAAGCTGTCCACACCGGTGCCCTGAGCGGCCATATCCAGCCGCACCACACCGTCACAGAGCTTTTTCACCAGCTGGGATACACCGCTGCCCTCGCTGCCCAGCACCAGTGCGATGGGGCCGGTCAGGTTGTTCTTGCGCAGGGGCACACCGTCCATATCGGCGCAGTAGACGAACACCCCCTGATCCTTCAGGCGGCGGATGGTCTCGCCGATGTTGGCCACGCGGGCCACAGGCAGGCGCTCGGCCGCACCGGCGCTGGACTTGATGACGGTGGGGGTCACGGATGCGCCGCCCCGCTTGGGGATGACGATGCCGTGGGCTCCGCACAGCAGAGCAGAGCGCATCACCGCGCCCAGATTATGGGGGTCCTCGATGCCGTCACTCAGCACCAGGAAGGGGGGTTCCCCCTTCTCTCTGGCAACGTTCAGCAGGTCCTCCACGGTCACATATTCGATCTCGCTGGCAAAGGCAGCCACGCCCTGATGGCTCTCGGTGCCGGTCATCAGGCGCAGCTTGTTGGGGTGCACCCGCTTGACCGTGGCCCCGGCCTCCTTGGCCATGGCGGTATAGTAAGCTGCCACGGCGGGGGCCATGCCCTCCGCGATCAGCACGGTATCCACGCCGGAACCGCTCTTGAGCAGCTCGGTCACGGGGTTTTTGCCGTAGACCAGGCTCTCATTCTTGGGCTGCTCCTCCGTGCTGCGGCGGCGGGGGCGGCGCGGCATTTTCTGTTCGTCCATTGATGTGTTCTCCTTCCATTCTATGGCAAGGCGGGCCGTTTGAGCCGCGCCATGGTTTCGTTCTGTTTCAGTTTTACTATATTTTGACACTGATACATTCTAAAGTATAGCATACCCCGGCATTCTTCGCAATGTTTGCCGAAGGCAAAAGTTTTCCACATTCAGCAGGCTATACAATCGGTAATTCGGCTCAATTTTTTCCACATGTTGAAAACCCGGTGGAAAATGTTCAAAAATCAAGTTTGTACGCCCACTTTCCGGGTGGAATTCCACAGTTTCCACCGAGTTTTCAACTTCTCAGGTTCGACACGCAAACTTTCTGCCGTACTTTTTGTAAAATTCAAGTCGGAATTATGACAATTTTTTGAAGGGAGATCCAGTGGTTTTTGCCAGAATCTCCAACATCAAAATGCCCAATGTGAATTTGTGTTGAAAACGCCGCGGGAACCGCCTTGATTTTATCCTGTAATTGGGGTATACTACCCTTAGGTTCGTTAAAGGATGCGCAATCTTGTATCCAAAACGGCTTTTTCACCCCAAAATGATTTTGCGGAGGTAATGAATAATGTTGGTAAATGCAACCGAAATGCTGATCAAGGCACGCGATGGCCACTACGGTGTGCCCCAGTTCAACATCAACAATCTGGAGTGGACCAAGGCAGTCCTGACCGCCTGCGAGGAAATGAAGAGCCCCGTTATCCTGGGTGTCTCTGAGGGTGCAGGCAAATACATGACCGGCTTCAAGACCGTTGCCGCCATGGTCAGCTCCATGGTGGAGACCATGGGCATCACCGTTCCCGTTGCCCTGCACCTGGACCACGGCACCTACGAGGGCTGCAAGGCCTGCGTTGAGGCCGGCTTCTCCTCCATCATGTTCGACGGCAGCCACTACTCCATCGAGGAGAACGTGGAAAAGACCAAGGAGCTGGTCGCTCTGGCACACTCCAAGGGCCTGAGCATCGAGGCCGAGGTCGGCTCCATCGGCGGCGTTGAGGACGGCGTTGTGGGCGCTGGCGAGATCGCAGACCCCGCTGAGTGCGCAAAGATCACCGATCTGGGCATCGACTTCCTGGCTGCCGGCATCGGCAATATCCACGGCGTTTACCCCGCCAACTGGAAGGGCCTGGACTTTGAGGCTCTGGACCGCATCCACAAGGCTACCAACAACATTCCTCTGGTCCTGCACGGCGGCACCGGCATCCCCGACGAGATGATCCAGAAGGCCATCAGCCTGGGCGTTTCCAAGATCAACATCAACACCGAGTGCCAGCTGGTCTTTGCTGAGGCCACCCGCAAGTACATCGAGGCTGGCAAGGATCAGCAGGGCAAGGGCTTCGACCCCCGCAAGCTGCTGGCTCCCGGCGCTCAGGCCATCATCGACAAGTGCAAGGAAAAGATCGAGCTGTTCGGCTGCGCAGGCAAGGCCTGAGCCGAAGCACATCTCCTGAGCACATTCCCGCCCCATAAATGATACTGCCCCGCTGTTCTGTGCATCACAGAACAGCGGGGCATTTTTTGTAAGCCAGTCCGCAAAAAGGGGGCTGCTGCACCGGTTTTTCCCGTGTGCCGCAGCCCCTCTTCTTTACTGGTTCAATTTTGCAAACGCTTCCCGCACATCGCCGGAGAAGTAGAGCGTGCCCAGCGCGCACACGGGGCCGGTGCCCCCAAGGGCGACCGCCCGGGCCACACCGGCTTCAATGGTGGAAGCAGGCTCGGCCCTGCCGCCCCGGGCGCGGATCTGTTCGGCCAGCATCTCAGCGGGCATGGCGCGGGGGGTATGGGCCGCTACGGTGACGAACTGCCCGGCCAGCGGCAGGAGCAGTGCCAGCATCTCGTCCACATCCTTATCCGCCATAATGCTGAGCAGGAACACGAACTTCTGCCCCGGAAAGCGGTCCCGCAGGCTCTGCACGGTGGCCCGCATTCCGTGGGCGTTGTGGCTGCCATCCAGCAAAAAGGCGGGCGAATGCCGCAGCAGCTCGAACCGGCCCGGCCAGCGCACCTGTTCCAGACCGGCACGGATGGCACTGTCCGGGATGTTCCAGCCCCGGCTGCGCAGCACCCGCAGGGCCGTAATGGCCGTGGCGGCGTTCCGGGGCTGATAGCTGCCGATCAGGGGCAGGCGGATGCCGTTCAGGCCGTCAAAATCAAAGGTGACAGCATCCAGATCTCCGTCCTCGATGGTCAGCCTGCTGAGATCCACGACAGTCAGCGGCGCGTGCCGCTCTGCCGCCGTACGGGCGATGACGGCATCGGCCTCGGGCACACCGCCATAGCTCACCACCGGACTGCCCGGCTTGATGATGCCCGCCTTGGCCGACGCGATATCGGCCAGGGTGGGGCCCAGCTCCTTCACATGATCCATACCCAGCGCCGTGATGACCGCGCACTCCGGCGGGTCGATGACATTGGTGGAATCCAGCGTGCCGCCCAGGCCCACCTCCAGCACCACGATGTCGCATTTCGTCTCAGCGAACCAGAGCATTCCCAACGCCGTGATGATCTCGAACTCGGTGGGGATATCGGTCATGGCATCGGCAGCGGGCTTCACACGCTCCACCAGCCGTACCAGCGCCTCGTCCGGGATCTGTTGGCCGTTTACCTGAATGCGCTCGTTGAACCGATTGATAAAGGGCGAGGTATACAGGCCCACCCGGTAACCCGCCGCCTGCAGGCAGGAGGCCAGCATGGCCGCCGTGCTGCCCTTACCGTTGGTGCCCGCCACATGGATGAATTTCAGCTGCTTGTGCGGGTTCCCCAGTGCGGCCAGCAGGGTCCGGGTGCGGGTCAGGCCCGGCTTGTGCCCTGCCCACTGGACGGCATGGATATAGTTCAGCGCTTCTTCATAGTTCATTGTGCAATGCCTCGGATCGTTTTATTCTCCAGCAGCAGGCGCACCAGTACGGTGTTCACCGCCGCCAGGACCAGCGCGTTGGGAATGCGGGTCACCAGCACGCTCCACGGATAGTTATAGAAGAGGTGGAGTGCCAGCGAATTGATGACAATGGAGCCCACCGCATGGCCGGCAAACACGCTGATCTGGGTGCGCAGGCCCAGCCGCAGGGTGGGCAGGGCGCGCCAGAGAAGGCCCGCCGTCAGGCCGATGGAGCCAGCCCCCAGCGTGATCAGCGGGTTGATGGCGTAGCCGGAAAGGGTGCCGCCGATCATATCGGCCACTGCACCCACGGCAAAGCCCTCCACCGGCCCGAACAGCACAGCGGCCAGCAGGGTGGGCAGGCTGCCCAGGTTGAACCGGACAAAGCCGGTGGAAATGCTCAGCACCCGGGCAAACACGATGCTCATGGCAGTGAGCAGGGCCAGCATGGTGAGCTTGCGGACGGAATTTCTGGAATGGTTCATATCAATTGTCCTCCCCTGTTTCGGGAACCGCGGGGCGGGCAATGCAAAACGCCCTCCCCTGTGACAAACCGCACAAAGGAGGGCGTGATTCAACGGTTCACATCCAGACGGGGCCGCAGACGGCCCCATCTGCACCCAAGTCCATGCAGCAGCGGGATGCAGGCCATGCACCGCGGGTCTTACCTTCGTCCGCAGCACAACTCCCCGTTGATGCGGCACTTAACGCGCATGGCCTTACTCTGTTGATGGTCTTATTATATGCCTTTTTCCGGCCCATTGCAACCACAACTCCCATCATCTTTCCCAATTCGCGGGGCAGATTTTTGGCGGGGTGCACAATTCCGGCCTACACAAAAAGCCCTCCGGTGCGTCTCGTCCCGGAGGGCTTTTGGGGTACAGAAGGTCTGGTCAATTACTGCACATCGGTCAGCTCAGCCAGCTTGTGGAAGATCTCGGTGTTGTCATACACGCCGCGGAACTTGTCTGCACCCTGACCACGGGCGTAGAGGTTCACCATGGCACCGGTGTGGGCGTAGGTGGTGTGATCCACACCGGACTTGTGGTTGATGGTGTGGCAGATGGCCATGCTGAAGGGGATGTAGGTGCCATACAGCTCGTAATCCTGCTGGCTCATCTTGCTCTGGCTGGAAGAGCCGACCTTGAGGGTGCGCTCGTAAGCGGTGCGCAGGTTCTCCACCTCGTAGTCGGTCAGCAGCAGCTTGCCTGCGTTGGCGGCATCGGGGTCGGTGGGCAGGGTCAGGCCGAAGTTTGCCTTCACATCCTGCATAGCGGTCTCAAAGGGAGTCTGATTCTTCACGTAGTTGTTCACATAAGTGGAATCGAACTTTGCGTAGGACATCTTCTGGTGGGCCAGGTTGGTCAGGAAGGTATCGTAGTTGGTGGTCTTGTAGCCAATGCCCAGGCCGCCGGTCTCGTGGTCAGCGGTCACCAGGATCAGGGTATCATTGGGATGCTGGGCGTAGAACTCCACAGCGGCCTGCACCGCGTTGTGCATCTCGATCACATCATGGATGGAGGCAGCGGCATCGTTGGCGTGGCAGGCCCAGTCGATCTTGCCGGACTCCACCATCATAAAGAAGCCGTTGCTGTTGTCCAGCAGCTCAATGCCCTTGCGGACATAGTCGGTCAGCTGCCACTCTCCCGGAGCGGCATCCATGGCGTAGTTCATGGACTTGCCGTCGGCCAGGTTCTCGGCAATGATCAGAGTCTTGCCTGCCCCGGCCTTCAGGGCAGCAGCACCGGCCTGGGTGGTGACAACGTTGTAACCAGCCTGTGCAGCCACCTCGTGGTTGTTGGGGCCGGTGCCATCGCCGTTCACCTTCTGGAACTCGCCGCCTGCGAAATACTCAAAGCCGGAGTTTGCCAGCTCCACACCGATCTGATAGTAGTTCTTGCGGGTCTTTTGATGTGCATAGAAGGCAGCAGGGGTGGCGTGGTCAATATTCACCGTGGAAACAATGCCAACCTTGTAGCCCTTCTGCTTATGGAGCTTCTCCGCAATGGTCTCATAGGGCACATCACGGGTCCAGGGGCACATATTGATGACACCGCTCTCGGTCTTTTTGCCGGAAGCGATGGAGGTGGCAGTGGAAGCGGAGTCCGGGCAGAAGGAGGTGCTGTCATAGGTGGTCACACTGCCCACCTCCGGGAACTGGGTAAAGCTCAGCTCTGCCTCGGTGATGGCACCGTTGTTGGTGACAGTGCCCTGATAGAAGCGGGCAGACTGGATCTGGGCAGTACCCATGCCATCGCCGATGAACAGGAAGATGTACTTGGGCTTCTTCTGGAACAGGCCAAAGCAGTTCTCCTCGTCAGCTGCGGTGGAAGCAGCCGGAGCGGCAGCGTTTGCAGCCACAGGGGCAGCAGTCATCAGACCGGCGGCAGATGCCACAGCACCCACTTTCAGGAAGCTGCGGCGAGACATTTTATGTTCTTTCATACGATAATTCCTCTCTTATCCTGAGCCCTCCCGGGCCCTGTTGCAATGTATCCTGGGAACGGTTCTATTGTACCCGTTCGGAGAAAGAGGAGAAACCATGGTAAGGCAAATCTTAGGTAAACCTTGGGCAATGAAAAACAGGCATTGGTAAAAAACAGGTGGTCTTTGTAAAATCGGATTGTTCCTGCCCGAGGGCACTTTTATTCCGTCAGGATTCGCCCCGGATCGGTTGCATCCGGTGGGCAAATCGTGTATACTGTAACCCGATTTTTATTTGCGGAGGGAGGGGTGCACATGTCCGTTTTGTGTCTGGGCGAAGTCTGGCTGGAACTGAACGCCGCCACGGCTCCGGAGCTGACGGAGACGTTCCGGGCGCAGACCGGCGGCTGGGGCGCAGGCTTCTGCCGCCAGTACGCCGCATTGGGCGGGCAGGCGGCTCTGCTGGCCCAGCTGGGAGCCGACCCCTTTGGCCGTAAGCTGGCGGCCCGGCTTGCCCGGGATGGTGTGGATTGCTCCCTGCTCTGCTTCACGGATGCCTTCCCCACACCGGTGGTGTTCACCGGAGAGGACACCGCTCTGCCCTACCGTGCCCACACCGCCGGGCTGGCCCTTGGGCCGGAACAGCTGGAAACCGCCCCGTTCCGGGGCTCCTCTGCCTTCTGCTTTTCCTCTGCCGGGCTGGTGGACAGCCCCCTGCGGCTGGCCCACCTCGAGGCCCTTGCCGCCGCCCGGGATGCCGGGGCGCTCTGCTGCTATCTTCCCCGGCTGGCGCAGGCCGCACCCTACTGGCCGCAGCGGGAGGCTCTGTGCCAGACCGCCCTGCAGTTTTTTGACCGGGCAGACGTTCTCTTTTTAGAGGAGAGCGACCTGCTCCTCCTCTTCGGCTCCCGGGAGCTGCGCACAGCCCTGTTTGCCCTGTTCACCGGCCATGTGCAGCTAATCTTTTTCTACAAAAAGGACAGGATTCTCGCCTTTACACGCAGTGTTATGGCTTCTGCCGCCAAAAAAGACCAGAGCCCCGCTCTGGTCTTGTATCGGATGGAGAAAATGATGCTCCCTGTCTCCTCTCTGCCCAGATTAAAGGAATCTGAGCTGAACGCGCTGATCGGATAGCCCCCTGCCGCTGAGATGGCGGCGGGATCCAAACAAAAACAGCCAGCGCCGTGGAAAGGAGGAGAAAGCGGCGCTGGCTGTGTATGAGAACTCCCAAACATTTGCGGCTGTCAGGAGATGGTTGGTAGTCTGTCCGCCGCCTTGGCTATTGCCTCGCATCAGCAGGGGACAGTGTTTTTTAAAGGGGCCGCGCCGCCCGGTTTCTGCCGGAGATGCGCGGTTTTCATTGCCTGCATGGCATCTTGGGAGGATGTTTTTCTGTTCCTCCCCGACTGCACCCTTATTGTACAGGATAAAAATGGAGTTTCTTTGTGAGGAATTTGAACAAATTGAAAATAAACGGAGCCGCTGCACATCATTTTGTACAGCGGCTCCGTTTTTTACGATTTTTCTTTAATTTTCAGCCAGATTACCGGTGTAGAGCTGGTAATACTTGCCCTTCTTGGCGATCAGCTCGTCGTGGCTGCCGCGCTCGATGATGCGGCCCTGCTCCAGAACCACGATACAGTCTGCATTGCGGACGGTAGACAGACGGTGGGCAATGACAAAGCTGGTGCGGCCATACATCAGGCCGTCCATGCCCCGCTGGACCAGCGCCTCGGTGCGGGTATCAATGGAGGAGGTCGCCTCGTCCAGGATCAGCACCGGGGGATCGGCAACCGCGGCGCGGGCAATGGCCAGCAGCTGGCGCTGCCCCTGCGACAGGTTTGCGCCGTCGTTGGTCAGCATGGTGTTGTAGCCATCGGGCAGACGCTTGACAAAGCCATCGGCATTGGCCAGCTTTGCGGCGGCAATGCACTCCTCATCGGTTGCATCCAGGCGGCCATAGCGGATGTTCTCCATGACCGTGCCGGTGAACAGGTGGGTATCCTGCAGAACGATGCCCAGAGAGCGGCGCAGGTCGTCCTTTTTGATCTTGTGGATGTTGATGCCATCATACCGGATCTTGCCGTCTGCGATATCGTAGAAGCGGTTGATCAGGTTGGTGATGGTCGTTTTGCCGGCACCGGTGGAGCCGACAAAGGCGATCTTCTGGCCCGGGCGGCCATAGAGGTTGATCCCGTGCAGAACGGTCTTTTCCGGCACATAGCCAAAATCGACATCGGTAAAGGTGATGTCACCCGCCAGCTTGTGGTAGGTGGTGGTGCCGTCGTGGTGGGGATGCTTCCAGGCCCAGATGCCGGTGCGCTCGGTGGTCTCCATCAGCTCGTCATCCTTGCCATACTTGACGTTGACCAGTGTGACATAGCCTTCGTCGGTCTCGCTGGTCTCGTCCATCATCTTGAAGATACGCTCCGCACCGGCCAGTGCCATGATCACGCTGTTGGCCTGCATGGACACCTGGCTGATGGGCATATTGAAGCCCTTGTTCAGGCTCAGGAAGGCCATCACGGTGCCCAGGGTCATGCCGCCGACATTGCCAACGGCCATGGCCGCGCCCGCCAGAGCACAGACCGCATAGCTGATATTGCCCAGCTGTGCGGTAACGGGCATGATGATGTTTGCGTAGCTGTTGGCCTGCTCGGCGCTTTCCTTCAGCTTATTGTTCAGCTGCCGGAAGCCATCCAGAGCCTTCTGCTCGTGGGTGAACACCTTGACGACCTTCTGGCCCTCCATCATCTCTTCGATGTAGCCGTTCACCTTGCCCAGATCCTTCTGCTGGGCCACAAAATACTTGCCGCTCATGGAAGTGATCTTCTTGGAGCAGAACAGCATCAGGGCCACCATCAGCATGGTGACAACGGTGAGCTGCCAGCTCATCAGGCACATGCTGGTGAACACGGACACGATGGTGATGGCGCTGGACACCAGCTGGGGGATGCTCTGGCTGATCATCTGGCGCAGGGTGTCCACATCGTTGGTGTACACCGACATGATGTCGCCGTGGGGGTGGGAGTCAAAATACCGGATGGGCAGGCTTTCCATGTGGGTGAAAAGCTGGACGCGCAGGTTGCGCAGGGTGCCCTGGGTCACGTTGACCATGATACGGGCGTTGAGCCATGCGGCCAGCACGCCGATGGCGTAGATGCAGCCGATGCGCACCAGTGCGCCTGCCAGCGGGCCGAAGTCCGGCGTGGCCTGCTTGGTCATGGGGACGATGTAATCATCGATCAGGGTCTTGAGGAAGAGGCTTGCCTGCACATTTGCCAGCGCGCTGACGATGATGCAGACCAGCACAAGGATGCAGTGGGGCAGATAGTGCTTGAACACCTCATCCATGATCCGCTTGAGCAGCTTGCCCGGGTTCTCGACCTTCGGCTTGGGGCCGCCCATCCTACGGGGGCCGGGGCCCTTTACTTCTTTCACCTGTGCCATTACTGCTCACCTCCCTGCTTGTCAAAATCGCCGCCGCCCTGGGTCTGGCTGTTGTAAACTTCCTGATAGATCTTGTTTGTCTTGAGCAGCTCCTCGTGGGTGCCCAGGCCGTTGATCTGGCCGTTGTCCAGCACCAGGATGCGGTCCGCATCCTGCACGGAGGAGATGCGCTGTGCAATGATGATCTTGGTGGTGCCGGGGATCTCCTCCCGGAAGGCCTTGCGGATCTTGGCATCGGTGGCAGTATCCACGGCGCTGGTGCTGTCGTCCAGGATCAGCACCTTGGGCTTGCGCAGCAGCGCGCGGGCAATGGTCAGGCGCTGCTTCTGGCCGCCGGACACGTTGGAGCCGCCCTGCTCGATCCAGGTATTGTACTTGTCGGGGAAGCGCTCGATGAACTCATCGGCGCAGGCCAGCTTGGCCACCCGGATGCACTCCTCCTCGCTGGCGTTCTCATCGCCCCAGCGCAGGTTGTCGAGGATGGTGCCGCTGAACAGAACGTTCTTCTGCAGCACCATGGAAACCTCCCGGCGGAGGACATCCAGGCTGTAATCCTTAACGTCCACGCCGCCCACCTTGACAGAGCCGGTCTCGGCATCATACAGGCGGGGGATCAGCTGCACCAGGCTGGATTTTGCACTGCCGGTGCCGCCGATGATGCCCAGCGTCTCGCCCGGCCGGATGCTGAAGGTAACATCGTTCAGGACAGGCTGGCCGGAGCCGTGCTTATACTTAAAGGTAACATGCTCGAACTCGATGCCGCCATCCCTGACCTGCTGCACCGGTGCCTTGGGGGCGGGCAGGTCGGTGGTCTCGTCCAGCACTTCCACGATACGGCGGGCAGAAGCGGCGGACATGGCGATCATCACAAAGGCCGTGCTCAGCATCATCAGGGCCATCAGGATGTTCATAATGTAACCGAACAGGGCGTTCAGCTGGCCGGTGGTGATCGCACCGTTCAGGACGTAATGTGCGCCGAACCAGCTCAGGGCGATGTTGCAGCCGTACACAGAGACCAGCATGGCGGGATTGTTGAAGCTCAGGCGGCTTTCGGCGTGGACGAACTGCTTGTACAGGCTCTCGCAGGCCTTGGTGTACTTCTCGTTCTCAAAGTGCTCCCGGACAAAGCTCTTGACCACGCGGATGGCCGAGACATTCTCCTGCACGGAGGCGTTCAGGTTATCGTAGTTCTTGAACACCTTATCAAAGATGCCGAAGGTGGGAACCATAATGCCTGCCAGCACTGCCACCAGGAACACGATCGCCACCAGGAACACCATGGTCAGCGAGCGGCTGATCATGGAGGCCATGATGAGCGCGAAAACCAGATGGACGGGGGCACGCACACACATGCGCTCGATCATCTGGAACGCGTTCTGCAGGTTGGTCACGTCGGTGGTCATACGGGTGACCAGACCGGCCGTGGAGTACTTGTCGATGTTGGAGAACGAGAAATGCTGGATGTTCTCATACATCGCATCGCGCAGGTTGCCTGCAAAGCCGGTGGATGCCGTGGCAGCAAACCTGCCGGCCAGCACGCCCAGCAGCAGGGCAATGG
>OLVZ01002270.1_pt1 | contig 14613 bp, 10 predicted proteins | sample 1673341 | NCBI WGS metagenome assembly OLVZ01 (sample SAMEA3178944, study PRJEB25190) | human gut metagenome | biome: human gut; feature: human-associated habitat; material: faeces | place: Austria | collected 2013 | reverse complement strand
GGAAGCTGTTCTTCTTCGGGCGGTCAACTTTCAGCATCGGGTTGGTTTCCAGATAATCCTTGCGGACGGCATCCTTGAACGCCTTGCCGAAGATGGCGTGGTAGTGAATGACCGTGTTGGTGGTGTAGCCCTCCAGCAAGATCTTCTCCTGAAACTCATCCAGCACCTGCGGCGTGACCTCACACAGCTTCAAGCCCAGCGGCTCAAAATACTGCGTGATGCGCCCGGTGATCATCCGATTGTAGCTGATAAAGGTTGCAGGCTGGATGGATGCCTTGTGGACTTGCACCCACTCGTTGAGATAATCCAGAAACAGCATCTCCGACTTGTTAACGGGTTGGAGAGGTTGCGGCAAGGACTTGGCGGTTTTAGCGTCTACTTTTTCGTAGGTGCCTCCCCGCCCTGTGGGCAGCTCCCCGGTCTCATCATAGTGGAGCAGCACTTCCCGGAGCATGGATTCCGCCTTGCGCTTGTTGCCCCGGACGGTCAGACCTGTGGAGATCCACTTGATCTTCCGCTTGCCGTTGGCATCATAAAGATTGACCACGAAATAGAAACGTCCATTTTTCTCTTGGACAGACCCTGTAGTTTTCATCATAAACCTCCTTTGGGTCAACAGGCGTGCTGTCCGTTGCTGCACCCACAGCATACCACATCCAGCGGCGGATTTCCAGCCGGGAAGGTGCTCTGCCCGGTGAGCAGGAACTCGATCACGCTCAGCTTCGGGATACGGTAGGTGCGGCCGATTTTAAGCGCAAACAGGCGGTGGGAACGGATCAGTTCCCCGACCGTGTGGCGGTTCAGACCAAGCATCTCCGCAGCCTGCTGAAGGCTGACGGCATCGGGGTAACCGGGAAACATCTGGGAATAGGCATCGTTAAACTTCATAGGCACTCCTTCTGTATAAGTAGTTTAAGGTCGAAAGTGTGTGCCACCTGCGGTTATATCCTTTGCAGCAAGGCTGCGGTCAGGCGGCAATGTAAAGAGAGCTGACAGTAGTTTCAACTCTCGCATCGCAGATAGACTTGCAGCCCATCTGCGTCAATATGATATAGGTCTCCCATATTCGCCCTCGGCACCCTAGGAGTGGGGAATCGTCCAGCAGCGGGCTTGCACCGCACCATTGGCATTTCAGCCACCCCGTCTTCGTCATGACCGGGCTGCGAATTACAGAAGTACCTTTTGTGAAGTACCGGACGATTGAACTATTCTGTTTTCAAAGAACGGAGTTACATAGAAAATCTTCGGAATTTAAGGCTTCCGAAAAAATTGTCCCTCTAATTGGTAGCCGACGAAAAAGGCCAAAATATAACCCGAAAAAGAAATTTGTTGAAAAGTTCTTGAAAAATATAGTTGATGTGGCCACTCGGTTAAAATAACGTCGGTCCATGGGGCGACCGATGGAGGGTGGAACTTTGCAACAACTGCAGTGCCTGAAGTTGAAAGTGGTCTTGAAAAAAGATGCCTCTATATACGAACCTTTGAAATAGGTCATTCCATAGCATCCAAGGCGATTCTGTAACCGAATTGTAATAAGCGGACAAAAGTGAACTCCTAAAAGAAGCCTTCATAATGTCAAAAAGTGTGTCACCTGCGGTCAGGTGGCAATGTAAAGAGAGCTGACAGTAGTTTCAACTCTCGCGTCGCAGATAGGCTTACAGTCCATCTGCGTCAATATGATATAGGTCTCCCATATTCGCCCTCGGCACCCTAGGAGTGGGGAATCGTCCGGCGGCGGGCTTGCACCGCACCATTGGCATTTCAGCCACCCCGTCTTCGTTATGACCGGGCTGCGAGTTACAGAAGTACCTTTTGTGAAGTGCCGGACGATTGAACTATTCTGTTTTCAAAGAACAGAGTTTTATAGAAAATCTTCGAAATTTAAGGCTTCCGAAAAATTGTCCCTCTAATTGGTAGGCATCGAGAAAGGCCAAAACGTAGCAATGCTTTTGAAAATTAACAAAAAAGTCACAATTTGCATTTGCAAATCGTGCGTCTGCTATTAAACGGAATTGTCATAATAATCATACGAGTACAAGCAAACATTCGTGAAAGAAGATACTCCGAAGAAATACCCCTCTATATACGAGCCTATGAAAAGGGCTATTCTGCACCCACAACTTACAATCTGTAGCCAAGATGTAATCATTCAAATCGATATTCGCCAAAAAAGAAGGCTGGATTTCTCCAGCCTTCCAAAAGAATGTATCAATAATTTTTGCTCAGAGTCTTCTCAAGCGTGTCCGCAAACCTGACATCCTGCTCCTTCGTCCGCTTTGGGCTCCCCTTGGGGTGCTTTCCGGCACGGAGGAGCTTTTTGTTTTCATAACGCCGCAGCATGAGAGCGTCTATGTTGTCGGCGGTGTATTCCAAGCCATTTTGATTCAGCACCCGGGCGCACTTGGCAAGGCACATACTCGCCAGCCCGTAGTCCTGTGTTACGACAATATCCCCCGGCTTTATCCGGTTGACCAGCGCAAAGTCCACGCTGTCAGCTCCTTTGTCGAACACCAGCGTCTGCGCACCTTCTCGCTCGATTTGGTGAGAGGTGTCGCACAGGATGATGACCGAGATGCCGAACTGCTTTGCAATCTGCAACGTCAGATCGACAACCGGGCAACCGTCTGCATCGATCAAAATGGTCATGCGTGTTCCTCCATCATCCACTGAAATGCTCTTGCGGTACGCAAATCGGCGTCTTTGAAATGCCCGCCGCTGTTCCATTCAAAGGTGCAGTCTGCACCGCGCGCTATAAGCTGACTGTGCAGGGTGCGGATATTATCACCTACCGCAGCCATGACAGCGTTTTTCGTGCGCTCTTCCTTGTTGCCAAGGCTCAGATAAATGTGCTGTGCCTGTATCGGGTGCTGCTGTTCAAACTCCATCCAGCCCGGAAACCACACAGAGGGCGAGGCGGCGGCGACACCGTAGAACGAATCGGTCTGGGTGGAGGCCCACAGAGCAAACAGCCCGGCCAGCGAGTAGCCACCCAGAATGATTTTGACGTTTTTCGGGAGAGGATACTGCTGCTTCAGCGTGGGAATGACCTGTTCCGTCAGAAAGCGCAGGGTTTCCGCAGCCTTGCCGCCAAAGCCTTGTTTTCCCCACACGGCAGGAGACTTCCACGGAGAAAGTGCATCGTTCCAGCTTTCCACCGGAATAGCCGCAAACAAAAAGTGGTGCGCACTCTGTGCAATAGCGGCAACCTCGCTTTCCATGCTTTGCAGCTCGTGTTCGCCGGTCATTTGGAGCAGTAGGTATTCTGCATGGGCTTCGCCGTAAATGCGGCAAGGTTTGTTCCCGATTTGCATTGTCTGTGTGGTCACTGCGACGTCCTCCCGAAAAAATTTTGATAAGCCCAGTATAGCAACTGAAAAATCATTTTGCAATTCAAAAGGCGTTCATAGCAGTGGCAAGCAGTGTCTTCGTATATACAAAGACCATTTTGCGTTGCAAAATGCTTGTTGGGAAATCCCAAACCCTTGAACTGCATCCGACGGATGCAGGCTACGCGTTTTTTGCAAAACGCTCTTTCAGCACACCACAGGAATGCGCAGCCATCACGGAATTGTGATGATTACAGGGATTGGGATTGCATCCCAACAAGCGAATGAACACAGCAGAATTTTAATTCTGCGTGCGAATTTAGCCTTTGTGCGCACAAAGGCTCTGCTTGCCACGGTTATGGTTCTGCGAATGCGATTGAGAAACTTTTCATTCGCATTGCAAACCGGGTGGCACTTTTGTATAATTGGTTCAATGAACACACGCATAAAATCGGAGAGGCTGTCCGATTAAAATTTCTAAAAATGCGCTATTGCAGGCCACTGGGAGGAATAGCATGAACAAGCAGCAACTCGCATCGAAAATCTGGGAATCTGCCAACAAGATGCGCTCTAAAATCGAAGCCAACGAGTACAAGGATTACATTCTGGGCTTCATGTTTTATAAATTTCTGTCGGACAAAGAAGTCAAATGGCTGAAAGAGAATGACTGGACAGACGAATATCTGCCGGATTTGACCGAAGACGATGCCGAAACGCTGGATACCGTTCGGAAGAATGTCGGCTATTTTATCGCCTATGAAAATCTGTTTTCCACATGGATCAGCAAAGGCAGCGACTTCAAGGCTGACGACGTAACGGTAGCATTGCAGGCATTCAGCCGTTTGATTGACCCGCACCACAAAAAGGTGTTTGACGGTGTCTTTGCTACGCTGCAAACCGGCCTGTCCAAACTGGGTGAAAGCTCCGGTGCGCGGACAAAGGCCATTCGCGACCTGATCTATCTCATCAAAGATATTCCCATGGACGGCAAGCAGGATTATGATGTTCTCGGCTTTATCTACGAATATCTGATCAGCAACTTTGCAGCAAACGCAGGCAAGAAGGCCGGCGAGTTCTACACGCCGCACGAAGTTTCGCTGCTCATGTCTGAAATCGTGGCGTACCACCTGAAAGACCGGGAAGAGATCAAAATTTACGACCCCACCAGCGGTTCCGGCTCACTGCTGATCAACATTGGTCAGTGTGCCGCACGGTATATGGGCAATGGCAACAACATCAAATACTACGCACAGGAGTTGAAGGAAAACACCTACAACCTGACCCGCATGAACCTTGTCATGCGCGGCATTCTGCCCGACAACATTGTAACGCGCAACGGCGATACGCTGGAGGAAGATTGGCCGTACTTTGAAGAAAACGACCCGGTCAACACCTACGACCCGCTGTTTGTGGATGCGGTGGTATCAAATCCCCCATATTCGCAGGCGTGGAATCCGAACGACAAAGAGAACAACCCGCGCTTTTCGGATTACGGCCTTGCCCCCAAAGGCAAGGCAGACTACGCCTTTTTGCTGCACGACCTGTATCACATCCGCAATGACGGCATTGTGACCATCGTTCTGCCCCACGGTGTTCTATTCCGTGGCGGTGAAGAAGGTACAATTCGCAAAAATCTGATTGACCACAACAACATTGATGCAATCATCGGTCTGCCCGCCAATATTTTCTTCGGCACAGGCATTCCCACCATCATCATGGTGCTGCGGAAGAATAAAAAGGATTCGGACGTTCTGATTATTGATGCGTCTAAGGGCTTTGAGAAGGACGGCAAAAACAACAAGCTGCGTGCCTGTGACATCAAACGCATTGTGGATGCTTACAAGGAACGCCCGGAGAAAATCGAAAAGTTCGCACGCAGAGTATCCCGCGCAGAGATTATCCAGAATGATTACAACCTGAACATCCCCCGGTATGTGGATTCCTCGGAAAAGGCTGAGAGCTGGGATATTTACGCTTCCATGTTTGGCGGCATTCCCGAGGCCGAACTGCAAGACCTATCTGCATACTGGACTGCATTCCCGCACTTGAAAGCGGCTCTGTTCAGCCCGGACAACGAAGCGTATTGCCATCTGAATGTGCAAAACCTGAAAAACGCAGTTCTGAACCACCCGGATGTGGTGGCGTTCAAGACCGCTTTCCAGAATGCTTTCGGTGACTTTGATGCCTACTTGAAGTCCGCACTCATCGACGGCATGACGCAGCTGAATGCTGCCGGCGAGGAAGAACGCCTGAGCCGGGAGATCTTTGCACGGCTGGCAGGAATTCCGCTGGTTGACCGCTATGCAGCATACCAGCTTTTGGACGATGACTGGAAGAAAATCGCCATTGACCTTGAAATCATCCAGACCGAGGGTTTTGCCGCAACCAAGCAGGTAGACCCCAACATGGTGCTGAAAAAGGATGCCGAAGTACAGGACGGCTGGGTGGGTCATGTGCTGCCCTTTGAGTTGGTGCAGAACGTTAAAATGCACGAGGAAGTAGCAGCGCTGCGGGCAAAGGAAACCAGACTCTCCGAAATCGCCGGAGAATATGAAAGCCATCTGGACGAACTGAGCGAGGAGGACAAGGAGCAGAACTTTGTGAATGACGCAAAGGACGCCTTTGTTGCCGCTGAGGTCAAAAAGGCCATCAAGGCGCGGGAAGTAGAGCCTGCCACTTTGAGCATCCTGAAAGATGTGGACGCGCTGTTTGCCGAGGAAAAGACCCTGAAAAAGAAAGTCAAGGACGACAGTGCGGCACTCCATCAGCGCACCAAGAGCGTGATCGAGCACCTGACCGATGAAGAAGTGTGTGACCTGCTGCACCGCAAGTGGATCTTGCCCCTGATGGAAAATCTGAACAGCCTGCCGGATGCCGTTCTGGACGATTTTGTGAAGCAGTTGGATGCCGTCTGCAAGAAATACGAAACCACCTTTGAGGACGTAGAGAGCCAGATTGCCGATACCGAGCACGAATTGCTGGGGCTGCTGGACGATTTGCAGGGAAATGAATTTGACATGAAGGGCATTGCAGAACTCAAAAAGTTGCTGGGAGGTGAATGATTATGCAGGATAACGGGAAGAAACCTGCCCTCCGGTTCAAGGGCTTCACTGACCCTTGGGAACAGCGTAAGCTGGGAGAAATAGCTGTAGAAAAACTTTCTAACGGCGTTATGAACCATCCCGCTAGCAATGCTACGGGTGTACGACACATTAATGTGATTAATATGTACACCCCTGACAAAATACATTTAGAAGATTTAACGTTTAGTTCTTATGACGGCGATGTGATTCAAAAATGTAATGTCGAAATCGGTGATATTTTTCTGACGCGTAGCTCACTAAAGCCAGAGGGTATTGCCGAAGCGAATGTTTTGCTCGATGATGGAAGATTTATTTATGACGACCATCTTATCAGATTGAAAATCAACAAAAACGAATACGTTCCATTGTTTGTAAAAATAAACCTTGGCGTACCGTTCATTAAAGAGCAATTTATTTCAAAATCTAAGACGACAGCATTTACGACTATTGGACAAGATGATATTAGCGAATGCGTTGGACTTTTTCCTGAGAAAGAAGAACAACAAAAAATAGCAATCTTTTTCCACAATCTTAATACCCTTATCACCCTTCATCAGCGTAAGTATGAGAAGCTAGTGAATATCAAAAAGTCCATGCTGGACAAGATGTTCCCCCAAAATGGGGCATCTGTACCGGAAATTCGCTTCAAGGGTTTTACTGACCCTTGGGAACAGCGTAAGCTGGAAGAATATCTCGAAGTTTCAGGTCAAAAGAACTTTGAAGGAATATATACCAAAGAAGATGTCTTGTCCGTTTCGGGCGATTTTGGAATTGTGAATCAGATTGAATTTCAGGGACGTTCATTTGCAGGAGCATCCGTTGCCAATTATGGTGTGGTTGAAACCGGCGATATTGTTTACACTAAATCACCCCTGAAATCTAATCCTTATGGCATCATTAAAGCTAATAAAGGAAAAAATGGCATCGTGTCAACGTTATATGCCGTTTACAAGCCAAAACAAAGTGCCAATCCAGAATTTGTCCAGAATTATTTTGAGCAGGATGCCAGAATGAATAATTATATGCACCCACTCGTCAACAAAGGTGCAAAAAACGACATGAAGGTATCCGCAGAAAATGCGCTCAAGGGACAAATCGTTTTTCCTGACATCAAGGAGCAAAGAACAATCTCTGAGTTTTTCCGCAATCTTGACACCCTTATCACCCTTCATCAACGTAAGTTGGAAAAGCTGCAAAACATCAAGAAATCTTGTCTTGAAAAGATGTTTGTATAAAAACAAGTGGTGCAATTTGCCCGCAACCAGAAGATGGACGTACCGGCGTTTGTTGTTTGGCTAAGGAGCAACGCAATTTCTCTTGTCCGTTCAGAATATGCAAAACAGGCTGACGAATGAAAATCAAGGCAATGTCAAACGCTTGGAACTGCTGTGTTTTAAGACTATCGGGAGTCAAAAATCAAAATTTGAGCCGAATACGCAAAACCGAGAGTGAAATTTTCAGCGAACATTCGGTAGGCGGTGGAAAATAGCTGCTGAAAGTGTGCATTTGCTCCTACTTGGGAACAGCGTAAGCTGGATGAAGCGTTTGATTTTACAGTTCCAAATAATACGCTTTCCCGTGCTGAACTAAACCAAGAAAGTGGTTCTGTTCGGAATGTCCACTATGGCGATGTCCTGATAAAATATGGCTCTGTGTTAGACGCTCAGAACGATGAACTTCCGTTTATAACCGGGAGAAGCAAAGACGATTTCAAAGGTGCACTTCTGCAAAACGGAGATATCATCATTGCTGATACTGCTGAAGATGAAACGACCGGAAAAGTCTGTGAAATCGTCAATATTCAGGATAAAGATGTTGTGGCAGGACTTCATACGATGGTGTGTCGTCCCAAAAATAAAACAGCAGAAGGCTATTTCGGCTACTACATGAATTCAAGCTCCTATCATCACCAGCTTTTACCGTTGATGCAGGGCATTAAAGTTCTATCCCTTAGTAAAACCAATGTTCAAAAAACAACAGTGAAATACCCGAAAGATAAAGCAGAGCAACAAAAAATTGCAGATTGCCTTAGACGTATTGACACCCTTATCACCCTTCATCAGCGTAAGCTGGAAAAGCTTGTACAAATTAGAAAAGCCTTCGCAGAGAGGTGCTTTTTGCAAAGTCGAAAGGAGTTCGTTATGGCGTTTACAAAAGAAGCCGATTTTGAAGAGGCGGTGGTAAAGCTCCTGATAGAACGCGGCTGGAAAGATGGTGTGCTGAAGAACTACACCGAACAGCAGCTGATCCAGAATTGGGCGAACATCCTTTTTGAAAACAACCGTGGCATTGACCGACTGAACGATTATCCGCTGACGGATGGCGAGATGCAGCAGATCATGGAACAGGTCATGAACGCGAAAACGCCGATGAAGCTGAATAAATTTATCAACGGCAAAAGTGTGCTTATCAAGCGTGACAATCCTGACGATAAGCTGAATTTCGGCAAAGAAGTGTCCCTGAAAATCTATGACCGTCTGGAAATTGCAGCCGGACTCAGCCGCTACCAGATCGCAGAGCAGCCAAAGTTCCCCACCAAGTCCAAAATTTTGAATGACCGCCGCGGCGATTTGATGCTGCTCATCAATGGTATGCCGGTCATTCACATGGAACTGAAAAAGAGCGGTGTTTCCATCAAACGGGCTTGCAACCAGATTGAAAAATACGCGGCAGAGGGCATTTTTACGGGATTGTTCTCGCTGGTGCAGATTTTTGTGGCCATGAACCCGGAAGAAACGGTCTACTTTGCCAATCCCGGCCCGGAAGGACAATTCAACCCCAGCTACTATTTCCATTGGGCGGACTTCTACAACGAGCCGATGAACGACTGGAAAGACGTTACAACGGCACTTTTGTCTATCCCGATGGCGCATATGTTGGTGGGCTTTTATACCGTTGCCGATGGTTCCGATGGCATTTTGAAGGTGATGCGCAGTTATCAGTACTACGCTGCCAGCAAAATTTCGGATGCCGTTTCCAAGGCGAAATGGGAGAATGACCAGCAGCGCGGCGGCTACATTTGGCACACTACAGGTTCCGGCAAGACCATGACTTCTTTCAAGTCCGCTCAACTGATTGCATCTTCCAAGGATGCGGACAAAGTGATTTTTCTGATGGACCGAATCGAGTTGGGCACTCAGAGCCTGAAAGAATACCGCAACTTTGCAGAGGAAAACGAGGAGGTGCAGGCTACCGAGAACACGGATGTTCTTGTGGACAAGCTGAAAAGTACTTCGCCGTCCGATACGCTCATCGTGACTTCCATCCAGAAGATGAGCAACATCAAGGATGATGCACAAAACAAGCTGAACCCCAACGACATTGCGCTGATCAACGCAAAGCGGTTGGTTTTTATCGTGGACGAGTGCCACCGTTCCACCTTTGGCGATATGATGCAGACCATCAAGCATACATTCCCGAAAGCACTGTTCTTTGGTTTTACCGGTACGCCGATCCAAGGCGAAAACCAGAAGAAAATGAGCACCACCGCCACCGTTTTCGGCAACGAACTGCATCGGTACAGCATTGCAGACGGCATCCGGGATCACAACGTGCTGGGCTTTGACCCTTACAAGGTGCTGACCTTCAAGGACAGCGACTTGCGGAAAGCGGTCGCACTGGAAAAAGCAAAGGCATATTCTGTGGACGAAGCTCTGGCCGACCCACAGAAGAGCAAGGTGTTTTATAAGTATCTGAATCTGCCGATGGCAGGCGGAAAAGATGCGCTCGGTGAGGAGATAAAGGGCATCGAGGATTATATTCCCAACACCCAGTATGAGGGCGAAGAACACCAGAAAGCCGTGGTGGAGGACATTTGCGAGAACTGGCAGACCCAGAGCCGCAACAGCAAATTTCATGCCATTTTTGCAACCTCCAGCATCCCGGAAGCCATCCAATATTACAAGCGGTTCAGAGAAGCCGCACCATGGCTGAAAGTCACCGCACTATTTGACCCCAACATTGACAACAACGGCAAAGGCATCACCAAAGAAGAAGGGCTAAAAGAGATCGTAGAAGACTATAACGCCCGCTATGGACAGGACTTCAGCATTCCGACCTTTGCCAAGATGAAAAAGGACATTGCGGCACGGCTGGCGCACAAATTGCCCTACCAGCGCATCGAGCGCACCCCGGAAAAACAGCTTGATCTGCTAATCGTGGTGGATCAGATGCTGACAGGCTTTGACTCCAAGTGGATCAACACCCTGTATCTGGATAAAATGCTGCAATACGAAAATCTGATTCAGGCGTTCTCCCGCACCAACCGACTGTTTGGCGATGACAAACAGTTTGGCACCATCAAGTATTACCGCCGTCCGCACACGATGGAGAAAAACATCGCAGATGCGGTAAAAGAGTATTCCGGCGATAAACCGTTTGGCCTGTTTGTAGATAAACTGGACAAGAACGTGGAAAAACTGAATGCCATCTATGCGGAGATCAAAGATCTGTTTGTGTCGGCGGGCATTGAAGAGTTTTCGCAGATCCCTGCGGATATGGCAGAGAGCAAAAAGTTTGCCGACCTGTTCCAGTCCTTCAACGAAAATCTGGAAGCAGCCAAGGTGCAGGGCTTCGAGTGGGATAAGCCCATTGTGATCATCAACGAGGATGCAGATGAGAAAACGGAACTTCATGCGGACTTTGACGAGAGAACGTTCAAAGTGCTGGCACTCCGCTATAAAGAGCTGTTCACGCCGAATCCGGATGGCAGTGAAAATGACCCGGACGATGACGTTCCCTATGCGGTGAACAGCTATCTGACCACCATTGATACTGCTGACATCGACACGGATTACATGAACTCCCGCTTTGAAAAGTACCTGAAAATTTTCTATCAGGAGGGTGCAGAAGCAGAAGCCATCCATCAGGCCGAAACGGAGCTGCACAAGACCTTTGCCACCCTCTCGCAGGAAGAACAGAAATATGCGAATATTTTCCTGCACGACATTCAAAGCGGCGCAGTGGTTCCGCAGCCGGGAAAGACCTTGCGGGAGTACATTGCCGAGTACATCGCCCAAAAGCAGAACGACCAGATCCACAAAGTAGCTGAAGTTTTCGGCTTGGACGAAAAGAAGCTGCGGGCATTCATGCGTGCAAACATCACCGAAGCCAACATCAACGAGTTCGGACGTTTTGATGACTTGAAAGCCACTGTGGACAAGGCAAAAGCAAAGGCATATTTTGAGGCAATTGAGGGGACAAAACTCATTCCTCCCAAAGTGCCTGTCAAGTATGATAAACTCTTGCGCGAGTTCATCGTAAGTGGCGGATTTGACCTAAAAATGCCGAAAGAATCATAAAATGGGTGCAAAATCACCCTGCTGACCAAGAGCCGAGGCGCGTCCTCGGCTCTTTTTTCGCGCCAAAATCCCAAAACACACCTACTTGGGAACAGCGTAAGCTGGGTGAAATTGCAGTTTTTTCTAAAGGTGTAGGCTACTCCAAAAATGATTTATGCGAAGAAGGCACTCCGATAATCCTGTATGGTCGCCTTTACACAAAATATGAAACCTGTATTTTTGATGTAGATACCTTTGTTAAAGAAAAAGCTGGAGGCGTATATAGCAAGGGCGGAGAAGTCATTGTGCCTGCTTCTGGTGAAACGGCGGAAGATATTTCGATCGCATCTGTTGTGGTTAAGCCCGGCATTCTACTGGGCGGCGACCTAAATATAGTATCGCCGACAGCTGAATATGATTCTGCCTTTCTCGCACTAACTATTTCGAGTGGAGCAACACACAAGTATTTATCGTCTCTTGCACAGGGAAAATCTGTTGTTCATCTTCACAACGCCGATATTCAAAGTGTGTCAGCTAAATTCCCGACAAAAAGGGAACAAGAAAAGATTCATTTGCTTTTTGGAAAAATTGATACCCTTATCACCCTTCATCAGCGTGAGCATATAAAACCGATTTTGGAGGTAAAACGTGTTAAACGAAATGAATGAAAACAACCTGTTCTGCGATTATTATGAGCAGTGGGTTGCTGTATACAAAGAGGGTGCAGTTCGCCCGGTTACATTGGATAAGTACAAAATGACCCTTTCTTGGGTAAAAAAACTTGCTCCTACTTTGAAACTCTGTGAGGTTTCCAGAGTGACCTATCAGCAGCTTTTGAACGATTATGCCGTAGGCCACGAGCGTCAGACCACGATGGACTTCCACCATCAACTGAAAGGCGCCATCATGGATGCTGTGGATGATGGACTGATCGTGAAAGACCCAACCCGAAAAGCGATCATCAAAGGCAAGCCCCCGGTGCCTAAAAAGGTGAAATACCTGAACCAGTTTGAACTGCATCTTTTGTTGAGCGACTTGGATCTACAGGGAAAACTCAACTGGGACTGGATGATTTTGCTGATTGCCAAAACCGGCATCCGCTTTTCCGAAGCTTTGGCGATCACTCCTGCGGATTTTGACTTTTCGCACCAGATGCTTTCCATCAATAAAACATGGGATTATAAGGGGAACGGCGGATTTCTGCCGACAAAAAATAAATCGTCTGTCCGTAAAATTCAAATTGACTGGCAGACGGTGATTCAGTTCGCAGCACTGGTAAAAGACGTTCCTGAAGATAAGCCGATTTTCGTGTTCAAGGAACACGCCTACAATTCCACTGTTAACGATGTTCTGGAACGGCACTGCGACCGGGCCAAGATCCCGGTCATCTCGGTACATGGTCTGCGGCATACCCACGCTTCGGTGCTTTTGTTTGCAGGGGTATCCATTGCAAGCGTAGCAAGGAGGCTGGGGCATTCCAGCATGACAACCACGCAGAAAACCTACCTGCACATCATTCAGGAACTGGAAAATCAGGACATCGACCTTGTAATGCGGTCACTCTCTGGATTAAGCTGATAAAATAATCAACCATCGCTCGCGCTGGTGAAGGATGATAAGAGAAAAGCCAAACCTCAAGCTGTACAGGATGTACGGTGAGGTTTGGCTTTTTGGTATCAGCTGCTCTTTTGATTTTCGTTCATAATTCTTCTGGCTCGTCCGCGCGTGGTGTCCTCAAAGGTTTCATCCTCGCTGAATCGTAGCCAATAGGGGTCTTCCATCAGGCAGGCGTTGGTGCGTTTGACGATTTCCCATGCATTGTAGTTCGGCAGACCCATCATTTTCAGAATTTCCTTGCAGTCCATCCGATTTTTCGGAAAGATTCGTTTCTTTGCCCAAACCACCACATCAACCAATGGAACTTCACGTTTGTCACCGATGAAAAGGTTCAGTGGGAGGCTGTACTGCGGCACGCCCTCATTTGCGCAAAGAGACTGCCCATCTTCGCTTAGGTGTGCAATTTCTTTTTCATCCATCATCAATTTCAGATAGGCCATTTTATCACCCCATGGCGGCTTTCAGGTAGTGCAGACGGTATTTCAGGTATTGACGGATCGCAGATGCTCTTTTTTCGCTCAACAATGCAAGAATAGGCGAGATGGACTGAATGATTTCACTATACAACTCGTCCAAGTCACGCGTTGGCAGCACAGGCTCATCGATCATCTTGATTTGCTGGGCATGGTGACTGCGGAACGGTTTGGCTTTGTCGAACTGATAACGGAGCTTCGTGTCAGTCAATTCTTCATCCGTTGCCCACGCAAGCAGACTACCGCCATTGTCGTAAATAGGCGGAGCATAATTTTTTCCATCCCGGACGATCACATCAAAATTGTTTTCGTGGCGGTCTTCGTTGCCGATAAAGGCGTCAAATGCCAGCATTTGATAAAGCCACTTCTTACCATATAGTTCTATCGCATACTGGAACAATGCTTCCGGTGAAGCGGCTCGACCGCTGGCAAGGAAATGGGCATCAGCCAAGTCTGCAAAATGATACAGCTGTTCATCGTCCGTTGTGAACTTGGGGCAGACGCTGACCACATCGCAGGAATAGGTCTGAATGTCGGGAAAGAGTTTGGCAGGCATCAACGTATATTCTACATGGGGCAAATTCAGCACCTGTGCAATCAGCGATGCCATCACCTCAGAATACGGCTCATACCCAGCGGTTCCGGCCTCTGTGATGGAGTTGCCCTTGACCATAACAAGCTGATCATCTACATGATACCAGCCCTTTGAGAGCATTCCACGGCTCGTCCGTGTTTCACGCTTTTCAACCAACTGGATTTTTGCAGGGACTTCAATTGGGCTCATGGTATCACGCTCCTTTGCCCCATTATACCATGTTTGGATGGATAGACAAGG
>OLVZ01002260.1_pt1 | contig 14676 bp, 7 predicted proteins | sample 1673341 | NCBI WGS metagenome assembly OLVZ01 (sample SAMEA3178944, study PRJEB25190) | human gut metagenome | biome: human gut; feature: human-associated habitat; material: faeces | place: Austria | collected 2013 | reverse complement strand
AACGTGTACACGCAATAAGCACGTTGAAGGGCTTAGTTGCGGATTTGAGAATATATTAATGAGGAGAAAATGGGAAAAGTAACCCCTGTTTTGAGAAAAAAATCAAAAAAAAGTTTGTTGAGATTTGGTTATGCGATTTTGTTTTCTACGGTTTTATCTTGAATACCAGCAGTTTAACGGGTCTTTTTCGTAAGTTCTCTTTTTTATTTCGTAGATGCTTTTTTCTGCGCTTTTGTTCGTGAAAGCTATCAGTTTGGGTCGTGAACAAGGGGAGGGGATGCAAAACGGTGGGAGACGAACCCGACTTCACAGCCGACATTCGTCATCCCACCGATGGAATGAATTCATAAAGGGAAACAGCTTACGAGATTTTCACAAACCCCAGTAAGCGTAAAAACCCCAAACGAAGTTATACTTCCAAGGTTGTTTCCTTGAAGTCAGAATGATGAGAAACCGATCGTAGCCCTGTTGGGGACAGGGCAAGTCTTTTGATAATACAGGAATCCAAACGACAGGCAACGACGCATGCGCTGTCCATTTCACCCACTTCGCCGACTGCGCTTTGATTTCCAAAGACCTTCCAAAACATCGAGAACTGACTTCTCCGGTTCAACTGGAATTGATAGTATGGTAAACTCTTTTACCATAAGGCTGGCTCTAAAATCAGACCGATAGACCTTTCACCCTCAATGGTTTAGGAAGTCCCCGAACTAATTGTTAGAACCAGCCTTAACAAGCATTGATTACTTGATATATACTTTCTTGACACTTCCGTCAGCATGACGGATCATATATATGTTGCCCTTGCAAGGAGCCTCGACCTTCTGGCCGCCGAGCGTATAGAACGTTGCACCCTCGCTCATCATCCTCTGGATGGAACCGATGCTATTAGCCTCTGCCGCAGCCTTGGCATCAGCGAGCAGCTGCTCGATGGCAGTCTTGATGGTCTCCAGGTCGATGGTGCTATTTTCGTCGAGTTCCACGGCCTCATAGAGAGCCTTCAGCTCATCCTTCTTCTTGTTGATGTCATACTGGATGCTGGACTCCACACCGACAAACTGTGCGGCCACGATGGCGTAGTCCTTCTCGATGGTGGCCTTCACCTCGTCAAGGCGAGCCTGCACGGCGGCAATCTCGTCGCTCAGGCGCACATAGGCAGCCTCATTGGCTACGAGCTTCGCATCGGCGACCTTTGCATCAGCGAGGAGCTGCTCGATAGCGGCCTTGATGGCCTCCAGGTCGATGGTGCTATTCTCGTCGAGCTCCACGGCCTCATACTGAGCCTGCAGCTCTGCCTTCTTCTGGTCGATATCACCCTGGATAGCGGCCTCGGCATCAGCAAACTGTGCGGCTACATTGACATAGTCCTTCTCGATGGTGGCCTTCACCTCGTCAAGGCGAGCCTGCACGGCGGCAATCTCGTCGCTCAGGCGCACATAGGCAGCCTCATTGGCTACGAGCTTCGCATCGGCGACCTTTGCATCAGCGAGGAGCTGCTCGATAGCGGCCTTGATGGCCTCCAGGTCGATGGTGCTATTCTCGTCGAGCTCCACGGCCTCATACTGAGCCTGCAGCTCTGCCTTCTTCTGATCGATATCACCCTGGATAGCGGCCTCAGTATCAACAAACTGTGCGGCTACATTGGCATAGTCCGTCTCGATGGTGGCCTTCACCTCGTCAAAACGAGCCTGTACAGCAGCTACCTCCTCGGTCAAACGGACATAAGCGGCCTCGTTAGCCAGTTTCTTCAGATGCTCTGCCTGGGCGGCAGCAGCTTCCTCCAAATATTTGGCGATGGCCTCATTGACACCCTTCACGGCCTCGGCGTCCAGCGTAGAAGTCTCCGTGAGCGCACAGTCGGCGTTCTTGGCATCAAGGTCTGACTGGATGGCATCGATCTGAGCCTGAATGGTCTTCACCGTCTCTGCAAAGTTCTCGGCCACATCCGGGCAGTCCTCGGCAACCTTAGCCTTGGCGTCGTCGAGGGCCTTCTGCAGGGCAGCCACTTCCTCGGTAAGGCGCGCATAGGCAGCCTCGTTGATGGCCTTGAGACTCGTCACTGTGACATGAGCGTCCGTGATGTCGAGTGAGTACTCCGTCGTCTCATTGGCAGCGAGTACATTGGAAAACACGATGGCTGAGGTCTCGTTTGTCGCAAAGTCCGGGTCGGCCACGACATTGAACGAGAAGATCACGCCGTCGCCATCCTTGTAAGGCTGGATCTTGTCGATAGGCAAAGAAGAGAGTGCGACGCGCACGATGCCATTCTTCTCTCCGGAAGAGATGGCGAAATTGCTTGACAAGCGCTCACTATACTGGAAATTCATTTTCCCGTTGCTCTTCTTCTCGATATGCAATCCCTCAGGCAGCGTGATGTCGGCCTGAAGGCCACAGAAATAAATATCGTTCTTCAGCACAACGTCCACCTTGTGGGTACCGCCAGGCTTGATAGAGAACGCCTGCTCGCCCGTGCAAAGACTTCCCACCATCGGCGTGATAGCCTGATAGTTGGGGCAGTCGATAAGCACCTTCTTGCCCTGGCGGTCGCCTCCACTGCAAGTGGAGAACAAAATCTGTGCATCATCAGCAGAAGAGAAGTTGGACGTAGCACGAATTTTGAACGTACCCAGTGCGCCCTCAGTGCCCGCGATGGGGGTGAAGTCCTTGGTAAGGAGGGCGATACGCCACTTCGCATCAGGCTGCTGGATCATCGTGGCGATAAAGCACTCACGATCTATGCGGTCCTCGTTGATTTTGAAGCTACCCGGCACTATCTCGACATTCGGGGAAGTGAAGTCCATATCAAACTGCATCGCATAGATCACCTCGTCATTGACAAGGTTCACAGTGATCTCTTTCGTCTCGCCCGGCTTGATGGCAATGGGACCACCGTCGTTGAGCACAAGTCGGTTGCCAGCAAGGACAGAGATCGTCCCGCTTATGGCCAAGACCATCATCAAGGCCATTCTTTTGAAACTTGTTGTAATCTTAAACATAACTATTTACGTTTAGAAGATGTATGTTGTCGTTGTTGTTATCAAAAATAGGCGCGGCTGTCACATACGTGGCAACCACGCCCTCGTAATTGAGAAAAAATTACCGATGTATATGATTATTTACCAGTAACCTTCTGGGTCTTGCCGTTGGCGTTGCGGACAATGTTGATGCCCTGCTTCACCTTATCCAGCAACTGACCGCCCACAGTATAGATCTTCTGCTTCAGGCTGCCCTCGGCCTCCATGCCGCTGATGCCGGTCGCATCACTGCCCGTGATGTACGTCTCACGGCCATTGGCCTCGGCAAAGATAACCTTGTCGAGCGCCACCTTGTCGATGCTGCCGCCCTGCACGTCGAGGTAGAGGATGGCGGAACCATTGGTGAAGCAGTTGTTCTCTATCGTAGAGATGACCACGCGGTGCACGCCGTCGATGTCCTTGGAGTAGAGTGCGTGACCGTTGGCACGGTTGCCCACGCTCTCACCCACCACCGTCATGCCTGCGGGCAGGATGATGTCCATCTGGCAAGCCACATAGTCCTTGCGGTTTTCGAGATTGATAGCGATGCGCTGTACGCCGTTGTTGTCTTCTGCCGAGACGGTGAGGTTTTCGGATCCCACCATCGGAGCGTTCAGACTGCCACCCAGCGACGGCCAGAGACCATTGGTCACCTTGGCTGCAATGAGGGTCACATCAGCGATGGAGATCTTGCCGTCGCGGTTGACATCGGCAGCGGCAAATACCTTGCCACCCTCCAGGGTCTCCGAATCGAGCAAAGCGTTGAGCACGGCGAGGTAGTCGTCGGTCAGGACAACGCCGTCCTCGGTGACGTCGCCGAGCACATACGTGTGCTCCTCGATGGAAGTTCTGAGAGCATTCATCGACTCGACCAAAGATTCAGACGTAGCAGCGACCAACTTCACGCCATACTCCTCGTCCTTCGAATAGTTGATCTCCTTTTGCCAAGCCTCGCTACCATCAGGATTCAGCCATGCATTTCCGTTGATGTCCTTCGTGGGAAGAATACGGTAAATGTCAACGAAGTTGCGATAATTGTCGAAGTTTTGACAAGCGCGCTCCAAGTTGTTAAACTGTTCCCACAGCGTATTGTCCTCGTCATAGATGTTTGTTCCAGATTTATTGAACGACTTCTCCATGGCGTCGCGAGCGCTTAAAACATTGGACTGATACACGCTTTGTGTCTCTTTCCAAGCTCCAAACGCCTCTACCGTTGCAAGCTTCGCATAGGCATCGTAAAGGCAACCGTCCTTGTACGACTCTACCTGGCTATCGGTCAGAATGGCCGACACAGGGCCTTCCTCCAGCGTCTTGGCAGCCTGCTCAAGGACGTCGCTGACCACCTCGGCCTTCTCACTGGCCTCATTAAAGAACTGCTTCTCGTAGTTCTCCATGTAGGACTTGCCGCCCTCAAAATAGAACATCTCCCCTAATCCTTCCCAATTTGAGTATTCACGCACTTCGGAAGCATGCTGGTAAGACGCTATCAGCTCCTTCACTCTGGTCTGCTCAGCCACCAGAGCGTCATAGGCATTCTGAAGGTCCTTCATTGCCTTGGCGTGGGCAACATAGGGCTTGTTGGCCTCGATGATATCCATGCGGGTAGCACCCATGCGGTCTATCAACCCGTTGAGGAGATGAATAACCTTTGTCTTGTAGGTCACGATCTCGTCGCCATAAGAGGTGATGAGGTTCTTCACGCCGTCGAGTTCCTCGCGGCAAGCGTCCAATGCAGACTTGTACTCCACCTTCACGGGCGCATATACTTGGTCGTAGGTCATGTTGACATTACTGTATGTCAACTCAGCCTGCGAAACCAGTGTACCCAAGCTGCTGGCTACACCATCGATCAGTTCGGCATTCACGAGCTTGATGAGACCCATGCGAGCCTGCGCCACCTTCTTCTCCAATGCCAGCAAGCCAGCGTCTTTCTTCGCCTCTGCCGGGGTAGCGTTTTCGGCAAACTCCTTGAGCAGATCGTCAAGTTCCTTGGCGAGGTTCTTGCAGTGCTCGTCATAGTATGCCTTGACCTCGTCAGCCGCTGTTCCCGTGAGGTTGTCCAAAGCCTCGCGCTTCTGGGTCTCGATGGCAACAATGTCGGCCTTGATTGCATCGACCTCGGCCAGGTTGGCTGCATTATAGATGCCGTCGATGCTGAGAATCTTGATGCTATGGCAGTCGTACCACTGCTTGTCCTCACCGATGATCAGTCCATAGACACGCTTGCTCATCTCCTGCGAGGCGTTCTGGCGTGTGAGGTCAGCCTGCCAACGCTTCACCTGATTAAATGCTGAAGCGATGTTGGCCTCGATACGGCTGCTTGCCACATTGAATGCGCCATAATACTCCTGCGCAGCCTTGATGCGCTCCGTGACGGTATTGTAGTCGATGGTCAGCTGGTCGAAGTTCTTGATGTTGGCATCGTATGCGTCAGCCTTGGCCTTGGCGCTGGTATAGACTGCACCTGCCTCTGCGTAGAAGGCGTTGATATAGCGCTGCAGGTCAGCGATCTTGCCCGTGAACGTGCCGTCGGCAGCCTTGGCAGCCAATTCCGTGGCCGGAGTGAGGTTTTTGGCGACGCGATCCTTGTAAGACTTGAGATCGTCATCCTTGCCCTCATAGGCGAAGCCTTCCAGGGCGGCAAGCCACTTCTCGTTGTCGGCCTTGGCACCAGCGTAGCGGTCGTCGCCCTCTGTCAGCGTGCCGTCCACACCGACATAGACACCCTCATAGAGGGCCTTCCACTCGTCCTTTGCAGCCTGCTCCAGGTCGGCGACGAGCAGGTTGGGCACCATGCCAAAGAAACTCCAGTCGGCATCGAGGTTGCTCACGAGCAACTGCGACTTCTTGTAGTCGTCGGCACTGACTCTGTCGTAGAACTCCTGCACGTTCGCAAAGGCGTTGTCGCGCACGTTCTTGTCGTAGGAAGCCACCTTCTCCTTGGCAGGAGCGAGCTGGTTGTCGTTGAGGTTGGCCAACATCTCCTCCAACTTAACTCTCACGGCCGTATTGACTGCCAAGTCGAGCTCCTTCTTGTAAGCCTCGATCTGATCCGTGTACTCCTGAGCCTTTTTGGCGTTGGCCTCGGCGATATCCCAAAGAGCGGGCGACGTGGTCTTCGCGTAGGAGGCAGCGGCCTCGTCCTTCAAGTTCTTGATGAGAGCGGCATATTTATAGATGTTCTCCTGGGCAGCGATGATGCTCTCCACATTGACCAGTTCCTTGAGCTCCTCCGTAGAAATATTCTGGTAGCCAGCAATCTGGGCCGTACCCTCACCATACTTATTCTCCGTCTCCTGCACCTTGGCACAGAAGGTATTGTAGCGGGTGAGGTTGTCTCCAGCGATGGCACCGTTGTATTCGCTATTGCCCTCGATGAAGGCCTTCAACTCGTCGAGTTTGAGCTTGATGGAACGGTAAGCCTCGCTGACCGTCTTGTGGTTGGTAGTGGTCAGACCCTCGGCATAGTACTTCTCCACCAGCGCCTTCTGCTCCTTGATGCGCTTCAGGAGGTCTCCGAGCTTAATGAGATAGGGCTTCAGCGTCTCAGGACGAAGATCGGAAGCGTTGAACAAACCGTTCACCTCGTCCCAAAGTGCCTGGCACTTGTTGCCTTCGTCCACCTGAGTAGAATTGTTGGTATAGTCGTTATAAGCCTGCTTGGGAAGCATCTTGAGCACGTTGGAAAGATCCGTCATACGTCTGGCTATCCCCGTATTGAGCTCCGGCTCATTCTTATAGGTATTGTAATTGTACTTGAAAGAACCTGTCCAGGCTTTGCCTGCCTTGTAGGCGGCCTCGATGGCTTGCTCTATGGCCTGGCGCTCCTTGAAGTGCACGCCGTCGGGATAGGCGAGCAGGCTGAGATAATAGGCTGCGTTGGTACCGTTCGTCTTTTGGTTTATGCGCGTTCTCACAGCGTCGAAAGCATTGGCAAAGCCATAGTGCGTCGTTGTGTAATCTCTGCCCCAAGAGCTATAGTTCCAAATATCTATCCTCTGTCCAACAAAGTTGTCCTTCAGCTTCTGATAGGCATCATAGTTGGCTGTAGAGTCGATGGCCAATGCCTTGAGCGCATTGGCCTCCAGCTGCAAGTCGTTGAGACGACTGGTGATGCCCTTGACGACATGGCCCTCGGCATCATAGCTATCCTTGCATGATTCCTGGAGGATCTCCTTGGCGCGCGCCGTAGCAGCCTCCGCCTTCAGTGCTTCGAGCTTGGTGGTCGTAGCCTGGATCTGTGGGTCGATGCTCTCGCCGGGGATAACAAATGCGTTCTTTGCCTCCGTCAGCGTACGGCTGACCAGCTCAGCACCCTTCGGGTAATAATAATACTGATTTCCGATGAAGTCGGTATATGCTTGGTTCTCCGCATTGACATGTGCTTTTTGTTCGTCCACACGCCCCAGCAACTCGCTCAGAGCGTCGTTGATGGCGTCAACGTCACCCTTGATGACGCTCAACAAGGACATAGCCTCTACTGCGTTGTCCTCGGTGATGTCGTCCTTGGTGGCTGCTACAGCCTGGATCTTGGCCTTCTGCGTGTTGGTGCTGGCCTCGATATCATTGAGATCCTGGAGCAACTCGTCATACTTCAGTCCGAGGTTGTCCTCCGTCCACGTCACATTGTAATACTCATAGGGCACGCCCTTGTACTTGTCGATGTCGGCCTTGATGGCGTCAACGACTTTGCTGGCAGCATCATACATCGCCTTGGCAGCCTCTATCTTGGCAGTCTTGTCGGAATTGACCTTATCATTGGCGAAGGCATCATTGAGGGCCTGGGCGTCGGTGAGGATGGTCTCCTTGAGTTGCACGGCCAGCAAAGCGGCAAGAAGGTCGGCATCGAGCTTCTTCTTGGCACCACTGAAGTTGTCTGCCACACGGTCGATCTCTGTCTGAAGCTTGGTGATGCGCTCTCCGTAGGTCTTGCCTGTGACCTCCGTGGCCGGAGTGGCAACGACGAGCGTCTTCGGGCCGACGGTCCCACGCAGCGTGGTCAGTGCGGCCTCGTAGTCCTTGATGGCGGTGCTCACCACATCGTAGCGGTCCAGGGCAGCCGTGGCGTCATCCTGATATTTGCCGATGGCCATAGCAGCAGCGTCTATCTGATTCTGGAAGTCCCCGCGCACCGTCTCGGTCAGCATCTTCTCCTGATAGCTCTTCTCTACGGCGGCCTTGATCTGGTCGATGGTCTTCTGCAGGTCGGCAGCCGTCTCCTGGAAGTGGGCAGCCACATCATACGTATCGCCCTCGGCGGCTGGCTTCATCTTGGCCACAGCAGCCTTGGCGTCGTCGAGTTGCTTCTGCAAGCCCGTCTCAGTGCCCAGCGCCTTGAGCAACTTCTGATAGTTCTCGTAGTTCTGAATGATGGCACCAGCATCGCTGCGCAAGCTGCTGATCTTGGCCTGGATGGCATCGCGGTCGGCATCATAGCTGGCCGTGAGGATATTGTGGGGTGCCTTGTAGTCCGTGGTCACCTTGTCCTTGAGGGCATTGATAGCGGTACGAATCTCCTTGACGCGATTGGCATACTTCAGGTTCACATCCTCGCTCTTCTCCAGATACTGGAAGTCGTCCTCCAGATCGGCAAGGAGCTGGTCGGCAGCAGCCTTCTTGGTTTCGGCATCGGCATAGTTGGCGAGATACTTGTTCTTCGTGGCGTTGATGACCTCCACTTGTGCTTCCTTCAGTGTGCGGAAGTTCTCCTCCTCCTCAGAAGCCTTCGTCTTGTCGGCATCGATAGTCTTGTACAGGTCGGACACCTTCTTCCATTCCTTACGCATGGCGTTGAGAGCCTCTTCGTTCCAATCGGCATAGTTGCCGTCGTCCGGCATCTGGGTGTGTATCTCCTCCTGAGCGGCGTTGAACGAGCTCAAACCATCCTGATACGTAGCACTGATATTGAGCCAAGCGTTGCCAGAAGTACCGATATTGGCCTTCAGCGTATTAAACTGCCAGCTGAAGTTTTCCGTAAACTCATCCGTTTTCAGTTCATTGGCCGCGCCTGCGTTGTACTTTTGCTTCGCCAGCGTACCGAAGTCTTCAATATCTTTCTTTATCTTGTCATAGTCAGCCTGATAGGTATCCTTCATGGCCTTATCCGTATAATACCAAGTCCAGTAGAAACCGTCAAACTGACGCTTTGCATCCGTATAGGCATCCCATGCACTCTTGTAGGAGTTCTCGTTGACGTTGGCTTTCTCTACGACATCGGCAAGGGCACCAATACCATCGGTCAGTGCACGAAGTTCGGGGCTGTTCTCTCCCTGCCAAAGGTGATTCTTCACATAGACTTCATAATCACCCTTCTCAATGATGTCGAGCTGGCTGGCATAGTCGGCCACCTGCATCTCCAGGCTGGGCTTTCCGTCCTTGCCCTTTTTCCAGGCATCGGTCGTACGGAAATAGTCGCTGGTACCGCTGACGATCTCGCCGAGCTGCGCACTGAGCTCCTTCACCGGAGCAGCGAAGTCGAAGAGCAAGGTAAACTTGACACCAGAGAACTTGAATTCGCCCGGGGTCACGGCACGAACCTTGACTTTTACTTTCGCTGGCGCGGCACCATCGATAGTAAAAGCGACGCCGGGGGCATACTCCTTGCCCTTATAGACAGCGACAATCTTGGCATTGTCGGTAAACGTAGCAGGCTGCAGCATGTACTTGCCAGGAGCCAGTTCTTTCTCGATGGAAACTTCCTTTCCTGTGGAGACGGTCACGGAACCGTCTTCCGATACGGTCAAATCATCTCCCGTCCATGCGGTCTTGTCGATCACAACATCAGCGTCGGCCAATGCTGCAACGGGTGCGCCTGTGATGGCGAGGAGAGAAATCAGTACATCTTTTCTCATAATCTTATTTAATTGTACAAATTAATTATTTTCTTTTCTGTTGCTCTTCCCGTATATATAATAAGGTAAAGAGACGTTGATGGACCACTTTTTGTCAGTGCAATCGTGTACAAAATTATACATAATCCATGGAGTCATGCGAAACCGCAATGGTCCTTTTCGTGAACCATCGTGATTTTTTCGTGAATGAAAATACGCCACAAAGGGTGTCCCACATCTCACACTATGGGAAATGTCCATTCAATCCACGGATGGGGGGGGTAAATCCACACCCCTTTCCTTCGTCAGGATCGAGGTCAGGGTCGTCGGGGTCATCCGACGGCAGCGTCGCATAAGAGCTACGCGCGTCCTGCATCAGGCTTTTGAGCGCTGGTTTCGATACATTGAGTACGACCACCTGCCCATTGGAGCCGTAGAGCGACACCGTCTGCTTGAGGGCATTCATGTGGAAGACCCGGTTCTTATTGATGATGTATTTCCGGCCCATCCTGACCAAATTGTTATGGTCTGGAAACCTCGTCCGAATCTCCCGTTCTATCTCCCCGAGGCAGAAGGGCACCATGATCTTGTTGCCATACAGATTGTGTATTTCCGTGTAGTGGTCATCAGCCTCAAACAGCAAAGCGTCATCAAGATTGAGCATATAAATCTCACCACAGAGGATGAGACACATATTGCTTTTGTGTTCCATTTCGTTTACGTTGTTTATTTGTTAGTATCTACTAGATGGTAGTATCTCCTAGTTGTTAATGTTCGTTTTGGTAAGGAAGTAACTCCGTCCCACTGCAAAAATAGAGAAATTCTTACTGCCAAATCTATCATCCCATTCTGCTTTTCGTGAACCACACGCTTTCCTTCGTGAACGAACGCATAATAGCTTTCCCTTCGTGAAAACATCTACTCAACTCGTGAATATAGTCCGAGGCTGGTTTGTAAGAATCCAATGGCTGTCGGAATAGGTGGTTATGAGACGCAAGAGGGATTTTATGTGAAAAAGTGCGACGAAAATCGGTGGTTATTTTCCTAAATTGTCCTAAAAGATTGTTTGAGCGTCTGCGCACACAATCTCCCGTTACATGGGGGATTCGAGGCGATTTTGGGGTAGGGTAGCGGTTTTTTGCAGAATGTGAAGAAATATTAATAGACTGGTTTTCAGCCCTATTTTTTACTACCTTTGCATCACGAACATGAAACGAAGGCGCTGCAGGAGCGGTTTTCCTGGATAGAAACGCGCTATGGTGGACACCTCCTTTTGTCGGGTTTTCGGCCAAGTTTCAAAACCTTATTTTATGAAGCAATACAGAAAAGAGACCAAATTAGAGAGCATTGTCTATCAAGTCATCATCACGCTCACCCTCATTGCGCTGCCCGTCTTCGGCCATGCTGCCACGACGGAGCAAGCACTACCCGCCGAGGTAACGGAGACAGCGGGCGATGGAGACGGATTTGACTGGAACAAGCTCATCGATGCCATCGCCCATTTCGAGAGCAAGGGCAACGCTCGCGCCGTAAACGGCCAATACGTGGGCCTGCTGCAGATCTCGCCGGTGCTGGTCCGCGAATGCAACAACATCCTCAAGGCGCGCGGAGAGAGCAAGCGCTACACCCTCAAGGACCGCTACAACGCAGAGAAGTCGCGCGAGATGTTCGCCATCATCCAGTCGCACCACAACCCGTCCAACTCCATCGAGCGCGCCATCCGCATTTGGAAGGGTGGCATCGGATACAGCATCCGCAAAACACAAAACTACGTCAACCGCGTGCTTGAGCGCATGGGACTGTAGGCCGCCACTTTTTCTTCGTTGATAGGGTTGAGGGGGATCGCCTATGATTGTTGCGATCCATCCACGGCAAAGAATAACCGCTAAAAATGTGGCGGATTAGGAGGAACTAGAAGAAAAAATGAAGCGTCGGTGTTCATTTTTTTACTATTTTTGTTAGGTTTTTGCGCAGAGAATATTACTTTTGCATCCGAAACATGCTCTTTCGGACACGCCTTGCGCACTCGTCGGCCTCCGTTTCGCCCCCAACGGGGGGACAACCCTGTTTGTTATCAATGAAAATTCAAAAAATGATCAACTACCGTATCCGTTCCATACGGATGCTTTTTGTCATACTTATGACCCTCGCTGCGGGTGCCCAGATGGCGCATGCAGCCAAGGGCGGACGCTCCGACTTCTACCAAAAATATATGTCGCGACCCTCCGAGGAGCTGATACGCATCGGTAAGGACTACCGCCTCAGGAAGAACAAGCCCGACTCGGCACTGCTCTTCTTCACCATCGTGGCAGGACGCTACACGCCCAACATGAGTGCAGAGGAGAAGAGAGAGGTGATGGAGGCACTGAACATGAACTACTTCATCTACAGCTTCACCTACCTCAACTATCCCAAGGCTTACGAGAACCTGCTCCGCGCCCACACCATCTCGAAAGAACTGGGCGAGACGAGTGCCGCACTCTACTTCAACCTCGGCTCCATGTACCAACTTGTGGCAGGACAGGGACGACAGTGGAAACTCTACAGCAAGGCCCTGGACTGCTACCGGAAGGGTGTGCGCCTGGCCCTGGCGAAGAAGGATATGACCACCGCCGACATGGCTTTCACCAACATGACGACGCTCGCCGATGTGGTGGGAGAGTTTGCCAACACGAAGAAGGAGTGGGACCTGTACCGCAAGGCACACACGAAGCGAAACACGGAGCACTACAAGTATAACATCACCCTCTACGAGGGCACAAGACTGAAGATAGCGGGGCAACTTCAGAAGGCTGCCGAGGCCTACGGACGGCTCATCGACATCGTGCCAGACACGGAGCGCAACTGCCGCCGCCGCGCATTGGCATTTGTGGAGGCCGCGGAGGTACAACGACTCTTGCACCACTTCGACCAAGGACTGGCCTTCGTGGCGGAGGCGGAGAAACTCTATGTCAAATACAAGATTGGCGACGGCATGCAGAGCGTCTATCAGACCTACGCCATCTTCTATGAGGACATGGGGCGCAAGGCCGACTACGATCGCAGCATGTACCGATACTACCAGATCAACGACTCGCTAAAGGCATACTCGCTGCCATCCAACGTGTTTAACATGGGTCTCAACGAGAAGGTGATCGAGCTCAACCAGGAGATGGACGGCATGAAGGAGCGTCAGACGCAGCACCGCATCTGGCTCATCGTGGCCGTACTGACCACGCTCTTCTTCGTCATCATCCTGCTCGTCGTGATGCGCGAGAACCGGGAGTTGCGCCGCCGCAACCTCGCTCTCTACCACCGAAGCTTGGAGGTGCTGAAGAGCGATGAAATGCCAGGAAAACAGCGAAAGACAGTCTCTGCACCCGCCGTGGAGGAAAACAATGCGACTACGGCTTCTTCCAAATACCACCACAGTACGCTCTCCGATGCGGACAAAGACCGTATCGCACAACTCGTGCAGCAGGTCATGGAACAGACCGAGGTCATCATACAGCCCGACTTCACGGTCGAAAAACTGGCGCAAAACATCAGTACGGGACAAAAGTATGTGTCACAGGTCATCAACGAGACCTTTGAGTGCAACTTCAACACGCTGCTCGGACGCTACCGCATCCGTGAGGCTTGCCGCCGCTTCAACGATCCGCAACGCTATGGAAGCTATACCATCGAGAGCATCGCAAGGGATCTCGGGTTTAAGTCGCGATCTAATTTTGCCACCACTTTCAAGAAGCATACGGGTCTGAGTCCGTCGGAATACCTGCGCTTGGCAAAGGAGAAAAACGGACTTTAATCCAGGATTTCATCTACCTCTGCTGCCTCTTGCTATTTACGGCTATTTTTGCCCGAAAAAAGTATGTTGACTTCATTAGCTGATGAATATAACTTCAGAGGCCTACGAAGTTAACTTCATCGGCTTATGAAGTTATATTCATCGGCCTCTGAAGTTAATATGCTAAAAAGGGGTGAAAAACTGCGTCTTTTGACCCATGCAAATAGCTCGGTCTGAGGACTTGTATTTTTACCCTGCAATCGCGATTATGATAAATAACAAGCCAGAGAAGGCCACCATTGTACCACAAATCGAGGTTTTCCACCATTTGCACACCAAATGCACACGATGGAATGATGGGAAAATGAGATAATTATCGTACATTTGCAGATGTAAATCAGTAATTATTCATTTTCAACCTTATTACAACAATGATGAACAACGAATTGATCCCCACTCCGATGATGTCTTTCGGAGAGTCTGTCAAGACATGTTTCCAGAAGTATGTCACCTTCAAAGGTCGCGCGCGCCGATCCGAATACTGGTGGTTCTGTCTTCTCAACTTTATTGCCGGTATAGTAACTGTCGTACTCGACTATCAGATGGGTACGATCAACATCGAACTCGGCCTCGGCGCACTCTCTGGCCTTTATACACTGATCGTCTTCCTGCCTGGTCTTGCGGTGTCCGTACGCCGCCTTCACGACACAGGACACAGCGGTTGGTACTACCTCCTCACCTTCATCCCCATCTTAGGCGCGCTGTTCCTACTCTACTTCTTTGCCAGCGACTCTGCTCCCGAGGAGAACCGATACGGCAAGAGCCCGAAGTACGCACAGGAGACATTCTAACCTCTAATGACCGTTTTGGGTTACAGCCCAAAACGGTCAAATCGACGAGAAAGGAAGTCCCAGCCAGTGGGACGAATTCATCCGCAATATATAGGGGTCCTCAGCCATAATACCCTCCTACCCTGTCGGGACAACTCCACCAGTCCATGGATCGGATGGACAAAATCGAGTAGGAGGTAAACACTAATCATAGGTGTTTATCTCCTATTTTCGTG
>OLVZ01002240.1_pt1 | contig 14804 bp, 17 predicted proteins | sample 1673341 | NCBI WGS metagenome assembly OLVZ01 (sample SAMEA3178944, study PRJEB25190) | human gut metagenome | biome: human gut; feature: human-associated habitat; material: faeces | place: Austria | collected 2013 | reverse complement strand
TCCCTTGGCCATTGCGGCTGTGCGGGTTCAAGTCCCGCTTCGAGTACTCTAAGGGACGAATCGTTGAAATTACGGTTCGTCCCTTTGTTTTTATCTCCATAAGGGTTTGTATATGAGTTGTTTAATACGAAGAACACATTGACGCTTTTAGGTTCAATATCGCCCGAATTCTTATCATAGATAAATCCGTCCGAAAATAAGAGTTTTTGCAACTTCCGTTTCCCTTCCAATCCTTGTAATTGCCACAGTTCAAACAAGTTAGACCTCATCTTAAAAGCAAAATCAATAAATCTATCGAGGTTCAATATTCCCGTAGCGAGGTTAGCCAATTCTATCTTCAAATCTTTGATTTCACTCTCCAATCTTCCAATCACCTTCTCACATATCCCCTGCTTCTTAGCATCAGTACAAAGCACATAGTTTGTTTCAGCCTGCTCTAATTCTTTTTCTTTCTTCTTCACATTTGCCCTGATGCCCTTTACTCTTTCCTGATTTTCCTTATTCATAGCATCAAAAGTCATAGCAAGCTGTATCTTCAGCAAGTTCTCCACTTTGTCAGACAAAGCATAACTATTCAGCAAGATTTCAAAGGCCTCATGCACTTTCCGAGTGGAGCTATTGAATCTACACCCCTTGCGCCCACATACATAATAACCTATGTCAGTACGTCCAAACCGCTTGCGCATCTTCGTAGAAATGCTTGCAGTCAAGTTATGTCCGCAGCAAGGGCATTTAATACTGCCTAACAACGGAGCATAATCTTTATCAATCTTCAACTCATAACCGCTATGATTCTTACTCAACTCACCATTGACCTTCAAGAAGATTTCTTCAGAAACAAGGGCGGGGTGATTGCCTTTCACTATATCACCCTGTAAAAACTTATGAGCCATATAACCACAGTAGAAAGGATTCTTAAACACCTCTGAAAGTTTCTGCTTACAGATAATCAAACCTTCAGAAGCCAAACGATGTCTAATTTCTTCATTGGAAAGTTTATTATAAGCCTTCCACAAAAAAGCCTTGCGCAACAGTTTTCCTTCTTCATTGATAGTGATAACCTGCTCTTTCTTCGTTGTCTTTTGATCATAGCCTCTTGGAGCTTCCCCTATCCAACGTCCTTTCAATAAAGCCTTTATACTATTTTCTATGGTAGTAGCTCGCTTTTCATCATTCTGAAACCTTGCATTAGCCAACTCCATCAACTGCATATACTTTCCTACGGGAGTCCGAGGGTCGTAGGTCGATGTAGCCGACACTACATAAGCTCCCCTTGCCTCAACTTCTTCAATGATTGTCGTGCTTCCCGTCCGACTGAAACGGGAAGTGCTGAAAACAATCACTACATCAATCTTAATCTTACTTTTCCGAATGAAAGTAAGCATTCTGTTAAACTCTTTCCGTTCCTTATCACTCTTGGCAGATTCATAGCTACCGCCAAATTCACCAAGAACGGTGTAAGAGTGCTTTGCAGCATACTCCCTACACTTTTCCAACTGAACATCAAGACTTTGACCATCTACCTGTTCGCTTGAACTAACGCGGGTATAGATCAACGCATTTCCGCCTTCTACTCTTTCACTTTCCTTCTCACCCTTTGCAAAATCCTTTAAATCAAATACTTTATTCATGCTACTGCTTTGTTATAAATGTTAAACACTAATACTGAATACTCGTAGAGAGTATCTACCAATACACTTGCCTTTTCATCATCAATTTCAGAAAAGTTCCTATCCTCTTTTACCATACCTATATCTATCTTCATCCTATGACCAAAGTTAAATTATACCTATTATTTCCACAAACCGAAACAGAGCATTGCCCTAATTATTATCATTCTTTAGATCTACTTCTTTGTTTTCCAAAGAATTATCAGCTTTCTCACTAAAGTAAGCCATATAATCAAGAACCCATGCCTTTGCAGTCTTATCATTTACGCCTATCATCCGACCTATTTCTCTAAACTTTTTACCTTCTTTATACAGTCTGTAAGCCTGTTCTTTTAGCGGAGTTATATCAGGTTTGCCTTTCAATAACTCCTTCTCCACAGCATACACTTCTTCCGCAAACTCTATGAAGCCATCTTCCCGCTTCGTCAAAGTACCGACAAGTACATGATTCTCGTCCATGCTGATAGCACAACTCCTTGCTTTAAGCTGTTTGAGATAAACTTTTCTTTCGCCTTCAACCTTGCCGACGGCAAAACAAGAATCTATGAAGTTAGATAAGTTTTTACTCCCTGAAAGTTTATCTAAGGTAAGTATTGCATTATCCTTAACCTTTGGAGAATGGCCAAGCAATAAAACACTTACCCCCAACATCTCCATTTTAGACTTAAAATTAATAATAAACTTTGTAGCTTCATTCCCCTTTTGCAGATTAGAATTCAGGTAAGTTATATTATCCACTATGAAAATCTTAATCCCCAAGCCTGCTGCTTCTTCCATCCTCTGAAACAGTTTTTTCAAGCGTTCTTTATCAACGCAATACTTATCTATATCCAAGTTTGGCCGAAGTAAATTTTCAGAAAAGACATAATGCCCTTTTCCATCTTCAGTTTCATACCTATCACTTAACTGCTGTTCTGACAATTCATAGTCGAAATACATCACCTCCTTACCTTTCTTTGCAATTTCTTCTGCAATCTGCACAGCAATCATACTCTTGCCGACATTGGCCGCTCCAAAGAACATAGTCAATTCCTTCTCAATCCACAGATTTTTGTATAAATACTCTCGCTTTTCAGCTTTCATTCCATCCTCAACAATCTCATTAAGAGTTGTATACTCAAACTGTGTATCTTTGTTTGTTCCTTTCATAACTAATTAATTTTTAAATTATTAATTCTGTCATTTCGGCCTCATTGACGTTGCAAAGGTAGGCACATAATGCTCTGATTGCAATTTTGAGAGCACTATATAAAAATATAAGCCACTAATTATTAGTGACTTATATAAGAATCATTCTTAAACTGTGCAAATATCGTGAAAATCAAAAATCCTACCATTTAAGCATATTCCAAAACTCTTCTTGTTCATGTATTATATTCTTATAAAGGGGGTTGGATGGATTGTTCTTATCAATGTACCCATATAGTACATTCCTCCTATATGTTGGCGATTCTATTCCATAGTATTCTGCTATCAAATTTGATGCGACCGATAGTTTGCCTTGAATTGTGGGTAAAAGTAGATTGCATCTTTCTATAAACAGCATAAGGATAATGCCGACTCTATATTGAGATGTTTCTTCTTTAATCTTGTAAAGCTGTTCCAATTTATCAAGATAGTGTTTTACGACTTTAACATTTTTGGGGGCGGCCAATTTTAATAGAACCTCATCATTGTTATATCCTAAAATATGCCTTAATTGCTTGACTACAAAATCTCTTCGAGTTGACTTAATTTCCACCTTTTCATCCAAAACATATAACAGTCTATTCAGGGCGTATAGGTTTACTTTATACATCTTTCTGAATTGCTTGAAATTGCACTTTTGTTGATACAACTCAATCAATGACTTTATTATTCCAATCTTATCTTCTTTATTAATGTATTGTGTGGTTATATAGGCCAATTGCAAATCTACATATTCCTTCGGTGTATCTTCCGTAGTTAATGCGTATTGCAGTCTATCAGAAAGATAATCATCTCCATTGAAATCATTGGCCGTATGTCCGAATAGTTCAAACGTATCATTGTCGTTAATCTCCAAATCTTCCTTTATTTCATCAACTTCTTTGTCAGATGGCATATATTCATCTGAACAAAAATAGTAGAAGTTTTCTATACTCTCGTTCTCATATACATATCTAAAGACCGTAGTATATCCGTAAAGTTTCATAGTCTATCATATTATTTGTTGTCTTTCTTAATTCCTCTGCCTCCTGCCTTTTGATGAAGGACACCTTTCCTAATAATGCACTTTGAATTTTTGTACGGCTTAGTTGCAGACAAACTATAATTGCGCAATGAGCCGTATGTTATACCAAGCTCTTCCGCTGAATGAAATTCAAATATATTCGCCACACTTCCAAAGTATTCATGCACATCTCCCATTTGAAGGTGCACAACCGTTCTTTCTTTTTTTTCTGTTGATTCCATATAGATATTTTCCTACAAAGGTATAGAAAATATGGCAAATAATGAATATAAATCACCTTATTTGGATTCTTTAGCTTTAGAAATTTGCCTATATTTAGTATATGTCATATCTTTGCATTGTAAAAATCAAGTAGAACAAATAAAAATCAGCAATAAATATGAAAGCAATTCAGTTTAACACTGCAAACGTGGTTAAGTCGGCAGTCAAGTGTATGGGGGTTGAAATGGATGCGGCAACTTCTATTTCTAAGGGTATCATACTCGAAACATTGAAAAAGCGTATGATGAGAGGTGAAGTAGTCCGTTTCTGTTATCAAAAGTTAGACGGCTCAATCAGATATGCGGTCGGGACACTTCAATCTGATGCTGTCAAAGCCAATGTCACAGGCACAGGAATACCCAAACGCTACTATGGAATGTTTGCTTATATAGACTTGCAGAAAATGGCATGGCGTGGATTTCGAGAGGAACGAATTATCGGTATTGTAGATTAAGTGAATGGGGCTTTTCAAGCTCCATTTTTTATTTCTTACCTTTCCAAGTCAGAATAATAATGTTCTTCTCTTTTTATATTGTTCTGAAATGGAAAAATAAAATGATATATAATGAATAAAAGTCATATCTTTAGATCTCTTTAGCTTGAGAAATTTGCTTGTATTCAGTATATGCCATATCTTTGTAGTGTAAATAAAAAACAGAAGTAATAACAATAAAAACTCAAAGATATGGCAACAATAGAAATCATAAATAAGGCGTTAGAAACAATGAATAATCACGATTGGTATTGGATGATGGCTGATTATTCGCATCCTGCAATGGATTATGCAAGAGGAAATATGAGATATTTTGTAGAACTTGTAGCCTCAATTAAGAACTCAACTATTGAAAAGGCCTTGTGTGAACTTTGGATTGCCACTTATGACTACATTCACGCTAATATGTGGAGTAAAGACGAAAAGGCAAGCAAACTTTACGAAGCAAAGAAAGTTAAACTGATGGCAATAATCCTGCCATCAGAAAGTGGTCAAATGATGGCTGCATAAAACATTCACTTTCTCCACAGATTTGAATATGCATTGAAAATAAGCAACTTACATACGGTAGAACATTAAAGATATTCAGAAACAAGAAACAATCAGTAAATTTGAATGTTATGAAGCAAGCAATACACAAATATCAGACTTCGGATTATATGGAATGGGATGTAATGTTAAGCCTTATCCGTAAATTATACAGGGATGGCAATTATCGTATGTCACTCCTTATCGGTTGTGGGTGTTTCTTCGGGTTGCGTATCAGCGACATTCTAACCTTAACTTGGTCTATGTTACTTGATGATGACAAATTCACCCTCAACGAGAAAAAGACGAACAAGCGCAGAACTGTAAAAATAAATTCGGATTTTCAACAACATATAAAACGCTGTCATGACGCTCTACGCATTAAAAATGATGATGAAAAGTGCTTTCTTAGTCAAAAGAAGGTGGTATATAGTACGCAAAGGATAAATGTATTATTCAAAGATATAAAAAAGCGATATAACTTAAAAATCGAGCATTTTTCAACTCATAGTATGCGCAAAACATTTGGTAGAAAAGTGTATGAAAGCAGCGGTGAGAATGCTAATATGGCTCTAATAAAACTTTCAGAGATATTCAATCATAGTAATATCTCTATCACAAAAATTTATCTCGGAATCAGAGAAAAAGAGTTGCTTGAAACATACGACCTATTAGACTTTTAGAGTTAATTTGTTGGATTATTGAGCGTTCTTCCAAAGAAAATGCGTATCTTTGTTGCGCACATTAGCAAATAGTGTGCAGACATATTGAAAGAAAGCGCATTTTCGCTTATTCCGACTGCGTAAAATTGGACACTTTACAAAAGTAATATCGGAATATGTGGGAAGGACGCTCTCTTGGTTTGTATTCGTATATCAGCACGAAATACATCCAAGTGGGGCTGTCCGTTCTCCTTATCCATATTACAGGGAGTCCAACCCTACGCAGTAGATGAGGCAGGATGGCGGCCTCGCTTTTCTTCTTATATGCCTCCCAACATAAAAAGAAACCGCATCGCAGGGCCATAGATGCAACTAAATTATTGCATTATGGCACAAATCAAGCACATCTTTCATGGTAGAGAGTTAGCCATTGTGATTTTGTCTTTGCTCTCCATCTCTGTTTTTGCACAGAAAAAGCCAACATTAATGATTCTTCCAAGTGATAATTGGTGTACACAACGCTATTTTACCACTACTTATGAGAATCAAGGTGAAACTGTGCGAGTTCCTAACTATCAGCAAGCCTTTCAAGAGGATTTGGAATTAAACCCTGTAATAAGCAAAGTCGGGGAATTGATGACAGGCTTAGGATATAGCCTCAAGGATGCCGAAATGGAATTGAAGAGTATTTCAACGAGAACGGCAGAAGATAATGCTACACAAAGTAAGTCGAGCGGCGCACAACTGACAGAAAGCCCGTTGGATATATTAAAACGTAGAGCCAAGGCCGATATTATTATTCAGGTGGGTTGGGTATTGAATGACGCTTCTTTGACATTCACGTTAGAAGCATTTGACGCATATACAAGCAAACGTATAGCCACTGCAACAGGCACAAGCCAAGATTATGCAGACGATATACCTTTATTATTGGAAAAGGCCATAAATAAACAAATCAAGCCATTTGACAAACAACTTACCGCTTTTTATGACAGAATGAAGAAAGAAGGCAGGGAAATTGTGCTGACGGTAAGAACATGGGATAGTTGGGATCAGGATTTGGAAAGCGAATATGACAATGATGAGTTGCTTAATCATATTTTAGTATGGATGCAGGAAAACACGGTCAACCAACAGTTCAACCTGACGGATGCAACAGAAAACTTCGCACAATTTGAGCAAGTGAAAATCCCTTTGAAAGACGATAGAGGCATCAATATGGACGCCCGCAGTTTTGCAAGGGGACTGCAAAAGTATTTAAGTAAATCACCTTATAATATAACTTCCAAGTTGATGATGAGGGGTTTAGGTGAGGCGATTCTTGTACTGGGTGAAAAATAATATATTTTGCGTATGAGAACGATACTTTTATTATTCGTTTCAGTTTTCTTTGCTGTTGCCAATGCGCAGCAATTCAAAGACGATGTAGACAGGCTTACTATAAATCCTTATGTTCCCCCTTATGAAGATTTGTCCGATGAAGCATCCAAACTACTTCATACCAAACTCACGCAAATTGTTACTGCCAATGGCGTGGCAGACAATGAATATATCACACGCTTTATCCTTACGGCAAGAATTAATGTCATAACGAAAGATATTGTGGCAGGCCCGCCACAACGCATCTCACAAAAACTGGAAATCACTCTGATGATGGGGGATATTGAGGCAGACAAGCTCTATTCCACCATGACTATAACAGCAATGGGTGTCGGAACAAGTGAAACAAAGGCGTATATCGCCGCCATAAAGAACATAAAACCGAGGAATGCGGAGATAACAGCCTTTATGGAGGAAAGCAAACAGAAAATAGTCGACTATTATGAAACCAACAGTGAAGAAATCATTGCCGAAGCTAAGAAGTTGGCAGGTATGCAAAACTATGAGGAAGCATTAACCTTGCTTTCATCCGTACCGAATGTTTGCAGCAAGTGTTACAAGGAATGTTCGGAATTAGCCCCTCCCATCTATTATGATTGGATAAATGCAGATGGGGCATATTGCCTTCAACAAGCGCAGACAATATGGGCAGAGCAACCCAATAAACAAGGTGCTGAAAAGGCTATGGAATATCTGTCTAAAATCAACTTCGCAGCAACCTGTATGCCTGACGCACAGAAACTGACGGAGCAGATAAAAGAAAAGATGCTTATCGAAGATAAAAGGGAGTGGGAATTCAAAATGCAGCAGTATAAAGACAACATTGAGCGTGAAAAACGCCAATGGGCGCAATATGTGCAGGAGTATCAAGACAGGCACGAGCGGATGATGGCACAGGATGCTCAAAGAGCGGCAAACCAACGGCTGATTATCAAGGCGTGTCGTGATATTGCCGTAGAAAGAGCGAAACATCAACCACGTGTAATTAACTATAACAGAATATTGGTATGGTAACTAAAAGTTTATTTCAGAAAATAGCAGTTTCTTTTATGATTCTGTTGATAAGTCTGCCGTTTGCAGATATCTGTGCGCAATCATATCGTGGCTCTACAGAATGGAATAATGCCGTTCGTTCTACAAGAGAGCGACGCAGCCGTTCTATACGAAACCAACAATTTTTTGATGAATTGTGGAGGCCTAAGAATGATAAACAGATAAAAAATAAAGATGAAGAGCAAAAAAATGTATCGGAAAAAGCCACTCAATCTAATGCTGGGGCAAATTCAGATAGCGTAAAAACTAAAACGCAGATTGGCATATCTGATGCAAATCAAAATAAAGAGAAGAATGTGGAATTAGTTGTTACAGGAGATGGCAACACTAAAGAAAATGCTGTGCAAGCGGCTTTGCGAAGCGCAATAGAACAGGCTTTTGGAACTTTCGTATCTTCCAATACACAAATATTGAATGATGAATTAGTGAAAGATGAGATAGCAACAGTAACAACAGGAAATATAAAAAAATACCAAATACTCACAGAAACTAATGTGGATGGAAGGTACTTGGTCTCTTTAAGGGCAGTTGTATCTGTTGATAAACTTATTGACTATGTAAAACAAAAGGGTGGAAGCACAGAGCTTGCAGGCAATTTGTTCGTAACAAACTACAAGCTACAAAAATTAAACCAAGAGAATATGCTAAAGGCAAGGAAAAACTTAATATTCCAAATGAAACAAATACTCCCTACTATATTTGATTTTGAATTAGTTGCGAATTCACCAAAGGAAGGGAGATATGAGTTGTCTGGCCCTAATAGTGCTTATTCTTATGGGCATCAATACCAATTAGCAGTACCCGTGAAGCTAAATGTGAAAGTTAATAAAAACGCTGATGCTATTCGGAAGATTCTAAACACCACATTAGGCATAAATGAGAATGGAACGTTAGTTTCAATGAGAAATGGGAATTACAGTGAATTGGCAAAATACCTATTAGAGCAAGTGTTGAAATTTGAGATTGATGATGGCGTACATAAGTATTCTTTATCTTGTGATACAAAACGGCCAACAACCCCATATGGTAACATATCTATGAAATATATACTTGTAGAAATGGAAGCAAATATTCCTAGGCGTTCCGTTAGTAAAAAATGGTATTATTCCAAAAATCTTTACTTTTATGACGAGTATTATTTTAATTTCTACGATGGTTACGAGGAATATTCATTGCAACACCTTCTATTGAACTCGGAAAATCCAACAGATTATATGTTTACTTTTGAGTTTGATATTTTTTATACTCTGTCAGATTTAGAGAAAGTCAGAGAAATAACCGTTTCAATACCATCTAAAAATTAAGCATTATGAAAATAGAAATTTTATTGCAAACAGGAATGTTTTTGGTCGCAGTTATCACTATTGTATATACTCAATATAAAGATAGGCGACAAAACAAAATATTGATGTTTTCCGAATACACGCGGAGGTATCAAGAGATACTTATCAATATGCCCGAAAGTATATTCAATGGTACTGAACACATCAATGCTAAAGCCCAAATGTATATGCGCTTATATTTCGACCTTTGCAGTGAGGAGTATCACTTGTGGAGAAAGGGAATGATACCAAATCAAATTTGGGAGATGTGGAAAGAGGGTATGCAAATTACTACCAATCGGCCAATTTATAAAAAGGCTTGGAAAGACTTAAGCGTTGAATACAACAAGGATTTTTGGCAATATTTCAATAGAGAAGTAATAAACAAGAAAGGAGGCGAACTATGAAAAAAGTTCTGATTTTATTTATTTTAGTTGTTTCCGCATTTATGGATGTTTTCGCTCAAAGCTACAATCAGGAACGTATAGCGTTAGAAAACTTCCTTGTAAGAATGTATAAAAACGCCCCGTTTGAAGGAGTGAAGATAGTTTCGGATTATAACAATAACTATTTGCTTTCAGTGGTGCTTGTGAAAAAATCAGGGTCGGAAAGTACGATGAATCGTATCGCACAGGTGAAAAGCTCAAGGCAGGTCAGCCAATACTTGAATGGAGTAATATCTACCGAAAGCGAAACCATCATAAGGACAACTGAAAACGTGAAAGAAGAAAAGACGGTTGAGGAAATTACGGATATAATTAAAGAAAACTCTATTGGATTTACCAAGTCTATGGAAGTCCTGAAAGCCTTTGATGCAAACGACAAGGAGAAATGCTATATGTTTTTCCGTAAAGTAGAGGAAATGAAAGATTAATCATAAAAAAGAATCGATATGAAACACTTGAATTTTATCCGCATTGGATTAGTTGCAGCATTATGTATGTTGTGGAGTTGTAATTCTTCATCAAATCCTCAAGACAGTAAAGAGCAGTCGGACAGTATCAAGCAAAGTGGTACACAAAAAGTCGTTTCTGCCTCAAAGGGAAAGGACATTGATTTTAGCAAAATAAGAGTGTCAAGCAGAGGCATAGACTTTCTTGATGAAGAACGGTCAGCACTTACCATTGAGTGTGGAGGCGGATTGCCTTTTACCCATTGTTCGCAAACCTCTTTATATCCAAAAAGTTCTGATTTTACAGAAAACGGAATGAATGAGACTTATGAGTTTTTTGACCGCTCGGAAGTCGAATTCGCCCAACTTTCAGAAGGTGAGCCATACGTCTTGCTATATAATGGCAATGAATTGATGGTAGCGTTAAAGCCTGACGTTCAAAATTACTCGTGCGACATTTACAGTTCAAAAATCAACACGATAATAGTTTATTCGGATAAGTTGAAAATGAGCAATGGCATTCATACGGGATTGAGTGCAAAAGAAATGGTTGAAACCTATAATGCCAAAATAAGGTATGAATCAGGCCCTGAAGTAGATTTTCTTTCTTTCGACATAGAGGGCTTCCCCTCCAATGTAAAGTTGATGGGTAGCTTTGATAGCGTAAATTCACATCTTGAAGGTGATTATGAATACTTGAAATTGGAAGATGTCAAAAACGGGAAATTGGATGCTATTGTGATACTTCCACAGTGGGCGGCCGATAATCATTGAGATTGTTGACATATTATATTTAAGGTTGGTCAGTAACGGCTAACCTTTCCTTTTCTCCATATTGCAAAAGTGAACTATATTTCACTTCCCTAATATTAGCAGAGACATTCAAAAACAACAAACTAATAACCGATTATGAAAAAGTATCTTTATCAATTCATGGTAGCTTTATTTGCCATTACGTCTTTCACTCTCGTTGCTTGCAGTGACGATGATAACGACCCAACAAACAACAATGGTAGGAATACTATTGAAATTAACGGTGTGAGCTACAATCTATCCGCTTTCAGCTTTATGGGCAGTTGGAATGAAACGCTAAGGAAAGGCGATTTCACTGTTGCTGTTGACAATGAGAACAACGGAGTTATAAATGTGGATTACTACACATTCTCCTACCACAATGCGACGTGTCCTCAAGTTGGCGATGATTTCGCCGAAATGGATTTAGCCCTTACGCCTTTAATTGAAGAGGAAGATGGTTCAATCATAGATTTAGAGGATTCGTTTAAATATGTGTCAGGAAAAGCAGTAATAACCAACACAAATCCAAGTGAGAGCGAGATTACTGTCAATTTCGACAATCTGACGATGAGCAATGGCAGTAGCTCTTACACATTCAAAGGAACTGCAACATTGATGTTCGAGTATTAAGTACAGAAAAATGTTGTTTGCAAGCATCAACAGTCTAACGATTGTTGGTGCTTTTTGTTTAATGCGATATTTCAAAGTGAACTATATTTCACTTTTCCCATCACCAACACAAATATTCAAAAACAATCAGATTTGAATATTTTACTTTTGCATAAATCGCTGATATATTGATAGATAAGCAAATTTCGGATATATTAAGCGACAACAAACATTCACTTATAGGTGAATATCACTATTTTTGAATATTTTGCGGAGTGCGAAGTGCGGAATCGAAATTCTCTAAATTGGAAAAGTGAGAAAAGTAACTCCGCACCTCCGCATTTCCGCAGTCATACCATACTTATTAACTCTTGTAGTTTTACATCAGGATATGCAGAACGGTTCAAGTCATTTAGAAGTTGTCTATATGGTTGCATAGCTCTGCTGATCGCTGTATTCTTCGATGATAAAGCTCTAATTTTTGCTTCAACGATTGCTAAATTGAAATCACAATCTTTCAATAGCAAATATCGTAGATAATTCGACACATTCTTTGCGCAGGGTGTTGTTCCTGTTTCTTTCACAGCTTCATTAAGTACCGTCTTTAATGGATTAGCTGTTGAGGTTAATACTTCATTTAACGTGTTGTTCGTGATTTCAAGCAGGGTTCGGATTTGAGCCTCCGCATTCACGTTCAACTCAAAACGGATTTTCCCTTTGAAGTAATCAAGTAATGCCTTCCTGTCGGATAAAAGTCCAAGAAAGTCTTTGTTTCCACTAAGGCCAAGTTCATGTTCTTTGTTATATATGGTAAGACGTTTGCGGTATCGTGGAGTATCAGCAGCATTTTCCAACACTATTCCATTACGCTTTTCTTTGGGAATCCATTTCCTGTAATTACATAGGTTTTGTTTGATGTATGCAATAATGTTATTGAGGTCTTTACAACATACATCTTTAGTTATATCGCATTTACATACCTTCGAATTTTGCAGAATTTCATCTATTGATAAAGTGCAGATGCCTAATCCGTTGATTTCCTCAAAACACTTTCTTATATTGGTTTTATTGATGAGGTGTATATATTCATCTTTTAGGATTTTTCCTGTAAACTCAATGGAAAGTTCAGAATGTTGATAATCAGCTATGATACACAGCGAATAAGGCTTCTTGATGTTATATTTATAATATAGGAGTTGCTCTCCCACACTTTGTGCTGTAAATGCTTTATCATTTATGTTGGAAATATAGTTTATGTCGGTAATTATCTTGAGCTTATCAAAACGAATCATTTATATATTTATGATATGCCTTTATTTTTCTTGCTGATTGACAAGTTTTGTCACCTTGACACGTAGTAATGAAAGGTAGGGAGTTATACCTCCCCACCTCATCATTTTCAGTTTGCTGTCGGCTTATGAGGGATATTCTTCCAATAGGATTTCAAGCCGTTTGAAATAGCCTCCTTATGTGTGAATGATTTGCTTTTCCCTTTCATTGCTTGACTAATCTTCTGTTTTGTTTCAGGGTCTAACTCTCTGTACTTTCTTTTGTTTGTATTCATTTCCTTTGCTTTTAAGTTTTTATTTATATATAAATATGGGTAAGGATAGAAAGTTTTTCAAGAGTAGTAAGCTATTTTTCAAAATTTCTACAACTTTTTATGGCGACACACGGCATATCATTCATGCCCTACTGTACTTAGCACAAATAAGCATAATAAGAGCGAGGATACAGCAGTTAAGGCATATTCTATCAACATCATACGCCTCAACGAGTGTCCTCAAATAGCACTGAAAATGATAAGGTGTTTTTAAGGGTATATTTTTAGATTGACTCTATAAGTTTGACTATTCCTTCTACACTTTTCAGATATTCCACAATAAGGTGAAAATCGTTCCAAAGGTTCAATAATTCATTGTTTAAGGGTACGGAGAGCGCCTGTTGATTCTGTTGAATTGTCAGGCGTTTTTTGTATGCCTGAGCTACATTTTTGTAACTTTATGCTCGTTTTCCGATAATAATATGTTGCAGTTATGAAATCGATAAAAGAAATTTACCGCATAGGCACGGGGCCGTCGAGCAGCCACACCATGGCCCCGCGCAAGGCCGCCGAAATGTTCCTTGCAAGCCACTCCGGCGCTGCACGTTTTGAGGTAACGTTGTATGGCAGCCTTGCCGCAACGGGCAAGGGGCACATGACCGACGTTGCCATTGAAGAAGTGTTGCAGCCGCACGCTCCTGTCAGCATTGTTTGGAAACCTAAGGAGTTCCTTCCGTTCCATCCCAACGGCATGAAGTTCGTTTCGTTCGACGCTTCGGGAAGCGAGTCGGGCTCGTGGACTGTGTTCAGCATTGGCGGCGGGGCATTGGCCGAGGAAAAAGGCGGCAGCATGACCGAAAGCCGCGACATATACGAAATGAAGTGTATGACCGACATCCTGGCCTGGTGCGAGAACACCGGCCGTTCTTACTGGGAGTATGTTGAACAGTGCGAAGACTCCGACTTGTGGGATTACCTTGCCGAGGTGTGGCGAGTGATGAAGGAATCCGTACAGCGCGGCCTCGACAACGAGGGAGTGCTGCCCGGTCCTCTGAATCTGCGGCGCAAGGCATACAGTTATTTCATCCGTGCTTCGGGATACAAGCAGTCGCTCCAGTCGCGCGCGCTGGTATTTGCCTATGCTCTTGCGGTGAGCGAGGAAAATGCGGCAGGCGGGGTTATCGCCACGGCACCCACGTGCGGCTCGTGCGGCGTCATGCCCGCAGTGCTGTTTCATTTGCAGAAAACACGCGAGTTCAGCGATACGAGGATACTGCGCGCTCTTGCCACGGCAGGGCTTATCGGGAACATAGTAAAGGAAAACGCTTCCATATCCGGTGCCGAGGTCGGCTGTCAGGGCGAGGTAGGCGTAGCCTGCGCAATG
>OLVZ01002233.1_pt1 | contig 14837 bp, 12 predicted proteins | sample 1673341 | NCBI WGS metagenome assembly OLVZ01 (sample SAMEA3178944, study PRJEB25190) | human gut metagenome | biome: human gut; feature: human-associated habitat; material: faeces | place: Austria | collected 2013 | reverse complement strand
CACTGCGTGTTCTGGCAGCTGCGCCATTAGTACTTATATGGAAAATGGGAATAGGAAAAGGAGGCGGGAAAATGGCGGAAAAACAGAACCTTTGGGACGGGAAAACGCTCCCCTTTGGGGAGGACTGCTATGACTATTGCCGGCGGGGGTTTTTCAACCGCTGGAAGCCCCGTATCATACATGCCATCCAGTTCGACAACGACTGCACCCGCTTCTCCCGCTTCACCCGGCAGCTGCCGATCACGGAGAAGGTGCTGGCCCAAAATCTGCGGGAGCTGGGGGAGGATGGCATCATCACCCGGACGGTCTACCCAGATACCCCGATCCGGGTGGAATACCACTTGACGCAGGCGGGCAAGGTCCTGTGCGGCCTGCTGGACGACATCTACGACTGGGGATGGAACCGGATGCAGGCGCTGGGCCTGCCCATCGACCCGCTGGGTGAGATGTGGCACGGCTACCGCCTCATGGATCAGGATCTTATGGAAGCGCCGCAGAAGCGGTGAGGTCAGGGGCTTACCTCCGGGTAAGCCCCTGACTTTCATGTGCGTTATTTACATTCTGGTTTTGTTGTGTTAGAGTGTATTTATCAGAAGAAAAGGTGACGTTTCGGCGGCCTCGGTGCCGGGACCGCCGAAAGACGCCACATCCACATGGTTCGGACCAGACTTTGTCAAGGAAAGGATGATCGTTTTGAGCTGCACCAAATACCCCCAAACCAAGTCCGGCCACCATCCAGAGATCCATAAAAATATTCAAAATAGAAGAAAATATCAACAGTCCCAATGGAATCTTTGATTCACCGATCGAGGTAAACATCGTTGAAAGGATGTTATACATAAACAGAAACGGAAATCCCACAAAATAAACACGAAGGTACAGTACTGCTTCATCCAGTATATCAGCAGGTGTCTGTAATAAACTCATCATCGAATGGGAAAAACAAAAGCCAAATATACCCAGAAGTACGCTTAGAATCAGGAAGCTGATCAATGATGTTGACACGATTGTTTTCATTTTACTATAATCTCTGGCTCCAAAATAACGGCTCACGAGCACTCCTGCACCTACACCGGCACCCAATGCTATACAAATGAAGACATTCGTAAGTGCAGCGCAGGCACCGACTGCCGCCAGTGCAGACGAACCAACAAACTGACCTACGATAATAGAATCAGCCATATTATATACTTGTTGAAAAAAGCTGCCTAAAATCATAGGCATTGCAAAAACAGTTAATGCTTTAAGAGGCGCATCTGTAATTAAATATTCATCTTTTGACATTCTCCAGTTTCTCCTACTGTTTATTTTTTTCGTACTTCCTCAATTCCTCCAGTGCCTCTCCACCCATAGGATACAAAGTCACAATATTAAAAATCGTCATAAGTCCGATTCCCACATCGCCAAGATCCCATACAATATGATAAGCCGCAATTCCTCCGATAAAGAGCATCACAAGTGCGAGGATTTTATATGCTGTCTGCCAGCACCACTTATCCCCTAAAAGATATGCCACATTTCCTCTTGCATAAAACAGGATTCCAAGAAACGTTGAAAAGCTGAAAAGGAACAACGTAACCGCAATAAAGATCACGCCAAATTTACCGAGATGATAATTCATTGCTGTCTGCAAAAGCTCCATTCCTTCCAGTCCTGCTATCATCTTTTCCGGCACAAGAAGCATGATCATCGCCGTACAGCTGCAGATCACAATTGTATCTATAAATACACCCAATGCCTGTATAAATCCTGCTTTTACAGGCGTATCACATTCTGCAGCCGCAGCTGCGCATGGTGCTGATCCCGAACCCGCTTCGTTGGAAAATAACCCTCTTTTTACACCATTCATAAGAACTGCTCCGAACCCTCCGGCTGCTGCCTGACGGATTCCAAACGCTTCCTGGATAATCCGCTCAAATACACCCGGAAGGCTTCGGATATTCAATAAGATAATGACTATCGTAATCACAAAATAGCAGACTGCCATGATTGGAACCAGAATATCCAACACCTTTACTGTGGCATTTTTTCGCAGTACAATCACTGCCGCAACGGCTACCAGAATCACCGTCGTAAAAATTGGCGGAATCCCAAATGCATTTTCAAAAGAAGATGCAACCGAATTACTGATCACCTGACTGATCCCGGCCCAGCAGATAAGCCCTGAGATTGCAAAGAGCACCGCAATACAGACATGTTTCTTTGTCTTTCCTGTCCGTCTCTCTACATAATGATGCATATAATATGCCGGACCTCCGCGGTAGCCTCCGTAAAGCGGATCTTTTTCTTTATAAAGCTGTGCAAGTGTTGCCTCGATAAACGCAGTTGAAGAACCGATGATCGCTGTGATCCACATCCAGAATACCGCACCGGCACCACCTGCGGAAACGGCAGCGACTACTCCAACCAGATTTCCCATTCCGACTCTCGTTGCAGTTGAGACGATCAGTGTCTGAAAGGTCGACAGACTGCCATCTTCCTTCTTTTTCCCGGTAAGTGCGCGAACCATATCGCCAAAAAGACGAACCGGCAAAAATCTTGTTCTAATCGTAAAATAGATTCCTGTGGGAATCAGCAAAATAATAAGCAGTGACACACCAAAAGAGGAGCCTCCCGGAAGTGGTATCCTTAAAAGATCTCCCCATAAAAATTGGTATACTGCCTGAATCCATGTAGTTAGCATTTCTCTTGTTTCCTTTTCTTTAAATTATTGTTCTCATTTATCTTATCACAAAGCTATTCTTTAAAATACAAAAAACACGGAAATATTCCGTGTTTTTTGTATTTACATCCTCTTTTTAGATTATTCTCCCCAGCGAAGTCCTTTTCCGGCTTCTACTGCCTTATCATAAATCACCTTTGCTGCCACCAGATCCTGCGCAGCAACTCCTACAGTTTCATATACGATAATTTCTTCGTCATTTTCACGTCCTTTGATCTTTCCATTGATCACATCTCCAAGACTTCCAAGCACATCCTCTTCTGTAATGATTCCGTCTGCGATCGGAATCAGAAGATCCCCCGTTTCTGAAAGTGCCGCCTCTTTTGAATCACAGATGATCTTAGATGCTCTCGGTAAAACTGCCGGATCCAGCTCATGCTTATGGGGCTCATAAGTACCTACGCAGCTGATGGTTGCACCGGCTTTTACCTTTGTTCCGTCAAATACCGGTTTTGCGGAAGGAGTCACTGTGATAATAAGATCTGCATCTTCGATACAGTCATCTGAATCCTTGGCCGGTATGATTTTTGCACCGTATTTAGCCAGTCCCTTCTGCATTTCTTCGGCAAATGCTTTGCATCTTTCTTCATTCAGGTCAAAGATCTTTACTTCTTCCAATTTTCTGGCTGCAAGCATTGCTTCAAGCTGAGCTGCTGCCTGTCCCCCTGTACCGATCATTGCACCTTTTTTACATTCCTTTTTTCCAAGCAGATCGAATGCTGCACCGGAAGAGGCCCCCGTACGAAGCTGTGTCACATAAGTTCCATCCAGCATCGCGATCACATATCCTGTCTTTCCGTCGATCAGCATAGTCTGCGCCGGTGATGTCATCAGATTGTTATCGATATTGTGTGGAAAAATGTTGATCACCTTCATGGCTGCTGCATCTAATTCCGGAGCATAGGCCGGCATAAACAGAAATGCGCCGTCATATTTTCCATTGATGACTGTACGAAGTGGTGTATCTACCGTACCATCGACAACCATCTTAAATGCCTGCTTATCCGCTTCGATCATATCTTTCATTGTAATTACACTTTTAATATCCTCTTTTGAAAGCAATAACATACCCGTTCTCTCCTTATCCATACCAATACTTTTATTCGTGATGATATCCGTAGTCTGCATCCAGTGCCCATGGCTGCATTGCACCGCCTTCTTCTGCCGGTCTGCAGTTCTGTGCGTAAATATTTAAAACACCCTTCTGCTGCTTAAGCGGCGGACGTACCCAGGATTTTCTTCTTTCTGCTAAAATCTCATCAGATACGAGAAGATTGACGGTTCCCCCTGCAATGTCCATCTCAATTTCATCACCATTTTCGATCAAAGCGATCACACCGCCGTCATAAGCTTCCGGAGAAACATGTCCGACAATTGCTCCGTAGTTGAATCCGGAGAAACGCGCGTCTGTGATAAGCCCGACCTTTTTATCAAGTCCAAGTCCGATCAGCGCATCGATACTAAGCATCAGCTCTTTCATACCCGGTGCTCCTTTACAGCCTTCATAGCGGATAACAAGAATGTCCCCCGCAACAATCTCGCCTGCCATAATGGCTCTATATGCATCCTGATCGCATTCATACACTTTTGCCGCACCTTTGATGTATTTTACTTCTTCATATACTGCTGTCGGACGTACGATCGCCCCTGCCGGAGAAATATTTCCCCGCATGATTTTAAGTCCCGGTTCTTTTGCTACAGGATCTTCCAGCGAATGAATGACTTTATTTGGCGCGCTTTTCACAGAATCGAGGAGTTCACCCCAAGTTGTATCCCCGTAAATCGTCGGCGCATCGGTATGGATTTTACCGGCAAGCTGCTTCATGACCTGCTTTACACCGCCGGCATAATGAAAATCTACAACTGTATACGGTCCGCTTGGAATCACTGCATTGATGCAGTAAATTTCCTTCGCATACTTTTCAAAATCTGCCAGTGTAAGCTTGATACCAAGTTCATATGCGTATGCCAGGATATGCAGTACCGCATTGGTTGATCCTGCAACTGCCATATCAAACATGATCGCATTTTCCAGAACATCTTTGGTGATCAGATCTTTTGGTGTCTTTCCGGACCTGGCAAGCTGTACCATGTATTTTCCTGCTGTTCTTGCAGCACGAAGTCTTGCATTATCTGATGCAGGAATCGTAGATGTTCCCGGCATAACAAGGTTCAATACCTCACCTAACATCTGCATCGTGTTGGCTGTTCCCATGGACGGGCAGGCACCGAATGACGGGCAGACGCTTTCTTCCATTTCAAATAACTCAGCTTCGGAAGCACCTGAGAATCTTGCCGCATCCAGATCTGCCTCTACAACTGTCTTACCACAGTAATTTCCGGCCTGCATTGATCCCCCGGTCACTACCAGAGCCGGAATATCCAGTCTGCACGCTGCCAGATAACATCCGGCAATGATCAGATCACAGGATGCCACACAGCAGATCGCATCGAAATTATGTATTCTGGATACAAATTCGATGGACATTGCCACGATATCTCTTCCTACCTGCTCATACTTCATCTCATCCGCACCATTTGCCACATTTCCGCAAGTAGCCGGGATTCCGAATTCTACCGGGATTCCTCCTGCTGCCCAGATTCCCTCTTTTACAGCTTCTGTCACCTGGCGAAGATGCGCAGTTCCGGGAGAACCTGCCATGTAAGAATTCGGTATTCCGATATGCGGTTTCTGACGGATATCTTCATCCGAATATCCTGCCGCCTTCATCATAACACGGCGGTGTGCCGCTTCTGTTCCGTTCCAGTAATTGTATCCCATTATTCTTCTCCTTTAATTCATGATACACTTAAACTCCTTTGAATTTCATTCCCCTGTTCTATGCTATTCCAGTTTCCGGTCATTGAAAAGTCTGTAAAACTGATATCAGACTTCACTTTTTCTTAATACATTGTTAACTCTTTGATTTGCGCTTATATTTTCACTTTTTCTTATGTTTGATTTTAAAAAAATTTATAATAAAATCCCACAGATATTGATTATCTTCCTTATATTAAGTAAGATAGTAAAAGAGCATTGTTTATCAACACCACGGGAGGTTTCATCATGTCTAAATACGATGTGATTCTTGATGTCTATGAGAATCAGAGCATCTCAAAAGCTGCTCAAAAACACAACTACACACAGTCAGCTGTCAGCCAGACTATCCGCAATTATGAAAAAGAGATTGGTCTTAAGCTGTTCAAGCGTTCAAAAAACGGAATGGAAGCACTTCCCGGAACAGAACCCATCTTTGAAGAACTTATGCATATCCGCTCCGCCAATACACGGATCGATCAGATCGTCTCAAATATCAACAATCTGGACAGTGGTTTTATCCGCATCGGAACGGTGCAGAGCATTGCCTATAACTGGCTCCCCGGAGTACTGAAAAATTTTTCTGCCGAATACCCGAATATCACCTTTCGGCTCTATGTTGACGGATTTCAGAACCTGACGGAAAAGCTTCACAAAAAAGAACTGGACTGTATCTTTGTTTCGCAATATGTCGCAAAGGATTTCCCAAATCTGCCTGTCGGCACCGACGAACTGGTTCTGGTTACTTCCCTGGACCATCCTCTTGCCGATCAGCTGACGGTATCTTTTGCCGATATTGACGGACAGGATTTTGTTCTCTCCGCCGATGATTTTGATTATGAAACCGGAAAATTATTCCGATTAAACCATATCACGCCTAACGTAAGATTTCGGATCAATGAAGACTATACCGCGATTAAAATGGTGGAACAGGGCTTTGGCATCACTGTACTTCCCAAACTTCTGCTTCATAATATTCCATTCAACGTCTGTGTCCGTTCCTTTACCGAACACTTCCGCAGGAATCTGTCCGTAGCCTATCTGGATACACCTGAACTCTCTCCTGCACTTGATAAGTTTCTTACCTTTGTCACCAAATGGGCCAAAGAGTGTAAGTTGATCTGATTTCCTGTCACACACAAAACGGTACAAAGTTCTTCTATGACTTTGTACCGTTTTGCGCGTAACTTTATTTTGTTTATTTTCTCAGACCATCTCTGAGCGCATCCAGATTATTTCTCTATAATTCCGTATTTATAACCACTTTCTTTCATTAATTCAAGGTATGGTTTCGGATCAAAATATTCCGGTGCATAGACCCCAGCTTCTTTCCAGATTCCTCTTCCGATCAGCTCCAGTGCAAGTGCTGCTCCAAATCCTGTCTGGGCGGTAACAGCCTGGGTTCCCCATCTTTCGATAGACTCCTGATTATCAAATGGCTGATACAGGAAGTATTCTTTTTCCTTTCCGTCTTTCTTTCCGATACACTGTACTCCGACCAGCATTTTTCCGGTCATCTCATCTCCGATATCTTTTGGCTGCGGTGCACAGGCTGCAACCACATCTCTTGGAACTACCTTCACATCCCCTACCTGCACCGGCTTGATACTGCGAAGTCCCAGCTTATCCAGCACCTTAAGTGCCGTGATCAGATTCTCATCAAGACTGATCTTGAAGGTTGCCTTTTTCAATCCATACTGGCTTAAGTAGCGTGCCATCGTCACAACTTCCTCATGCTCTACCTTTACCAGGGTATTTTTTCCTACTCCTTCCGGCATCTCATAGACTTCCTGCCCTGCAAATGCTTTTTCTACGATAAATCCGCCCTTCTCCTTATCATACTCAACATTCGGGTTCATTACCTCATCCAGCACGGTCCACACGTTGAATCCAAACATAATGTCATCCGGATCTGCACCCGGAACAGACAGATTTCCGCCGTCTTTTACATGAACTTCTGTTATTTCATCCAAAAGCTCTGTCGCCGCGTATTTTGCAAATACATTTACAACACCCGGATCGATTCCCATACAGATCACAGCCATATTCCCCTGCTTCTTCCAGGCTTCATGACGGTCAAAATTGTATTTTGTCATCGGTTCAGTATAGCTGTTCTCAATACCAAGTCCGTAAGCCGGATTTTCCATCGGAACCGACCAGGTTCCCATGCTTCCGTAATCTGCACCCGTTTTAAATGCAGCGTCAAAAATCATATTACTTGCAAAAGGTGGTGCTGCATCCATCACAAAATCAATCTTATGCTCCCGGATCAGTTCTGCCATTTTCTCTGTATTTGTCGCATCAATCTTAGAAGCTTCAAAACGGGAATCCCCCTTCATCATACCGACAACTTCCTCTGCCCTTTTCAGATCATAGTCGCAGACCAGCACATATTTCAGCCATTCTCCCTTTTGGTCTCTCCACTGCATTACTTTTAAAATACTTTCACCGACAGCACCGGCTCCTACAAGCATCATTCTCATCTTTTTTTCCTCCAGCTTTTCTTTTTCTTCTGTCAAATTTTATTCAAAAAATGCCCTTTCCCTTCTTCCTCGGATAATACTTCTGTATGCCACCACGTACTGCCTGCTAACAGTCTCATCTCATATTAGTGCCCATATAAAAAGGGCAGAAAAAAACAGATACACGAAAAAAATCGTTCATCTGTTTTCTCTGTCCTTTTACCAGTTGGTTCTAGCCTCGTAGGTGGTGCTTTCTTTGCACACTCTCCAAAGATTCGTCAGGTCGCCTTCCTTTTTGCCTGTCAGTTTCCACGAAAGGAAGATGTTACCTTACGCTTTGCTTCTTCGGCCCCTTGCGGTGTCTAGGACGTCCCTCATCCGACATATTCTTGATAAATTTAAGTTTACCCTTTTTTATCTGTCCGGTCAAATCTTTTATTTCTTTCCTCCGAAAATAGCCCCCATAAAACGAACATAAGTATAAACAACAAGTGCTGCTGCAATAATTGTCTCGACCAGAACTACATACTGAAGAAATGGCATTGGATGTCCCATATTTGCTGCACATGCCATAGTTTGTTTAGTTGCGATCGCACTGATAACAAATGGGAATGTGAAGGCTGCATAGCTTGGGAAGAATGGCATCTTCAAATAGCCGATTGCTTTTACAAGTGCAAAGATGTAGATCACCGTTGCAACTACAAACATTCCCATCAGAAATCCGTAAGATTTCGGCATGACAGACTGTACATATCCTGCGATACAGAGGCTTGTCGGTGCCGCATAGATACAGATCAGTGGTTTTGCCGGATCCGGTACTTCTTTCACCGTCACATAGCGGTATGTAACCAGGATCAGTAACAGGATCAGTGTCACAAATCCAAACCAAAATGCTGCACTTCCGATTGCAAGTTTCTCATAAGCAGGTGCCGTGACTGATGCAACGACAATTCCAACATATACGATATAATAACTTGCGAATACCTTTGGCATCTGCAATTTAAATACAAATTTCACCGTAAAATAAATGATCAGCACGATATGTAATGCGATCGCAAACAGCCAGATATAATAAGCCGCCTGTCCGATAAATGGTTTTACATAGGTACTTAAGATCATAAGTGCCATCGGAAATGTTCCTGATACGCTTGCCATGATCGGATTCTTCATATCTTCCTTCACAGCTCCCGGAAACATAATTAGCTTCAGAAGTGCCAGGATCAGCAGAAATGCTGCGAACACTCCACACACATAACGGATTCCTTCTGAATAGCTCTGAAGCAGGTTACCTAAAGCTGCCGCTCCAAGCATGACTCCGCAGATTGGAATCGGTATTTTTTTGATTACATCTTTCATAATATCTTGTCTTCCTTTCTAGTCTGGATCTATGTATTCTAGATATCTGCAATTGCACGACGTTCTGCCGGTTCATCAATTTCGTCCAGATTCTTGATTCCCAGTTCACGACAGACAATCTGTGCTACTTTCCATGCGCACAGTCCTGTGAAAAAGATACACTGTTCTTTGTGCTCACCCTGTCCCATGTTGAATTCTTTTGTCAGAACTCTGCAGCAGATTGCATTCTTCCCATTAGCTTTCTTGAACCAGTCATGCAATTCGTGAACCAGTTCCATACATTTTACGCTCTTTGGATTGGTTGGCCCGTCCTGCTCTGTTCTTCCGAAGAACATTCCAAGTGCAAGCAGACCTCCGTTGAATGCGCCACAGACACATCCCGATTTGCCTGCTCCGACAGCCATACCGGATGACATTGCAATGACTTCTTTTGGTACATCCAGTTTAAATTCATCACGGATGGTGCACATCAATGCCTCACAACAGTAATACCCGCTTTTAAAATTCTTCTCTGCTGCTCTTTGCACCGCTCTTGGGCTGATTTCTGTTACTCCGATGTTCATAAATTAATACCTCCTAAAATAAATTAAAAATAAATCTTCTCCGGGCATTCCCCAATGCCCATATATTTATATTATAGCTATATAAAATTTATTTGTTAAAGTGAGATTATCTATAGATTCTTTGACTTATTCAATCCGTCTATTTTAGAAAATTTCTATACAAAAAGCCATAAATCTTCCACTGTCAATTTGTTGACAATGTAGAATTTATGGCTTATCCGCAACTTTTTGTTACTTTATATCAACTTTTTTCTTATGCGTTATCTCCATCCTGTTCTGTTTCAGGTTCCTACCGGATAATCTCTCCACTCTTAATTTTCCCGATCCATTCCTGTATAAACTGCAGGAAGCACTGTACTGCTTCATTCTCCGCTTCTTCTTTTCTGGTAATCATACATGCTTTCCACTCATACACATCATCCGAAAATGGGATCAGTCTCAGCCCTTGTTCTTTCATGTCATCAAAGACAAAATCCACCGTCACGGATATGCCTTTATTTTCCTTCACCATCTTATGGCACAAACTGAATCCACTGGTCTGAAATGCGATATCCGGTTGGAACCCGGCTTCTTCACATTTCTTCATGATCAGATGATAAATTGCAAACTGACTGCTTTCAATATATAGCGGCCTGTTTTTCAGATCTTCAATTGTCACACTTTCCTGTTCACTTAACGGATCCTGTTCATTTACCAGAAGCTTGATCGGAAATGTTTCCAACGGGACTACATGATATAACTCCTCATCAAATTCTCCGATGGAAAACGCAACATTTCCTTCATTTTCAGCAAACAGACGCTCTGCCTGCAGATCCGGGTACTCCCTGTAATGGAATTCTATATCCGGATATTTCTTACAAAATTCCGCAATGCAGTCCGGCGTCACCATACGGATGATTCCATATGCCGACAAAAGATCCACTACTTTGCGCTGTCGTTGTTCTATATGCAGGATATCCTTCTTCACCTGATAATAATCTTCGATATCCTTATCCGCATATTCTAAAAAACGTCTTCCGCTTTCTGTGAGCTGCATGCCGGATTTATTACGTGTAAAGAGACGGCATCCCATCTCTGCCTCCAGGTTTTTTACGATCTTACTGATCCCCTGAGGCGTCATATAGAGAATACGGGATGCCTTTGCAATACTTTCTTCTTTTGCTATTGTATGAAATACTTTTAAATCTTTAATGTCCATGACTATCTGTCTTCATTCTAACTATCATTCTAACTGTAACTTAAACTAGCCAACCAGATGCACCATATTGATCAGGAATATCCAGCTCAGTCCGTAATAAGATACAACTGCCACAAGGTCATTGACCGTTGTGATAAGTGGTCCCGAAGCAACCGCCGGGTCTACATGAATCTTCTTAAAGAACAACGGAATCAATGTTCCAACCGCTCCTGAGATCACCATCGCCAACAACAGTGACACTCCGATACATCCGGATACCGCATATGCAAATACGAATGTCTTCCCTTTAAATAATGCAATATAAAGTCCGATCACTACAAACGACAATATCCCAAGGATCGATCCATTCGAAAATGCAATCTTCATTTCTTTAAATACCAGTTCTGCCTTCTGCTTTCCGGTCAGTGACTCATCCATCAGTACACGGATCGTTACGGCCAGTGACTGCGTACCTACGTTACCTGCCATATCCAGGATCAGTGACTGGAAACACATGATGATCGTAAGCTGACTTACCACTTCTTCAAACAGACCGACTACAGATGAAACAACCATTCCAAGTCCCAGCAGTACCAGAAGCCACGGAAGTCTCTTCTTGATACTTTCTCTTAATGGTTCTTTCAAATCTTCCTCCGCGGTCAAACCGGCGAACTTCGCATAATCTTCACCCATCTCATCATCAACCAGGTCTACCATACTCTGGGATGTAATGACTCCTAGAAGCTTGTTGTCATTATCCAGTACCGGGATGGAATCCTCGGAATAATCTTTCAATCTCTCGATACAGTCATCGATCAGCTCATTTCCATATACATATGGGTACGATGTCGCGATCAGATTTTCTAACGGAGACTCTCTTCTTGCAATGATCAGATCTTTCAGATCCATTGCTCCGTAAAATGTATTATCTTCCGTTACCATAAATAACGTAGAAATGTTATCGTTCTTTGCTGCCTGTTCTACCAGACTGCTCATTGCCTGCTTCACCGTCAGGTTCTCACGGATCATGATGCAGTTCGTTGTCATTCTGCTTCCGATCTCTTCCTCATCAAAGGAAGCGATGATTGCCATATCTTTTCTGGCATCGTCATCCATTAATTCGATCAGCAGATTTTTCTTCTCTTTCGGAATCATCTGCAGAACATCCACAACTGCGTCCGTCTCCATTGCCGAAAGGATCGCTGCCGCTTTTTTGATATCCATCTCATCCAGATATTCTGCCGCTTCCTGTTCATCGATATGCTCGAAGATATCAGAAAGCATGTCCAGATCCAGGATTCTGCAGATTTTTCTTCTCTCTGATACTTTCAGCTGTGGAAATACTTCTGCAAGATCATTTGCATGATAATCTTCCAGTCTGTTTCTCATAATACCTGGTGATGTATTACTTCTGATGATTTCCAGTATCTCGACTGTATAATCTTTGTTTTCCATACCTTTACCTCCTGTCCTTTTCCTAATGCACTATAACCGGATATACATTTTCCGGTTTTCTTCACCATAAACACACTGCAGGATATGTAACGATCATATCCTCCATGAAACGACTGCTATTATTCACTTGTAATACTCATTGGGAAATAGGATAAGAAATAAAAGAAATCTATGATGCCTGTACCGAGAACTTGCCGCTTAGAGCTTCTCTTAAATGTACAGCAATTAACTCAAACAGAATCGACTGTTGCTTAATAAACTTTTTAATTTCCATCCTATGCTGCAACTTCGCCCATGACTATCGCAACCGTCCATTCTGTTCACCTGCCTTTTTTGTTGAATTTTATCATTGATTTTCTAACTATCGTGTGCAGTATCATAACTGCCCGCAACATATTATAGACTTTCGTACTATGAATTTCAAGCCTTTTTCCACGTACTACTCTATATATTTCCCACAAAATTGTATATAAATGCAAACACTCCCCCTTCGGCTTTCTTCCTATGATATACTTCTAAAGTTGTTTTTATAGATTAGAGGAATAAAACAAAAGAGAAAGGGTAAAATTTACACATGAATTCATTGAAACCAATGTTACTGACTTCACTGAAATCTTACAACCGTACCCAGTTTGTAAAAGATGTGACCGCCGGAATCATCGTTGCGATCATCGCACTTCCGCTGTCCATTGCACTTGCACTGGCCTCCGGTGTCGGACCGGAAGCCGGAATCTTCACGGCCATCGTTGCGGGATTTGTTATCTCTGCACTTGGTGGAAGCAGTGTACAGATTGCCGGACCGACCGCTGCATTTGCAACCATCGTTGCGGGTATTGTCGCCAAAGACGGACTGGACGGGCTCGTGATTTCAACCATCCTTGCAGGTATCTTCCTGATCCTGATGGGCCTTTGTCACTTCGGAAGTCTGATCAAATTCATTCCGTATACGATCACAACCGGCTTCACATCCGGAATCGCCGTTACGATCGTCATCGGACAGTTAAAGGATTTCTTCGGAGTCACTTATCCGGACGGCGTAAAGCCGATTGAAACCACAGAAAAATTCAAAGCATTTATTGAAAATATTTCTACCATGAATACCGCTGCTTTGATCGTTGGTATCGTAAGCCTTGCGATCCTGATCATCTCACCGGTGATCTTCAAAAAGATTCCGGGTTCCCTGATTGCCGTTATCGTCGGAATCCTGATGGTAAAGTTCCTTCCGCTTAAGGTATCTACAATTGGAAATCTTTACACGATCAGTAATTCGCTTCCGGCATTTCATCTGCCGGCTGTGAATCTGCACATTATAGAAAATGCGCTTCCAAATGCATTTACCATTGCTGTGCTTGCTGCGATCGAATCACTTCTTTCCTGCGTCGTCGCAGACGGAATGATCAACGGAAAGCACCGTTCCGACATGGAACTGGTTGCCCAGGGTGCCGGTAATATCGCCTCTGCTTTATTCGGAGGTATCCCTGCCACAGGAGCGATCGCAAGAACCGCTGCCAACATCAAAAATGGCGGACGCACACCGGTTGCCGGAATGGTGCACTCCATCACACTGGTCATCGTACTCGTCGTACTGATGCCATTCGCCGGAATGATCCCAATGCCGACCATCGCAGCAATCCTGTTTATCGTAGCATACAATATGTGCCAGTGGCGTACATTCGTACACTTAATCCGCACTGCACCGAAAAATGATATCATCGTGTTATTTGCAACTTTCATTCTCACGATCCTGTTCGATCTTGTGGTTGCGATCGAGATCGGCATGGTGCTTGCATGTCTTCTCTTCATCAAGCGTATGAGTGAGGAAACGCATATCGATGGCTGGACTTACGTGGACGATGATACACCGGATGTGGATGCACATCTGAAGAAGCTTCCACTGCAGATCCGTGTCTATGAGATCACCGGGCCATTGTTCTTTGGTGCTGCAGATGCGATTGAGCACATCGTTGTCAAAGACTTTACGACCTGCCTAGTTCTTCGTATGCGAAGTGTTCCGGCAATCGACAGTACCGCGATGAACGCATTATTTAACCTGACAAAAGTATGTGAAAATAAGGGAATTACGCTGGTATTCTCGCATGTGAATGAACAGCCGATGAAGGTTATGGAGAAGGCCGGATTCGTGGAGCTTGTTGGACGGGAAAATTTCTGTCCGAATATATCGGCGGCGCTTGCGCATGCGGAGGAAATTTCTATTTAATGCATCATGGCGGCTGGGACCTTGTAGTTTTATTCCTGAGGTTTCGCATGCCATAATAATTAAACA
>OLVZ01002231.1_pt1 | contig 14843 bp, 10 predicted proteins | sample 1673341 | NCBI WGS metagenome assembly OLVZ01 (sample SAMEA3178944, study PRJEB25190) | human gut metagenome | biome: human gut; feature: human-associated habitat; material: faeces | place: Austria | collected 2013 | reverse complement strand
TGGCATACCGCCCCATGAGGGTTTTACCGCCCCATGGGGTAATCACCGCCCCATGGGGGATTTGGCAGGCATAGCAAAGGGGAGCCGCACGTTATGTGCGACTCCCCTTACAGCTTGTACCGTGTTAGCGGCTTAGGCTCACTTCTGGCCCTGAGCGGCGACAGCGGCGGCACCGGCAGCAGCAGCCTCCGGGTCCAGGTACTCGCCACGCGGCTTGATCGGCTTGAAGTTCTCGTCCAGCTCGTAGAGCAGCGGGATGGCGGTCGGGATGTTGACCTTGGCGATCTCTTCCTCAGACAGGTTGTCCAGCATCTTGACGATGGCGCGGAGGGAGTTGCCGTGGGCAGCAATCAGCACGGTCTTGCCGGCCTTGAGCTCCGGCTCGATAGCGGACTCGAAGTACGGCTTCACACGCTCAACAACGTTGGCCAGGCACTCGGCTTCCGGAACCGGATCGCCGGCGTAGCGCGGGTCGTTGTTCTGGGCGTACTGGTCGTTCGGGTCGATCTCGGGCGGCGGGGTGGCGTAAGAACGGCGCCACAGCATGAACTTCTCGTCGCCGTACTCTTCGCGGATCTCGGTCTTGTTCTTGCCCTGCAGAGCGCCGTAGTGACGCTCGTTGAGACGCCAGTCACGCTGAACCGGAATCCACAGACGATCTGCGGCATCCAGAGCGATGTTGGCGGTGTTGATGGCGCGACGCAGCAGGGAGGTGAACACGATGTCCGGAAGGACGTTCTTCTCCTTGAGCAGCTCGCCGCCACGCTTGGCTTCGGCTTCACCCTGCTCGGTCAGCGGTACGTCGACCCAGCCGGTGAACTGGTTAGTTTTATTCCATGCGCTCTGTCCATGACGGAGCAGTACTAGTTTATAAGTCATACGGTTCAGTCTACAGCCGCGTGCGCCCAAACACGAGTATTCGTCTTATTATTTCGCTCTCAGAGCGTCACGGAAACCGCCAGCACCACCGCAAACAGCAAGGTCTGGAAGCTGGCGGCGGGCAGAGCCGGGCGGAATTGACGTTTATTCACGCTGGAGACCATGCGCACAGGTATTCCGACGCCCGAGATCAACAGCACTGCGCCCCACGGCCACCATAGGGTCGCGCACATGAGCAGGGCTATGGCCCACGCGGCCACGCAGCACACAATCAGCAGCGTACGCGCGCCGGATTCACCCAGCCGTACGGCCAGCGTGCACTTACCATGCTCACGATCCTCGTCGATGTCACGGATATTGTTCACCATCATGATCAGGCAGGAGAACAGGCCAGCCGCCACAGCACCCAATAGTCCGCCGACGTCCACCGTGCCGCACAGCGCGTATTCGGTGCCCAATACCGCAGCCAAGCCGAAGAACAGGAACACGCCGACTTCTCCCAGCCCGACGTATCCATACGGATGCTTGCCACCGGTGTAGAACCAGCCGGCCAGCAAGGAGGCCACACCCACGGCAAACAGCCACCAAGCTTGGGAAATCACGATAGCGGCAATGCCGCATATGCAGGCGATGGCGGCGCAAATCATCGCCGCGAACAGTACATGCTTGGCCGGTACCAGTCCGGATGCGGTCAGTCGCTGGGGTTTGCCTGATTTCGATTCGTCCGTGTCACGCCCGGCGTCAGTGCCGCGGATGCCATCGGAATAGTCGTTCGCATAGTTGACGGCGATTTGCAGGAACAGCGCGACTAGCAGGCACAGGATGGTCACCGGCCAGAATCGGTCCATCAGCAGGGTCTGCTGTTCACGGGCCACGGCGCAGGAGGCCGGTTCGGGATATATTGCGATGCAGGTGCCCGACTGCTCGATATGCGCGTATGCCATCGTCGCCCCAACCATCACCGACGCGATGGAAGTGGCCAAGGTCTTGGGACGCGCGCCCCGAACCCACAAGCCGATGGACATAAGCAATCCCTTTCATATATAACTCGGCTCCCCTCTCTGAGGGGAGCCAGAGTATGCCTAATCAGCCAACGAGCGGCTTGACCAGCGGGAAGGTGATGGTCTCGCGAATCGTGGCACCGGTCAAGGCGATAAGCAGTCGATCAATGCCCATACCCATACCGCCGGCCGGAGGCATGCCCACGCCGAGAGCCTCGAGGAAGTCCTCATCGATGTCGCAGGCCTCTTCGTCGCCGGCGAGTGCGTCCTTGGCCTGGGCCACGAAACGTTCACGCTGCACGATCGGGTCGTTGAGCTCGGAGTAGCCGGTAGCCAGCTCGAAGCCGCGCACGTAGAGATCCCACTTCTCCACCACGCCGGGCTTGGTGCGGTGGCCCTTGACCAGCGGGGAGGTTTCGACCGGGAAGTCACGCACGAAGGTGGGCTCGTAAAGCTTGTCCTCGTAGAAGTGCTCCCACAGGTGTTCGACGAGCTTGCCGTGGTTCTCCACGTCGTCGCGCTCTACGCCGAGCTTGTCGGCGATGGCGCCCAGGTGCTCAACGGAGGTGCCGGGGGCGTCCGGGCCGCCGTTCGGCACAATCTCCTCGCCCAACGATTCGGACAGGGAGTCGTACATGCTGATGGTCTTCCATTCGCCGCCGAAGTCGTATTCGGTGCCGTCGAGCAGGGTGACCTTGTGCGAGCCGTAGACGTCCATGGCGGTCTTCTGCACGAGCTCCTTGACCAGCTGGCCGATGGAATCATAGGTGCCATAGGCCTGGTAGGCCTCGACCATGGTGAATTCGGGGGCGTGCGTGGCGTCGACGCCCTCATTGCGGAAGTCACGGTTGATTTCGAACACGCGATCGATGCCGCCGACCAGGCAGCGCTTGAGGAACAGTTCCGGGGCGATGCGAAGGTACAGGTCAAGGTCGAAGGCGTTCATGTGCGTGGTGAACGGGCGGGCGGCCGCGCCACCGTGCAGGGTCTGCAGCATCGGGGTTTCGACCTCGAGGAAGTCGTGGTCGTCAAAGGTGCGGCGCAGGGAGGCCACGGCCTTGGAGCGGTTGCGCACCATGTTGCGGATGTTCTCGTCCGCGATCATGCCGATGTACGGCTTGCGGGTGCGGGTGTCTTCGTTCAGGTCCTTGTGCAGGGCCGGCAGCGGCTGCAGGGCCTTAGAGGCGATAGCCCACTCAGTGGCGAATACGGACAGCTCGCCGGTCTTGGAGGCGATGACGCGGCCCTTGAGGTACAGGTGATCGCCAAGGTCGACGAGCTGCTTGAACTGCTTGAGCGAATCGGCGCCAATCTCCTTCTTGGAGATCATGCCCTGAATCTTGGTGCCGTCACCGGCGGACAGCTGCACGAAGCACAGGCCGCCCGCGTTGCGCAGGAACAGCACGCGGCCAGCAATGCCGACCATGTCTTCGGTCTCTTCGCCAGCCTCGAGCTTGCCGTCATACTTGGCGCGGACCGCCTCGATGGTGTCGGTGACGTCCAAGTGCACCGGGTAGGGGGCGATGCCGGCCTCAAGCATCATCGCGCGCTTGGCCACGCGCATCTGCACCTGCTCGGGGTGGGCCAGCGGGCCGAACTCCTTGTTGGAGGGGTCCACGGCTTCGTCCAGCGTGGCACCGGACTTGATCTTCTCGCGGATGGTGGCGTCCTGCTTGAGCAGCATTTCCGCACGTTCGACGGTGCTCATCTGCGGGACGGCCGGGGTTTCATTCTCAGTGTTTTCGGTATTTTCGACAACTTCAGCCATGATTCATCAGTGTACGCAAGGCCGGCGATTATGAGCCCGGCAGACCGCACGGCCATCCGAACACCCGCTCACATGACGCAAAACCGGCTCTGCACAAGGCTTGAGAGACCTGTACACATGGCGAATCCACCATCACGCAACACTCGCGACATGCCGATTTGCATTGTCCACCACCACAATGTAATATCTACATCTGTTGCCAAACGGGCTGTAGCGCAGCTTGGTAGCGCGCTTCGTTCGGGACGAAGAGGCCGCGGGTTCAAATCCCGCCAGCCCGACAACTGGACCGGATTGTTGAGAAATCAGCAATCCGGTTTTTCGTTTCCTGTCCCAACAATCAAACCAAGCGATCGAACAGCGGTAAACAACCCGCCGCACACAGCGACAAACCACATCACGGCAAGCCCCCGTATTTGTTGGCGGACCACCGTAATATATCGCTCGAATCAATCGATTGCCGCACTGTTTTTGTAAGTAATACTGAAGTAATTAGAGGAACCATGAAGAAGAGTCTGCTTGCACTGGCTTCGGGCGCGTTCATTCTCGGTGCCGCCGAGTTCGTGATGATGGGCATTCTGCCGCAGGCCGCGGCCGCCACCGGCGTGGACATCCCCACCGCAGGCCATTACATTTCCGCGTATGCGATCGGCGTGTGCTTCGGCACACTGATTCTGGTATTCGGCCGCAAGGTGCCGCCGAAGGACCTCATCATATTGTTTATGGTGATTGCCTTGGTGGGCAATCTGGCTTCCGCATTCTCCGTCAATGCCGCCATGCTGGTCGCCGCACGATTCGTCGCCGGCCTGCCGCACGGCGCATTCTTCGGCACAGCCACACTCATCGCCAAGACTCTGGCGGAGGAAGGCAAGGAGGCGCAGGCCGTATCCGTGATGGTCACCGGACAGACCGTGGCCAATATGCTCGGCGTACCGGCGGGCACCTTGATGGCCGAGTTCCTTTCCTGGCGTCTTGCCTTCGGCATTTTGGCCGCTTGGGCGGCAATGACGATTGTGCTGGCGTCGGCGTGGATTCCGTACGTTGCACCGATCAAGGACGCAGGCATCGCCGGTCAGTTCAAGTTCCTCACCCGCCGTGGCCCGTGGGTGATTTTGGCCGCCGTGTTCACCGGCAATGCCGGTGTGTTCTGCTGGTGGAGCTACGTCTCCCCTTGGCTGCAGAAAACCGGCGGATGGTCGTCTTCCCTGGTGCCGATGCTGATGATGCTTGCCGGCTTTGGTATGGTCATCGGCGGTCTGCTTGGAGGTCGTCTGACCGACCATTGGAGGCATGCCGGCGCGGCCGCAATAGGTCAGTCCATCTCCTGCCTCGGCTTGTTGCTGGTGCTGATCACTCCGGGCAATCAGCCGATGACCGCTGTACTGACGTTCTGGATCGCCGTCGGATTGTTCTTTACTTCCGCTCCACAGCAATTGCTGATGACCGAAGCCGGCCAAGGCGGCGGCGAGCTCATCGCCGGCGCAGCCGTGCAGGTGGCCTTCAACTTCGGCAATGCCATCGGCTCGATTGTCGGCGGCGCGATGCTCACCACCTTCTCGATGAACTATCGCTATACCGGTCTGGGCGGTATGCCGCTGGCCCTGCTTGCCGTAGGGCTGCTGGCCTTCTACTCGTGGCGCTGCGAAACCGATACCGACGCCATTCACCGCTTGCGCGAAACCAAGGTGGACTGAGACCAAGCTCACAGCAAACTCCCTGACGTGTTTGTTCACAGTATTAATAGACTGAAATCAGACACGATTCAGGGAGGTCTGGCGGTATGGATGAGGAAGCACTGCTCAAACAATTCGCCGCGCAATTCGCGCATGGTCCAGACGATGCCGACGACACCGATGCGGCGGCCGCAGCACAAGGTGCCGATTCCACGGCGAACCAGGTTGCGGACGATGCCGATCAATCGCCCGCAACCTTTGATACCCAACAATTCCTGAACGGACTGGACGCGATTTTCGATCGCCACACGGCCGCCACCGAAGCCGGCCCGTACTTGGAACAGGCGATGGTGGACGCGGAAAACGCCGGCGACGAGGCCGGACTGCTCACCGTGCTCAACGAAACGATGGGCTTCTATCGCTCGCAAGGTCGGCACAAGGAGAATCAGTGGATTGTGCAGCGAGCGCTGGAACTGGCCGCTCGTATGGGCTTGACCACCGGCACATCCGAGGCGTGGGCCATCACGCTAATCAATTGCGCCACCTCGATGCGCGCGGCCAAACAATACGATCAGGCCGAGGATTTGTATCATCAGGCGCAGAGTGTCTGCCGGCATTCGCTGGCGCCCACCGACCGTAGGCTCGCAGCACTGCACAACAATCTGTCGATGCTCTACAGCGAGACGAATCGGCCCGACAAGGCGGAACTGGAGTTGCGTGAAGCGCTGCGCATTATCGAAGCCTCGAGCGTGAACCCGGACGCGGATATCGACGTGTCCAGCTCGCACACGAATCTGGCGTTGACCCTGCTGACCGAACACAAGTTGGAGGACGCGCATTGGCATGCAGCCAAGGCGCTGGAAATCTATCGCACCGGCCATCTGGAACATTCCGCGCATTATGCCTCCGCACTGGCGGGCTTCGCGCAGGTGTGCTTTGCCGAGAGACGGTATGCGGATGCGGTTACTGGATACCGGCATGCGCTGGCCGTGATCGAGGAATGTTACGGCAAGGACACCGATTACTGGCGTATCACCGCCGACAATCTGCGGCAGGCCGAGGAAGCGGCGGCGCAGGCCGGGGTGACGGTTGACAATGCAGGTGTTGCCGGCGATGCAGGCGCGCTGCCCCAGTCCGGCTCGCGGCTGCCGAACAGCCCGGCACAGGGCAAGACCGGTGCGAACGCGGCATCTTCCCCATCCACCGTTTCGGTGTCGACCGGTTCTGCGGGCGCGGCCGAGGCCGTTTCCGCATGCCCGGTGTCCGGACTGAAGCTGGCCCGCGCGTTCTGGACGCAGATGGGCAAGCCGATGATTGCGGCGAAGTATCCGCAGTATGCCGGGCGTATCGCCGCCGGTCTGGTGGGTCATGGCTCGGAATGCTACGGATTCGATGATGCGTATTCGCAGGACCACGATTTCGGCCCGCGCTTCTGCCTGTGGCTTACGGATGAGGATTACGCGGCGATCGGCGAGCAACTTGAGGTCGATTACGAGGCACTGCCGCGCAAGTTCAGCGTGGATGCGCAAGGCCGCGTGACGTTCGAGGCGCATGCCAGGTCCGATGCTTCCGGAGCATTCCCCTCCGCAGGTGCAGGCTCCACCGTCATACCCGATGCGGCAAACGCACCCACCCCCGGCACCGCTACGCACGATACCGCCACTGCCGAGTCAGGCGCGGCGTCCTCTGATGTGGCGGAAGCGATGACGACTCCGATTGATGCACCGCTCTCCCCCGTCACGCCGCGCGCACAGGGCGCGAATCGCCGTGACGGCGTGTTCCGCATCGGTGACTTCTTTGAGTCGATCACCGGGTATCACACTGCGCCGGCGCAGACCGCGCCGCATGAGTGGCTAATGCTTCAGGAATCGACCTTGGCCGCCGCCACCAATGGCGAGGTGTTCGCCGATCCCACCGGTCTGTTTTCCAAGACGCGCCAAGGGTTCAAGAACATGCCCGACGATGTGCGGCTCGCGCTGATCTCCAAGCGACTCGGCATGATCGCCCAGGCCGGTCAATATAATCTGCCGCGTTCGTTGAAGCGCGGCGACGGCGCGGCCGCATGGCTGTCCATCCACGAGTTCGTGCAGGCCACCGCCTCGTTGGTGTTCCTGGTTAACGTGCCGATGGTGGTGGGCTATATGCCGTATTACAAGTGGCAGTTCGCAGCATTGCGCAAGCTGTCTGGCTCGATGTTCGCGCTGTTGCCGAACGTGGGCGAACAGTTGGAAACCGTGATGCGATTGAGTTCGGCAGCCTGCTATGGCGGGGCCGGATTTGGCGAAGGCGGCAAGGGCGCGGCTCCAGCAATCGAGAAAATCAACGATATTGTGGAGCAGATTGCGGTGGATATCGTCAAGGAACTCAAACGCGAACACCTGACCACGTCCGGCGAGACCTTCCTCGAATGGCAGCGCCCGTATGTCGAGGACCACATCGCCTCTGATGATCCGGTGCTTAAAAGTTTGTAGATTCAAGCTCCCTCTGCCACGGCTTCGCCGTGCCACCTCCCTCATCAGAGGGAGGTATCAGTGAAAGGAACGTCGATGACCAACGAACTGACTGATGATGAACTGCGCGAGGCTATTGTGCGTCATGAATGGGATCAGTTCCAGCGCACCAACAATGAGGGTGGACGCGCGGCATGCCAAGGCAACTGGCCGGTGTTCCACCAGATGCGGTTGGCCCAGTTCCTCACATGGGAGCGGCCATTACTCACCAGCTATGCCGCTGATCTTGACGCGGCCGACCACGTGGGCCGCAACCTCGTGACCGAAAAATACGGCCGCATGATGGCCTCCACCGCACCGGAAAATTTCACGAAGAACATAGAGCCGTATATTCCGCGTCTCTCTGAAGAGCGCGCGGCCCGTCAGGAACAGGTCATCGCCCAGCAGGTCGCCTGGGCCAAGGATTTCCGCGAGCGCTACCCCAAGCTCGGCGAGGCGATGCGCGCACTCACCACCACCGAAGACACACCATCTGCCACCTCATTCGAAACCTATCTGCGCGGCGAGCTTGGTACGTATTCCGACCAGACCTTCGAACGTTACGAAGCGATGATTGGCGAGCGCGCCGCAGCCAGCCCGCAACGCAATATCACTGAGGAAACCTTGTTGCACACAGTCCAGCTCGGCGGTTTCGACACCTTAGAGGAGGCCGAAGCCTCCCAAGCGTAATACTCAGCCATTCACTGTGTATCGGACACCCCGACTGATGTACGTCGGCCGGCCATACCCAGGCCAACGCAATCTGCCGATCGCCCCACACCCAGACCACCAACGCAGCCTGCCCGCCAGGCCCCATTTACCAGCGCACATCGGCAGAATTACAGCGAGAATAGGCCCCAAAATGCCAGTGTCATCAGTGTGGCGAGAGTGCCGAGCGCTACCATCACGCATATGACGCGCCGCACACCGACGATATCGGCGCGGCAATACCAGACACGTTCCATTTCCCAAGCAAACAGCACCACCAACAGCATGGTCGCTATTCGCAGCACCACCCATCCGACGGCAAACAGCCGCGGTTGAGGCATAACCAATACAGCCGATACGCCTACGGCGCTCATATAGCCGTACAACAGCCCAGTAATCACCATCACCGCTGTGCCGATACCGGCAGATAAGCCGGCAATGCCGTGCAACATGCGCCGCTGGGCGGCCCCCAGCTCACTCGGCGTCGCATGCACGGCCCGCACAGTCGCCACACTACGTCGCCCGGCCAGCAACGTCTGTAGCCAAGAAAACACAGTCAAGCCAATACCTAATATCGCCGCCATCACGATCAGCACGGGCCCTGCCACCATCAGACCGGCCAGCACGCCAAGCGAGCCGACGATACCGGATCTGGTACGTTGCGACGCGGCGAAGCGCTGGTGAGGTGTTGCACCGGCGACTTGAGGCGTTGCCCATCCATCGGCTTTGGTTCCGGCAGTCACACCGTTCACCCAATTTTCCAGCGCTTGCGTATAGCCTTCGGCCAATGGCAGGTTCGGGGTGAATAAGCCCTCACCAGCCCGCATCTGATGGTTGCCGGCAAAATAGCGTACGGTGACGTTCTCGTTGCCGGACTTGTTGGCCGTAGCGATGATCCGCTGCGCCCCCTGTTCGATGGGCATGGCCGTATCGTAGGTGCCGTAGTTCACCAGCACCGGCATGGTGAGGGATTTCAGATACCGGTCGGCATCAAAGTCGGCATAGGCTAGATCAAATGGCGCGTAGTCCAGCGACATCAATTTGGCCATGTCTTTGACCACGGGCTTGGGCGCGCCGGCCTCATGCGTATAGGCGCTGACAGCCATGGCCATTTGCTCACGTCCATTGAACACCGGTGCGGATGTAAGTACGGCAAAGGCAATGTCTTGCCGTTTCGAGGTTAGAATCGTGGCGATCCAGGTGCCTTCGGATTCGGCGTAGATGCCGGTTTTGGCGGGGTCCACGCCGATTCTGCCACGCAACACGTCGAGCGAACGCCCGTATTCGCGAGCAAAACGCGGGTAGTCGCGATGCAGCACGGTGTAGTTGTCGTTGCGCTTGGCCGGCACCAAGGTCACGATACCGGCAGAGGCCATGGCGTTGGCGATATCGCCGAAATCCTCGGCACCGCTGGTACCGGACCCGTGAATGAACAGACAAGCCGGGCGTGGCCCGGGAGCGCCGACCGGTTCACGTAGTACGGCGGGTAGCGTGACGCCGTCGCCGGTCTTGATGGATAGTCGGGTTTCACGCGTACGATATCGCCCCTCGTGGGGAATGTTCGCATGGGCAGGGGTGATGGTGGTGTCGGCAGAAGCGATAACGATGTGCTTGGTGTAGGGCCGTGTGTTCCATTGCGGCATCATCGCCCAGCCAAGTGTGGCGAATACCAGCGTCATCGCCATCGCGGTGGCGATGACGCTCGCTACCCGCCGCGCCGAAATCCGTTTCATAGTTACTATGCCTCCCCCATCAGCATAGAACGGTCGGCTCTTATCGGTCGGCTCCCGTCATAATGTGCTTCTACTGGGACCGTAATGCAATGGTTGTAACGCTATTTTCTCTTCTTGACGGCACCGACTATGGCCCATACAACGGCCACTATTACCAGAATAAGTCCCACTACGGCGCAGATAATAGCCGTCAGCAATTGCGGATTCGGCGAGAACAGCGAAATCATCCGATCCGGAGATATGCACCCGAAAACCAGCGCGATCACGCCGATAATCACGCCTAATAGTCCGAATACCACAGTAGGCGCGCTGGTGCTCTGTTTCTGGATGTTCTTGGCACTCTTGACATCCTTAGCATTCTGGACGTTCTTGGCGCTCCCCCCAGGCTGGCATGGTTTGCCGGCGGTCTGAGACTGCCCATAGGGAGGTCGTGCTGAAGATGCTGCGTACATCGGTACATCATCGGCAGATGGAATCGGCCCGCCATCCCCCTCCACGGCATCGGCAACTGCTTCCAGGGCAATCCGACCTGTGGATGGTTCGATGGGCGATGGAGAGGCAGTTGTCACCTGCGTATCCACATCCGAGACCGACGCATCCGCATGATCGTCGGGGACGGGCAGCACAGCCGTTTTGTCATCATCCGCTGCGGATGGCAGCACCGTGGTATCGGTTCGGTCATCGACGGTCACCATGGTTGTGGTCGCGGTGGTCTCGTCGGTTTCGGAAGGTATGGCCGTGGTCGGTGTCGCATCCTCGATGGAGGCGAATTCCTTGGTTTCATCAGTCATGATTCCATCTCCTGGTTGTAACGGCTTGATCATTCCGATTGCCCGGTTGTGTTCTTGCTTGTGCTGTTGCCGTCGTATATATCGGCGAGCGGCTGGAACGTGGAGCCTCCCCAATCGGAGGCGTACACCACGTTGACGCGTGCTTCCACCGCATAGGGAATATTGATTTTTAGTTCTGGGCCGTTGTCCGGCATGGCGGATTCCTTATCCAACCATTCGTAATCAGGCCCATTCATGGGATTGGTGGCGCTTTCAGCTTCGAAGAAACCAAAGCTTGGACCCATGTAGTTGTTGTATACCATCTCGTATTTGCCGCCGACGTCACTCGAAGTGAAGTAGGAGTCGGCGGTGCCGAAGAAGGCGTAAGTGCAGGAATCCGGCAGAACGATATGCACTTGCGCCTGTGTTGCGGCTATGGTGATGGTACCGACCGGGCAATTACTGATGGAGGTTTTGCCATCCAGCATCTTCACCGTGTGCGGCCCATGTGTCTTGCCCCAATCGGACCAATCAATGATCGCCTGATCGGTGTTGTAGTTTTCACCGCTGAACGCCACACCTTGCTGCAATGTTTCGAACGTGGCATCGCTGGCATCGGCAACGAAGATGCCATCCTTTTGCACATCGTTCATGCCGTCGCTGTTTCTCGCACTGACAGATTGGCTCAGTGAAACAACAGTATTGATGCCGCTGGCACCAAAATCACGGTAGTACACGCCATACGTGCCTGAAACGATGGTCATGCAGAGCGCGCATCCACCGGCAACCAGTCCGAGAGGAATCAGACCACCGGTACGCCGTCCTCTGAATCCGAGAATGATGACCACCAGCCCCATCACTATGCATACTGCGGCAATCCAGATGGTGCCCAGACGCATAATGCCGATAATGCCCATGTCGTTTACCCAAATCAGTCCCATCAGACCGGCAAAGGAGAGGAAGGTAAGGCCCAGTATGCTCAAGACCACGATTGGGCCCGCCGGCTTGCGGCGCTTGGACTCGGTGGGGGCATAGGCCGTCGCATTCATACGGTCGGGGGCAAACGGCCCGTTGGGTACTGTGCCGGGCATCGCGCCGGGCACAGTACCCGGCATCACGCTGGGCATCGACTGATAGACAGGCTGTGAAACAGGCTGTGAAACACTAGGCGCGGTTTGTGAAACAGGTTGTGAAACAGGTTGCGGAAAAGGTTGCGGAGCTGAATACAAAGGAGATTGAGGTACTGGTTGCGCGGCTGGATATGAGACAGGCTGTGGAGCTGGATATGACACAGGCTGTGAAACCGGTCGCGGCGCAGATGCCCCGAATTCGTACCCTTCCTGCTGGCGAATGCCGCTTTTGGCCAACAGCCATAGCGCTAAGGCGGCGAGCGCAATACAACCCCACCCCGCACCTGGAATCACGATTGCCACGGCGAGGAACAGGAAGCATCCCAGACAATTCCAGTCCCATTGGCCGGCAATGAGGTCCTCGGCCAAGATGTGCCCATCGCGTACATCCGGCATCAGAAACCAGCCGAGTGCGTACAGAGCTGCGCCAAAACCGAAGAACAATGTACATACAATCACCAACGCACGTACTAATGTGGGGCTCCAGCCAAGCCGTAAAGCGATGCCGCTGCATACGCCGCCGATCCACCGGTCGTCGCCGCGAACCAGTCCACTGGATCGCACCCAAGTGAAGAAGCGTCGCGATGTCTTGTTTTTTTGCGGACCAGGCTGCGGCTGTGGCTGATATGGATTCGCGTTTGGATTGCTCATGATTCCATTACACCGCCCGACCACTGCCACAACGCTCGGGGAACACCCTGATTGTTCCCTGAACACCGGGTAAAACCCCGGCCGCAACGCCCTGAGCGCGGCACAATAGGAGTATGACGTCATCTCCCGAACCATTGCTGCCCGCGCGCATGCCGTTGATGCGCCCCCGGCAGGGCCGTTGGCTCACCGGCGTGTGCAAGGGCATCGCCCTGCACTTGGGCATCGGCGTGGCATGGGTTCGGATTGCGTTCATCGCACTGACCGTCCTCTACGGCGCAGGCATCATCGCTTATGTATTCCTGTGGGTGTTCATGCCTGCCGGAGACCCGGTGGCGGCTGCGGCTCGCACAGTGCCCGTTAATCAGGCGCCGCTTGCGCGAGGCAATCAGCCACTTGCCGCTCATGACGACGAATCGGCTGCCGCACCGGAATCATTGTCCGAGGCCATCCAACGTGCTCCGAAACCGGCCGTCGTGGCATTGGCCGGTTTCGCGTTGATGGCCACTGGACTGTTGCTCACCAGCACCGGTGCGGATGTCCAGATTGTGTTTCCGCTGCTGGTAGGGTTGGGCGGCATCGCACTGGCATGGATGAATCTTAGTCCGCGAGGCACGCAGCTGTTGTCTATGTTGGGCGGCATCGCACTGATTTTCATGGGATGGGCATTGTATGTGCATAATGTCAGCATTCCTGGGTGGGGCACCTCTCCTCGACGCATTGTTGCCAGCGGATTCGTGATGATCGTCGGTATCGTGGTGGCGGTGATGCCGTGGGCGAACGCGATGCTGCAACGACTCACCCACGAGCAGGCATTGAAGGAGCGCGAAGAGGAGCGCGCGGACATGACCGCCCATCTGCATGATGGCGTGCTGCAAACGTTGGCGCTGATTCAGCTGAACTCCGAGGAACCGACCACCGTATTCGCCCTGGCGCGTAGCCAAGAGCGCGAGCTGCGCGAATGGCTGTATCAGGAACGTTCCACATCGGATCGTTCGGTGGGAGCCGGATTGAAGCAGATCGCCGCCGAGGTGGAGGACGAGCACGGCAAGCCGATTGAGGTGGTCACCGTGGGCGACGCGCGGCCGAGCGCCCAGACCGATGCGCTGCTGGACGCCACCCGTCAGGCGTTGGTCAATGCGGTCACGCATGGCGGCGAGCCGGTGTCTTTGTATTGCGAGGCCAGCGACACGATGGTTGAAGTGTTCGTGCGCGACCATGGCGAAGGCTTCGATATGGACGCCATTCCGCCCGACCGGCTGGGCATCCGCGAATCGATTATCGGCCGCATCAAACGGCGCGGCGGGACAGTGGAGATAGTGTCCAGGGCCGGCTGGGGCACCGAGGTCAGAATGCATATGCCGATCGCGCTGAAAGCGGCGCAGGGAGAACATCGATGAGCGAGAACGAGACAGCCAAGATTCGTGTGGCCATGGTCGATGACCATGAGATGTTCCGTGCGGGCGTAATCGCCACGTTGCGCGATTCCTTCGATATCGTCGGCCAAGCGGCGGACGTGCCCGGTTCGGTGGCGATGATCGCACAGACCAAGCCGCAGGTGGTGTTGCTGGATGTGCATGTGCCCGGCGGCGAGGGTGGCGGCGGTGCCGAGATCCTCGCCAAATCGCGGCCCTACTCCCCCACTACCGTGTTTCTGGCATTGTCGGTTTCGGATGCGCCGCAGGATGTGGGGTCGGTGATTCGCGCCGGCGCCCAGGGCTATGTAACCAAGACGATTACCGGCGCTGATTTGATTTCATCCATCAAGCAGGTGCATGAGGGCTATGCCGTGTTCTCGCCAAAACTGGCCGGTTTTGTACTTTCGACCTTCCAGGGTGTGCCGGCGGCGGGGTCTGATGGCGGCGCTGATGGTGCGGCACGGGCTCATGATGAGGAGCTGGACCGGCTGTCCGCCCGCGAGCAGGAGGTCATGCGGCTGATCGCGCGTGGTTACACATATAAAGAGGTGGCGGCCGAACTGTTCATTTCGATCAAGACGGTCGAAACGCACGTGAGCTCGGTGCTGCGAAAGCTTCAGCTTTCGAAT